>ERZ773269.3460-NODE-3460-length-10387-cov-10.205381_pt1 | contig 10387 bp, 10 predicted proteins | sample MGYA00511958_ERZ773269 | MGnify/ENA primary metagenome ERZ773269 (study PRJEB29015, sample SAMEA2737761) | human gut metagenome | biome: human gut; feature: human-associated habitat; material: faeces | place: China | collected 2012 ... | reverse complement strand
ATTGGTTGGTATATCAATTTTTATAATCGTAATCGTATCTCAAATGTTGCCTAAGGAACTGAATAAAAATAGTCCAATTTATTGACTTATGAGCAAAAAGGGAGAGATGATTTTTTAAATTATTTCATCTCTTCCTTTCCTGTGAAACTATTGTATTTTTAAACGATAAGGTTATTCAATTATTTCATGTGCAAAATAACTGTTTATTTTGGCTCTAATTTCAATGTCATAGCATTGATAGCAACAATTACAGTCGAAAGTGACATCAAGACGGCAGCGACTGCTGGACTTAATGTTATGCCAATTGGTGCTAGTATTCCTGCAGCTATTGGGATCGCGATAAAGTTATACCCTGCTCCCCAAACAAGATTTTCTTTCATCTTACGTGTGGTCTTCTGAGCCAACTCGATAAAGGATGCAATGTCGCCAGGGTCTGACTGTGTCAAGATGATATCGGCTGAATCCAATGCTACTTGAGTTCCAGCACCAATAGCTATACCAACGTCTGCTAATGCAAGAGAAGGTGCATCGTTGACCCCGTCACCGACCATGATAACTTTCTTTCCTTCTGCTTTAAGTTTTTCAACTAATTCATATTTGTCTTGAGGAGATTGATTAGCTAGATAATCAATACCTAAAATTTCTGCAGCTCCTTGAGCCGCTTTTTCATTGTCCCCCGTTGCCATAATCGGCTGAATTTTGTTCTTTTTAAGGGCTTGTATTAAGTCTTTACTTGTCGGTTTTAATTCATCTCCTAAAGCTACAGCACCGATTGCTTCGTCGTTTTCTACTAAGACACTGATGGTTGCTCCTTTTGGAATATCCATATCCAGATTACGTCCATATGCTTTTTGACTGATTAATTGATAACGATGTCCGTTAGCTTGACCTTCTACACCAGCGCCAGACATAACATCAATCGAATCAAAACTTACTGGACGTATCCCTTGCTGTTCTGCGTAACTAATAATTGACTGAGCGATAGGGTGACTAGATCCACCTTCGATACCTGACAATAAGGCAACGATTTCATCTTTCGTATATTTATCATTAAAGAGTTCAACATCTAATACTTTAAACTCACCAGTTGTTAAAGTTCCAGTTTTATCTAAAACCATAACATCTGCGTTTGTAGTCAACTCCAAAGCATCCCGGTCTTTCACTAATAATCCCCGACTGGCCCCTAAGCTGGTACTACGAGCAGTCACCAATGGAATAGCCAGACCCAGGGCATGCGGACAAGCAATAACTAATGTGGTGACTGTAAAAATAACTGCCGTTGGTACATCAGCTATAACCATCCATATGACAAGGGCAATAAGAGCTGCAATAACCGCAATATAAAAGAGCCATCCTGCAACTTTTTGTGCAAGATTTTCTGCTCGAGAAGGTTGGCTTTGAGCTTGACTGATTAATGTCTGAACCTGAGAAATGAAGGACTTATCGCCTGTCTGCTTTATTTCCACATAGAGTACTCCGTCACCATTGGTTGATCCACCGATGACCTCATCTCCGGGATTTTTTTCAATTGGTTTCGATTCCCCAGTCACAAGCGCTTCGTTTACACGTGATTCGCCACGCTGGATCGTTCCATCTGCTGGAACATTTTCTCCGGCTTGAACACGAATCAAATCACCTACTTGCAAGTCAGCAACTGGACGAGTCTCAATCGAATCGTCTTCTAAAACAACATGAGCATCTTTCGGCACCAACTCAGCCAATGCTTTTTGCGCGTTCCCTGCTTCACCCAATGCCTTCATTTCAATCCAGTGTCCTAATAACATGATTAAAATTAACGTTGTAAACTCAAAGAAGAAGTCCATGACAGGTTCTCCGGTCACATATCGAGCGGCCACTGCGTAAACACTATAGGCATAAGAAACCGTTATTCCCAAAGTAATCAAGGACATCATGCCTGGAACTTTTGAATTAAACTCATCTTTCGCACCCATGAGGAATGGTTTTCCGCCAAAAATGTATAGAATTGTTGCCAATACAGCTGCTACAACGTCTGCATAAGGAAAGATAATTTGGAAAGGCAACTGAATACCCATCAAAGGAGTAATGAGTAAGATTGCAATTCCTAATGGGAGTGACTTCAAGAAAATATCCTTAAAGCTACCGTGATGGTGGTGGGCATGCCCTCCCATTGCGCCATGATCCATTTCACTGTGATCCATCGCACTATGATTCATCTTGCTGTGATCCATTTCATTATGGTCGTGTTTTGAGTGATCCATATTGCCGTTATTATGATGACTATGCGACGAATGTTGTTTGTTATTCCTCATTTTTAATTCCTCCTTATTATATTAGAGACTGGATTTAAGGTTTTAGAACTTCCTCATCTAACACTGCATATAATTCTCATGAAAAGGGTTCTATACTTTATCTCTATCTACTATCTATGAATAAATGGTATTCGTACTTTATGCACTTAATACTGAATAGTTAGTTTCTGCTAAAGCAGCATTGAGCGTTTCGGTATCAATCTCTGTTTGACTTTCAAGTACTGCTTTTTTAGTCGCTAAATCAACCTCTACAGATTCAGCCCCTTCAATTGCAAAGGTTTGCGTCTTTCCCTCTTGGGCAATCAGTTCATACCCTGAATTATCCACCGCTTTTTGTAGATTTTCTACCGAAAAAGTTGGTTCATTGTATTCTATACTCAACTTTTCTGTTGCTAGGTTCACGGAAGCCTGTGTGCCCCCACGCACTTTTTTTGCCACTTTTTCTACTGTCTGCGCACAAGACGCACAGGTCATATCTTCTATGGCAAACGATTTATTCTCCAATTTTTTCGCTACTTATTCTCCATGATGATGTAAATGGCATTCGCATTGCCCTTCTGTACACTGACAATCCACTTCTTCTACTGCGAAAGCTTTTTTCATCTCTAATATTTCTTCTAGTCGCTGGATATCATCGAAGCTTAAGACATGATCTTCAATGACACTCCCTACTACATTCCCGACATTCTTTCGACAAATACGGTTGAAAATATCGTCTGTATAATTTCCTACGGCTTCTTTCTCTTCAATATTGGTAGTATAAATAAATTTTCTACCTTCTTGCTCTGTATTTAGTACGCCTTTTTCAACCAGTCGACCTAAGAGCGTTTTGATAGTGGCTTGTTTCCAGTCCATTTTTTCTTTCAATATGGAGATGATTTCTTTACTAGTCACTCGACCATTCGCCCAGACTACACGCATAACTTCCCATTCAGCATCGGTGATATGAGGGCTAACTACTATTGTACTCATTCTTTTTCCCTCCTTATTGTCTACATGCGTAAACGTAAATGTTTGAGATAAGTTTACTATTGTAAACCATTCTTATCAAGTCTTTTTTAAATAAATGTAACCGGCTATTATTGCCTTTGTTTTCCTATCTTTACCTATCTTTACCCAATACTAATTAAAAAATGCTCCTATGCTATTAATTTACAAGGCAGAAGAAAATCTGTCCGTAAATCTAGCATAAGAGCAGGGTTAATATGAATCGGTACTATAATTGATGTAGTACCGATTTTTTTGGAGGTAATGGTTGTGGATTTAAAACAGGAAATAATGGCTGATTCACGTAATGCGTCATTTACATCGCAAGGACTTGAGCCGATTTATATGATTGCACCAACCGTGAAAATATTGATTATTGGCCAAGCACCGGGCGCAGTTGTTGAGCAAACAGGGATTTTGTTCAATGATAAAAGTGGTGATCGATTACGCGAGTGGATGGGTATCGACCGGACAACCTTCTATGACTCTGGCTTAATTGGTGTGCTACCGATGGATTTCTATTTTCCAGGCAAGGGGAAGAGGGGTGATTTACCACCACGCAAATTTGTGGCGGGTGAATGGCACCAACGACTACTTGATACGATGCCGGATATCGAATTGATTTTGCTAGTCGGAAAATATGCGCAACAGCATTATTTGCCAATCAAAGCGAGTGAATCGTTAACCAGTGTGGTACATCGATTCGCGGATTTTGGGCCACGGTATTTGCCGTTGGCGCACCCATCACCACTCAACAACATCTGGCTTGCCAAGAATCCGTGGTTTGAAACGGACGTCGTGCCCGCACTACAAAAACGTGTCGCAGATATCTTAAAGAAATAAAACAAGCCGACCTGATTTATAACCAGGTCGGCTTATTTGCTATTCAAATTCTTCGTATTCGTTTGGATCTTGACCATCAATACGACCGTCAGGCTTATTCAACCCGTTAATCGCAGCGATTTCATCAGTGGTCAACGCAAAATCGAACACCGCAGCGTTTTCGCGTTGGTGCACAGGGTTCGTTGAACGCAAGATTGGCACGATGCCACGGTCAATATGCCAACGGGTGATGATTTGACTTGGAGTCTTACCATACTTGTTGGCGATATCAATCACAACTTGTTCACGCATTGACGCGCTACCACGACCAAGTGGACTCCAAGCCTCAACCAAAATACCACGCTTCTCATTTTCGAGTAGGTTTTGCTCTTGTACCCAGTAGGGGTGGATTTCGATTTGGTTAACGGCTGGCGTCACGCCAGTTTCAGCAATGATGCGGTCAAGGTGCTCTGGTTCAAAATTAGAGACACCGATTGAGCGAATCAAACCAAGCTTTTGCGCCGTGACCAAGGCTTGCCAAGCTTCAACATACTTATCACGCTTAGGTAATGGCCAGTGAATGATGAACAAGTCGAAGTAATCAAGCCCCATACGTGCCAATGATTCTTGCACCGCCATCAAAGCATCTTCGTAGCCGTGGTACTTACCAGGCAACTTTGACGTGATGAAAAATTCAGAGCGGGGAATACCTGAGCGACGAATTGCTTCGCCCACGATACCTTCGTTGTCGTAGTTGGTAGCTGAGTCAATCAAGCGGTAACCGCTTTGAATGGCTGCCAAAATTTGTTGCATCCCCTCGCCACCGCGGATTTGGTAAGTCCCAAGTCCGAGTACGGGTAGTGGATGACCGTCGTTTAATGTCAGTGTTGGAATGTTTAATGTCATGTGCAATAGTCCCTCCTATGACATTAACTTTCGCACGGATTAAATCTAAATGCAAACGTTTTCATAAAATGAGGGTGATTTGTTGCATGAATGCGTAGCGGTTCGGTATATTAAACCTGCAAATAACTATTTTTTTAGGGGAGTAATAGTATTATGGCAGAGCAACCATGGTGGTTAGACGAAGCTGTGTATCAAGTCTATCCACGTTCATTTCAAGATTCAAACCACGACGGGATTGGCGATATTCGCGGCATTATTTCACGATTAGACTATATTCGTGATTTGGGGGTCACGATGATTTGGGTCTCACCAGTTTACAAGTCACCGATGGTCGATATGGGGTATGACATCTCTGACTATCAAGATATTGATCCACAATTTGGCTCGATGGCTGATTTCAAAGAATTATTGGCCGAGGCTAACAAGCGTGGTATGAAAATTATCATGGACTTGGTCATGAATCACACATCAGACGAACATGAGTGGTTCCAGGCAGCGTTAGCGGATAAGCAGAGTCCGTACCGTGATTACTACATTTTCAAGACGCCGGCTGACGGGCAAGTGCCAAATAATTGGCGTAGTCTGTTTGGTGGGTCAACGTGGACCGAAGTGCCCGGTGAACCTGGCACGTACTACTTCCACAGTTTTGCGCCAGAGCAACCTGATTTGAACTGGGAAAACCCAGCCATGCGTCGTGACATTTACGACATGATTAATTGGTGGTTGGAGATGGGCGTTGCCGGGTTCCGTATCGATGCTATCACGCACTTGAAGAAGGATTTGGACTGGGCAAGTTTGCCAAGTGACGGTCCGGACGGGTTGGTGTCGGTCCTTAAGAAGGGGCAAAACCGCCCAGGTATCGATGACTTTTTAAGTGAGTTGAAGGCCGAAACGTTTGCCAAGTACGACGCGGTCACAATTGGTGAGGCGTATGGTGTACCTGATGAGGATTTGCATAAGTATATCGGACCAGATGGCTATTTCTCAATGATTTTTGACTTCTCATATATGAACATTGAAGTTGAAAACACGGATGAGTGGTACCGTGGCCGTTCAGAATGGACGACGACCGATTTGCGTGAGCGCATGTTTAACTCGCAAAAGCAGGTCCATGAGATTGATGGCTACCTCGGTAACGTTTTGGAGAACCACGATCAACCGCGTGTTTTGTCAAAGCTGATTTCAAATGCAACTTACCGCACGGAAACGGCAGCGAAAACCCTAGCGACGATGTACTACTTTTTGCCAGGGGTGCCGGTGATTTATCAAGGGCAAGAACTGGGGATGAAGAACTTTAATCGTGAGAGTATTGATGACTTTAACGATGTATCATCAATTAACAACTACGAGATGGCATTGCAGGGTGGTTTGACTGAAGCTGAAGCCCTAGACGTGATTAACAAGAAGTCACGTGACAATGGTCGTGTACCCATGCAATGGACGCCAGATGAGTTTGGTGGCTTTTCTGACCAAGTACCTTGGTTGGCGATGGGGGATGACCGTGACGGTGTTGATGTGCAAACGGAACTAGCTAACTCAGACTCAGTGCTTCATTATTACCAAGCGCTGGGGCAATTGCGCCAGAATCCACTTTGGCGTGACTTGATTGTGTCAGGCGAGTTCTACCCATTGTCGGGGATGCCGGCTGATGTCATTGCTTACCAGCGTCGTTTGGGTGGACGCTTGTTGACGGTTGTCATCAACTTGAGCGAGAAGCCAAACCGCGTGTCACTCACGCAACCGGGCGAAGTGCTGTGCAAAGCAGGTAAGGTGACGCAACATGGTCATCGTTTCCAATTGCCACCATATACGGCGATTGTGCTGGGTGTGAAGTAAAGAGTTTCCAAAAGGCGTCCATCTTAGGGCGTCTTTTCTTGTATACTGGTACTACGACAGATAGATATTGAGGGGTTATGATTATGAATCGTTTCGTGTTACTAATTATTGAATTATTGCCAATTATGTTGGCGTCACAACTGGCCTTTACTGAGTTCGGTCAAACCGTTGGGGTGTTGATTGGCTTGGTAGTTTTCGCCGTCGTGTGGATTACGCTTGTCCAAGCGGTCGCACCATATTTCAAAAAGGCTAAGAAGTAGGCATTCTGATGGTAGATATTCAACTGACAAGTGAATTCTCAACCCCAGCTGACGATCTTTTACGCCAACATTTATTGATTACAGGGGCAACTGGTAGTGGTAAATCAACCAGTGCCGTGACAATTTTGCATGGCTTGTTAGACGCAAATCAATCAACGATTATCATTGATCCGACAGGGGAGTATACGACGCTGCCCAATGCCGTTGTTGCGAAGTTGGGGCGTAATGCGTTCATTGATTATGAACGGTTGACGGGCACTGAATTGGCGAGCTTTTTCGGGGCAACTGAGGCGAGTGATGTCGAAAAGGTGGCAGACGCTTGGCAAAGTTTGAAGTTGCAGATGAATGTTGTGAAGCAACCCGGCATTTACGGCAAAGTCGGTCGCGAGTGGACTGTGCATGAACAGTTGCTGGGCAAGTTGTATCACTATCCACAGCCGGCTGATATGACACTTTTGCCAGCGCAATTACAACAAGAATTTGCAGTGCCGGTTGATGACTTTGACTTAATTGGTCAAGAAGTTGACCATGAGGCATTTCGTAAGTTGTTGCCAATCGTGCGTCGCATGACCCGCTTGGTGGCGGATGCCCGTTTTCAAAAATTGCTGAATCTACCACAACGCGAGCGTGACACTTCGGTGGCGATGCGAACTGATGTGATGTACTTAATGCAGTTGTTCAGCACACAACGGAGCTCACATAAGTTTTTGGTGATTGACGTTTCTGATTACGCCGATGATTTAGGTTTGGGTAAGGTTATTGTGTCATTATTGATGACGGCTCTTTTGCGCCTTAATCAAACGTTATCAAACACCTTACCGGTAACAGTGTTGATTGACGAGGCGCATCGTTATTTGAGTGAGGCGGATTTAGCGAGTGATGGTATTTTCCGTGTCGCGCGCGAGGGACGCAAGGCTGGCCTGTATTTGATGCTGACGACGCAAAGTCCTTTGGATTTGCCGGCCCAATTATTAGGTCAGTTTGGTAATTATTTGATTCATCGATTGAATACGATGGATGATGTGGCGAATTTGCCAAGCCTCGTCCCAATGGCAAAGCGGATTGCCGAGCAAGGCGTGGGTGAAGCTATTTTGAGCGGGATAAATTATGTGCCGGCGCATGAATTGCACGTCATGATGATTCCTGAGATGCAACATCGCACCGCCTCACCAAGGTTTTTCTAGAGAGGATTATAGAGATGTGGCACAAGAAACTTGCAACAGGCATTAGCGTGCTTGCGGCAGTCTTATTTGTTGTTTTGACGGTGGGTGTCATGCAACATGCAAGCTGGGTAACGGCTTATGATGAAAGTGGCGTGGCATTGATTCGCCACTTTAGTGCAACAAAGACCGCACTTTTTAAGGCGGTGACGTTCTTCGCGCAACCGGCGACTGGGGTTGTTTTGACAGCAATTGCGGTGATTATTGCCGCACTGCGTCGTCGTTGGCGTATTGCAGCGTATATCGCAACAAGTGTGATTGGCTCAACCGTGTTAATGAAAATCATTAAGACGATTGTCCAACGTCCACGCCCAACGGTTGATCGGATTATTCCTGAGAGTGGTTTTTCTTTTCCATCAGGACATTCGGTTAATGCCGTGGCGTTCTATGGCGCTCTGTTAGTGTTGGCGTTTTTCTACTTGCGCCGGCGTTGGCTAAAAACGCTTGTCATGCTGGTATTGGCAGCGGAGATTGTATTGTTACCAATCAGTCGTGTTTATCTAGGCGTACATTATCCAAGTGATGTGACGGCTGGTTTGTTGCTAGGCTTGGTGGTGATGTTGACGGCCACGACAGTTGTATTGCAACCGCAAAAACTAAAGTAAAATGAAAACCCGTTCTTGAACACATGTGGTTCAAGAACGGGTTTTTAATCTTATTTTTTAGGTGGTGCCGGAATGAATGTATCCACGGCTGACCAGAAGGAAACCAATGAGAACACAATCAAGAAGTGCCACAAAACGGTTTGGAGAGCGTTACCGTAAACGTTTGTGTAAGTGTTGATTGGACGTTGTACAACAACTAAGGCAATCAGTTCTTCGATACCAATAATTAAGGCTGTCAAAGCAATTGCTGCCGCTAACACGGCACCGGTAAGCAAAATGAATGATGCGATGTGCTGGGCAATCCACTTGATTGACCATGGCTTTGCGACTGGATGATGCATGCCTGTTTCCCTCCAACTAAATTTCAATATTTCTATTATACGTGAATTCGGACGGTTTTGAAAAGGAACCTTGTACCGAGTGGGTAAATATGACAAACTAAACGTATTGTATTGATGGGAGTAGATATATGAAAAAAGACACACAAGCAGTTGACCCAAAGATTATTTGGGCAATTGTTGGAACGGGAATTCTGGCGTTTACGGGTATTTTGACTGAAACGTCAATGAACGTCACGTTCCCAGATTTGATGAAACAATTTGATATCTCGCTGAGCGTTGTGCAATGGCTGACTACAGCTTACCTGCTCATGGTGTCATTGGTTATGACAACGTCAGCGTTTTTGAAGGCGAAATTTAATCCCCGCATGATCTTTATGATTGCAATTATTGCGTTTTTGATTAGGGATGTCGTGGCAATCCTGTCGCACTCATTTGCTTTGTTGCTAGTCGGACGTATTATCCAGGGAATTGGTACTGGTGTGATTACGCCATTGGTGTTCAACATTATTTTGGAGAACGTGCCGATGTCGCAAATTGGTAAGTACATGGGATTTGGGACGATGATTCTGTCTTTGGCACCAGCGTTCGGACCAATCTTTGGAGGGGTGGTAGCCTACTATCTTGGCTGGCGCGAAATTTTCTTGTTGGTCTTGCCGGTAGCGTTCTTGTCATTGGTGATTACGTATAAGACCATTCCAACGGCACATACGCGTAATGATGCGTTTAAGTTCGATTATTTGAGCTTTGCCTTGCTGGCAGTGGCTTTCACAAGCTTCTTGTGGGCCTTGAGCCAACTAGAGCATGGTTCAGTCAACGCTATCATGTTTGGATTGTTCGTTGTGGCGGTGGCAGCCTTTGTTGGGTTCCTATACCGCTCAAAGCGTAGCAGCAAGCAATTCTTGAACCTTGGTATTTTTAAGGTGAAGGCCTTGCGCTTTGCAGTGCTGGGATACGTGACGTACATGTTTACCAACTTGATGGTTAACTTTGCAGTGCCGACGTTTGTGCAATTGACGCTTGGCGCAAGTACGATGATTGCCGGGTTCGCTTTGATGCCAGGTTCGTTGGCCGGTGCGTTGTTGAATCCAATCTACGGTCGTCTTTACGACACCCGTGGGG
>ERZ773269.3459-NODE-3459-length-10388-cov-2.793864_pt1 | contig 10388 bp, 8 predicted proteins | sample MGYA00511958_ERZ773269 | MGnify/ENA primary metagenome ERZ773269 (study PRJEB29015, sample SAMEA2737761) | human gut metagenome | biome: human gut; feature: human-associated habitat; material: faeces | place: China | collected 2012 ... | reverse complement strand
AGTTTGTCAAAATAGTTGACGAAATAGGCGTACTTATTTCCGATATAACGGTTGATGATTTGGTTAAGATTTTGACAGAACCTAAAAATGCTTTAGTTAAACAATATCAGACGCTTTTATCTTATGATGGTGTTGAGCTTGAGTTTGATCAAGAGGCGCTTCAAGCGATTGCTCAAAAGGCGATTGAACGTAAGACAGGCGCACGCGGTCTTCGCTCTATTATTGAAGAAACGATGCTGGATCTGATGTTTGAAATTCCGAGTCAAGAGGATGTCACTTGCGTTCGCATTACTAAGAAAGCGGTAGAAGGGACCGACAAACCTATTCTTGAGACAGCTTCCTAAGGAGATGGAGATGTGATGAGTGAATTTTTAAATACCCACAATGCTTCTATTCTTCTTAGTGCGGTCAATAAATCGCATTACCCTCAAGATGACTTACCTGAAATTGCCCTAGCTGGCCGCTCTAATGTTGGTAAATCCAGTTTTATCAATACGCTGTTAGGCCGAAAAAATCTGGCTCGTACGTCTAGTAAGCCCGGAAAGACGCAATCGTTGAATTTTTATAATATCGACGATAAGCTTCGCTTTGTGGATGTGCCCGGTTATGGGTATGCCAAGGTTTCAAAGAAAGAACGCGCCAAGTGGGGCAAAATGATTGAAGAGTATTTAACTAGTCGTGAAAATTTACGAGCAGTCGTGAGTTTGGTTGATTTTCGTCATGATCCCAGTTCAGATGATGTACAGATGTATGATTTTTTGAAATACTATGAAATTCCTGTTATTTTAGTTGCGACAAAGGCTGACAAGGTTCCTCGTGGCAAATGGAATAAACAGGAATCTGCTATAAAAAAGAAACTTGATTTTGATTCCAATGATGCTTTTATCATCTTTTCGTCAGTTGATCGGACAGGTTTGGATACATCTTGGGATGCCATTTTAGAGTCTCTTTAAATTTCCCAAGGTGAAATAGTTAAAAAGTTGATTAGATGAAGGGTGTGATTCCTATAAACATAGTGAGTCATACCTTTTTGCTTTTTTAGATAAAATAAATCTGTGAATCTTTGCCTAGAGTGGAGAAAAAATGAAGTAGTAGAAATGTTTTGATTACAGCCTTTTTGATAAATTAGTACGTTCCTCTGAATCTAATATTTCCATGTAATTAGGTGCATTCAACGGGGAATCTTGTTATAGTCTCTAACTAACAGCTTGATAGAAAATAGCTATTATCTAAGATGAGTTAATTGTGTTATGATAAAGCTATTAAGCTTTAGGAGGACTTATGGAAAACCACAATTTTGAAAATGAAGGTCAGTTTAAGCGAAAAATGACCAGTCGTCATCTCTTTATGTTGTCCTTAGGCGGTGTTATTGGAACAGGGCTTTTCTTAAGTTCAGGTTATACAATTGCTCAAGCTGGTCCCTTAGGAGCAGTAATTTCTTATTTAGTTGGTGCTATTGTTGTTTACCTTGTGATGCTTTCTTTGGGTGAATTAGCAGTAGCTATGCCTGTTACAGGTTCTTTTCATACCTATGCTACCAAATTCATCAGTCCTGGAACTGGTTTTACCATTGCTTGGCTTTATTGGATTTGTTGGACGGTTGCTTTAGGGACAGAGTTTCTTGGTGCAGGTATGTTGATGGGACGGTGGGTTCCTTATGTTCCCACTTGGGTCTTTGCAGCACTTTTTGCCTTGCTTATTTTTGGTCTTAATGCTCTCAGTGTTCGTTCTTTTGCTGAAGCAGAATCCTTCTTTTCTAGTATAAAGGTTTTAGCTATTCTTGTTTTTATTATTCTTGGTTTTGGAGCCATGCTTGGTTTGGTTTCTTTTAATGGTAAGCACGAAGTATTTCTTTTTAGTCATTTGACAGCTCATGGAGCTCTGCCAAAGGGACTTCCAGCATTAATGTCAGTCATGCTGGCAGTTAATTATGCCTTTTCTGGAACAGAGCTCATCGGGATTGCAGCGGGAGAAACGAACAATCCTAAAGAAGCTGTTCCCAAGGCTATTAAAACAACAATTGGTCGTTTAGTGATTTTCTTTGTATTGACAATTGTTGTCTTAGCATCGCTTTTACCAATGAAAGAAGCAGGTGTATCCAGTGCTCCTTTTGTTGATGTTTTTGATAAGATGGGCATTCCTTTTGCTGCTGATATCATGAATTTCGTTATTTTGACAGCTATTTTGTCTGCTGGTAATTCAGGACTTTATGCTTCCAGCCGCATGCTTTGGTCTTTGGCCAACGAAGGTATGATTAGTCCGAGGGTTGTTAAAATCAATGAACACGGTGTTCCTATGAGAGCTTTGCTCCTATCGATGGCAGGTGCTGTTTTATCCTTGTTTTCAAGTATCTATGCGGCAGATACCGTTTATTTGGCTCTGGTGTCAATCGCTGGCTTTGCTGTTGTTGTAGTCTGGTTGTCCATTCCTATGGCACAAATTAATTTTCGTAAGGAATGGCTGAAAAGTCATGCCCAAGAAGACTTGTTTTATAAAACGCCTTTTACTCCAATTCTGCCTTACATTACGATTATGCTATTGTTGATTTCGATTATTGGTATTGCTTGGGATGCATCACAAAGAGCGGGTCTTTATTTCGGTATACCTTTTATTCTACTTTGTTATCTTTATTATTATTGGCGGCATAAGACATTGTAAGGAGATTATATGGGACGTTTCAAAACATTATTAAATCAAGAAGATTATCTTATTTTACATGGTGCTTTGGGAACAGAATTGGAATTTTTGGGTTATGATGTTTCAGGCAAACTATGGTCGGCCAAATACCTTTTGGAAAATCCAAGTATCATTCAAACGATTCATGAAACTTATTTACGTTCAGGTTCTGATATTGTAACTACATCTAGTTACCAAGCTAGTTACCAAGGTTTATGTGACTATGGTTTAAGTCAGGAAGAAGCTGAAAAAATGATAGCCTTGACAGTTAGTTTAGCTAAAAATGCTAGAGAGAAAGTCTGGCAGGAGCTGAGTGAAAAAGAAAAACAAGTTCGCCCCTATCCCTTAATCAGTGGTGATGTTGGCCCTTATGCGGCTTATTTAGCTGATGGTTCTGAATATACAGGGAATTATGGTCAGCTTGATAAGGAAGTTCTTAAAGATTTTCATAGGTCACGTATTAAAATCTTAGTTGATGAGGGTAGTGATTTATTAGCGCTTGAGACTATTCCAAATTTCTTAGAAGCACAGGCCTTGGTTGAACTCTTACAGGAAGAATTTCCGTCTGTAGAAGCTTACATGAGTTTTACAGCTCAAAATGGCACTACGATTTCTGACGGAACAGCCATAGAAGAAGTGGCTGAACTGATTGATAAGGCGTCGCAAATTCTGGCTTTAGGTATTAATTGCAGCTCACCGTCAGTGTACAGCAGTCTTTTGAAAAAGATTGCCGATATAACAGATAAACCTTTAGTGACTTACCCTAATTCTGGTGAAGTCTATGATGGCCAACACCAAATGTGGACACAATCTGCTGATTTATCGCATACGCTTTTGGAAAATACTAAAATTTGGCATACATTCGGTGCCAAAGTAGTGGGCGGCTGCTGTCGTACGAGGCCAAATGATATTGAAAGTTTAAGCAGAGGCCTGAGAGAATGAGCAATTGACAGAGAATTTAAAGGTTAGGGTGGATTGTTTTAAGATAAAGTAAGATTAAATTCTCACCAAAGAGCTATAGTACTTTTAAGCTATCGAAAAATACAGGCTGGAATGGTTGTTCTAGTCTGTATTTTTACTCGAAAATAGTTAGCAAATTCTGCCAGTTTTCTCCTGCTTGCAGTTGAATAAAGTGGTAGGGGCAAGTATTAATATAATTTTTTTCCAAAAAATTAGGTGAATTGAGTCTATACTTTAAAAGAGCAAGGTTGACTTTAGTTGGTAATTGTAATATTAATGAATCTTGGAAAATATGATGAGGAAGCTTGAGAGTAAAAGTTGAAAATTCTTTTGCTAACTCAGATGTTTTTTGATAATACATTTGCTTGAGACGTTTCTTATTTTTAGCGAACATACCATTATCAATATACAAAGAGAGTGCCTTTTGCATGATAAGATTAGTATCGTAATCAATCAGATTTTTATAATCAAGAAATTTTTTCAAGAGTTTCTTAGGAAGGATTAAACTTCCTAAACGTAAAGCAGGAAAAAGCGACATAGAAAATGATTTTAAATAAATAATCCTATCGTTGGTATCTAAGTAATGTAAGGAAACATTGCTGGCTCTGTCAAAATCTGCCATATAGTCATCTTCAATAATGTAGACATCGTATTTATGAGCTAATTCTACCAAAGTTTGTTTTTCTTTGTGACTGTATGACAAACCCAAAGGGTTAGATAGACGCGGAATAGTATAAAAGAACTTAATCTTTTCTTGTTTAAAAATCTCCTCTAGTCGATTAAAATCAAGTCCATCAAATCCTCGCTCAATAGTTAAGTAGGGAAGATTTTGCGATTTAACCAAGGTGTTCATGCGATGGTAGGTCGGCTGTTCCAGTAAAATAATCTCTTTTTGATTGGGAAAGGTCATCTGTGATAGGATGTAAAGGGCTTGTTGGCTGCCAGAAGTGACAACGATATTTTCTTTTTTGCTGTAAATGGCTTCGTCTACGAAAAGCGCCTGTAAAGATTGCGTCAGCTCTTCCAATCCTTCTTCTTGATGATAGTAGTTGAAGAGATAATTTTCTCGCCCAACTAAAGTCTCATTCATGCAGGTTCTAAAATCTTCGTAAGCAATATTGTGGTAATTAGAAGGAGAGATTGGAGGTAGGATTTCTTCTTCATGATTATCCTCAAAAACGTAATAACCGCTTTTGAGAATAGGATAAATATATTTTTGATATTTCAATTCTGACAAAGCTTTTTGAACAGTATCTTTGCTGCAGTGAAAATCTTGGCTCAGTTGACGAATAGAAGGCAGTTTATCGCCGCGTTTTAGTTGACCATCTTCGATTTGCTGTATAATATTTAAAAAAATTTCATGATATTTACTAACCATTTTGTCCCCATACAGTTTAAATTTCTTTCTATTGTACTCTATTTTTAAATTTCTTACAATATTTTTATCGTTTTGAAAAATGCATTAAGGAGTTTATATGTTACCGCGTTTACTTGTCGCCAATGATTTACCAGGACTTGGCAAGGTCGCTTTAGCCAGCAGTCTGCCTCTTATGGCTGCTTGCCAAGTAGAAACAGCCATTTTACCAACGGTGCTCTTATCATCACATACTGGTGGCTTCAAACAGCTTCGTATAGATGATTATACAGTAGGTATGACAGGCTTTTTAGAACAGTGGCAGAATTTAGGAATCGCTTTTGATGGTCTGGTAACTGGCTATCTCAAGAATAGTCAGCAAATAGACCTGATCTTAGAATTTGCAAATGCGAAACAGTTGCCTCTATTTGTAGATCCTATTATGGGAGATAAAGGCTGTTTTTATCAGGGATTTGATCAAGGACATGCTAATCATATGCGACGACTATGCCAAAACGCTGACGTTATTATTCCCAATTTAACTGAAGCTGCTTTTTTAACAAAAACAGCTTATTTAGAGAAGGATTATCAGTCTAGTCAAGTCGAAAGACTGTTAAAAAAATTAGCAGCTTTAGGACCTTCTTATATTGTTTTAACAGGTGTTACTTTTGAAGCAGATAAGATTGGTTTAGCCATTTATGACCGTACAAAAGACAAGGTGGTTTACTTGATGGCTAAACATTATCCACAACATTTTTATGGTACAGGAGATATATTAACAGCAATCCTGTCTTCCGCTTATTTTAGAGGAATTTCTCTTGAGAAATCTGGTCGTCTTGCTTTAGATTTTTTGAATGAAGTCATGATGACGACCCTAGCATTAGAAAGAGATTTAAGATATGGTCTTTGTTATGAACCGCATTTACTTGATTTAATAAAGAATTATCAATTATTATTAGAGGAGAAAAAATGAAAAAAGAAGAGTTACGTCGTTTGATAGAAGTGAGTTTATTTGCAGCCTTGATTTTAGTCAGTGTTCAATTTCTGCGTATTCAGGTGGGACCGCAGTTTGTTCATTTGGGCAATGCCTTAGTGGTTATCGCTGTTCTTGTTTTTGGTTCAGGTTTTGGTGCTTTAGCAGCTGCACTTGGTTTGGGACTTTTTGATATTTTCAACGGTTATGCGGCAGAGGTTTGGATAACTATTTTAGAATCACTGCTTGTTTGCTATGTTTTGCATTTAGTTTATGAGAAAGCGATGAAAGCCAATGATAAACCGGCAACTATTTTTACTGTTGGACTAGTTGCTGCGGTAACGAAGATTATTCTCAATCTTTTTAAATATACTCTGATTAACAGTTTCATTGGTGGCTTAGCTCTACTTCCAGCAATGGTAGGAGCCTTGGCTAAAATTACAGGTACTTTTGGAACTTCGATTGTTACCATTGTAGCTGTTCCTATACTTTATCCCATTTTTAAACGGATTGTCCAAGGTAAAAATTAATTTAAAAAAAGAGAGACTAGAATTAGCATTCTAGCCTCTCAAATTGCATAGGATTAAGCTTCTTCAATAATCAATTTGTCATCTTGCATTTCAGCTTTGAGATGTTTAACATCTGTATGATCAAGATAGAAGTCAGTTACTTTATCACGAATTTCTTGCTCGATAACTCGGCGTAATGGACGAACACCCATTGCTTCGTCATAACCTTCTTCAATCAAATGTGCCTTGGCGCTGTCACTGACAACAAGATCAATTCCTTTCTTAGCAAGCGTGGTATTCACTTCAGATAGCATGAGATTAACGATTTCATCCAAGTCTTCTTTGCTTAAGTGAGAGAATTCAATGACTGCATTGAAACGGTTTAAAAACTCGGGACGGAAGTAAGGGGCAATGCGATCCATGATCTTCATGTCCTTATCTTCCTGACCAGTTAATGCTTCATTACCAAAACCAGCATTAGAAGTTGCAATAATCACGGTATTCTTAAAGTTAATGGTATTACCTTGTCCGTCTGTCAAACGACCATCATCCAATACTTGAAGGAGAAGAGTGATGACTTGAGAGTCAGCCTTTTCAATCTCATCAAGTAAAACGATAGAATAAGGATTGCGGCGAACACGTTCAGTCAATGTATTGCTGTTATCATCATAGCCGACATAACCGGCAGTAGTACCAATCAATTTGGAAACAGCTGTACGATCACTGTACTCTGACATATCAAGACGGATAATAGAGTCTTTAGAACCAAACATATCCAAGGCTAACTGCTTAGCCAATTCTGTTTTACCAACACCAGTTGGTCCAAGGAAGATAAAGCTACCAATTGGTCGTTTAGGATCTTTTAACCCTGCACGGGCACGTCTAACCGCTTTACTGATTGAATTAACAGCATCTTTTTGCCCAATAACTCTCTCATGTAATGTATCTTCTAGACTAAGAAGTTTTTCAGATTCTGTTTCATTGATTTTAGTTAATGGGATACCTGTCCATCCTGCAATAACTTCAGCAATATCTTCTTCTGACAATGAAGTTGACATGCCATTTTGTGCATTCTTCCATTCATTTTTAGCTTCTTCATATTGCTTTTCAAGTTTTGTTTGTTTATCACGCAGGTTAGCAGCATTTTCAAACTCTTGAGCATGTACTGCGGCATCTTTTTCATTTTTAACTTTTTCAATTTCTTGTTCAATTTCTTTTAAATTATTAGGTGTCGTATGACTCTTAAGTCTTACTTTAGAACTTGCTTCATCAATTAAATCAATTGCTTTATCTGGTAAGAAACGATCTGAAACGTATCTGTTACTTAATTTAACAGCTGCTTCAATAGCTTCGTCTGAAATATTAATACGATGGTGTGCTTCGTAACGATCTCTTAATCCTTTTAAAATAGCAACTGTATCTACTACTGAAGGTTCATCAACTTGTACAGGTTGGAAACGACGTTCTAAAGCCGCGTCTTTTTCAATATTTTTGCGATATTCATCTAATGTAGTAGCACCAATACATTGTAATTCACCACGTGCTAATGCCGGTTTCAAAATATTCGAAGCATCGATAGCACCTTCAGCACCACCAGCACCAACTAAAGTATGCAACTCATCAATAAATAGGATGACATTACCTGCTTGTTGGATTTCTTCCATAACCTTTTTCAGACGCTCTTCAAATTCACCACGATATTTAGTACCTGCAACTACTGTTCCCATATCTAAAGACATAACACGCTTATCTTTTAATGTCTCTGGTACCTCATTATTCACTATGGCTTGCGCTAAACCTTCAGCAATAGCAGTTTTACCAACACCTGGCTCTCCAATAAGTACAGGATTGTTTTTCGTACGTCTACTTAATACTTCAATTACACGTGTAATTTCTTTATCACGTCCTATAACAGGATCTAATGTACCGTCTTTGGCAATGACTGTTAAGTCACGAGCTAAACTATCTAAAGTTGGAGTATTATTTGACTTACTAGCTTGTGCATTTTTATTACTCATTTCAGGGTTTCCTAAAGCTTTCACAACTTGTGCACGTGCTTTAGTAATATTTAAATCTAGATTTGCAAAAACTCTTGCTGCAACACCTTCATTTTCACGAATCAAGCCTAATAAAATATGTTCCGTTCCAACAAAATTGTGATGTAATTTTCTAGCTTCATCCATCGATAATTCAATGACTTTTTTAGCTCTAGGTGTATAATGCAATGTACCAACATGATCTTGACCATGTCCGATTAATTTTTCAACTTCTTCAATTACTTTATCTTCAGTGATATTAAAACTTTCTAATACTTTTGCAGCAATTCCTTCAGGTTCTTTCATTAACCCCAATAATAGGTGTTCTGTTCCTATATTTGAATGATTTAAACGAATTGCTTCTTCTTGTGCATGTGCTAATACGCGCTGTGCACGTTCAGTTAATCTACCAAATAACATAAATAATGACCTCCTACTTTATATGTTCTCTTAGTATATCTGCTCGTTTTTCTTTTACAGATTTGTCATCTTCTTCATCTAATAAAAATGGTGACTGTATAGCTACCATCAATTCATTAAATTTAAAGTTTTGTAATTCAATGTAATTTAAATCTATACCAAGTTTAACTTCGCTTAATCTATAAGAAGCCTCTTCCATAGTTATCATTCTACAGTTTTGTAAAATACCTAGCGAGCGAAAAACACGGTCTTGTGTTTCTAATTGATTATAAGTGTCTAACTTTTGTCGTATTTGTTTTTCTTCATGAATGATTTGATTAACAACTTCTGTTAATGTTTCTATGATTTCTAACTCAGATTTACCAAGTGTAAGTTGGTTGGATACTTGATAAGTATGTCCATAAACTTGCGAACCTTCACCGTAAATACCTCTGATTGTATATCCAAAACGATTAATGGTTTGAGCAATCCGTGTCATTCTTTTCATAATAGATAGACCTGGTAAATGTAGCATCACGCTTGCTCTCATACCAGTACCTATATTGGTAGGACATGTAGTTAAATAACCAAGTTGTTCATCATAACTTATATCAAGGCTTCGATCTAATTCATCATCAATTGATGAAGCTTGATTATATAAAGCCTGTAATGTCGTGTCAGTTCCCATAGCTTGAATACGAATATGGTCCTCTTCATTTATCATGACACTTAAAGATTCATCATCATTCACTAATACTGCGGCTGCTGGTTGTTTTATTAGTTCAGGACTAATCAAATGCTTTGCAACCATTTTCATTTTACTTTGTTGATCCATTTGATCAAGACGCATTAATTCAAAATTTGGCAAGGCATCTTGTACCTCATTTATAACTCTAAATCCATCATTTTCAGTAGCATACATTAGTGGATGCACATGATTTTCTAAATTACGCGCTAACCGAATTCTAGAAGACATAACAATTGGTGTTTCTTCATTACTTTTCATCCATTGGCTGATATTATCATGAATATTATGCGTCATCATGTTGCACCTCACTCTCAGCTTTTAGTGCTTTAATTTCATCTCTAACAATGGCTGCTTCCTCAAAATCTTGGATTTCAATAAGTTTTTTTAAATATTCATTCTTTTCTTCAATTTTTCGCTTTAAAGCTATCTTTTTATGTGAAGAATGTGGTGTCTTTCCAACGTGCTCAAATTGTCCACCTTGAACTCTGCGGACGATATCAATGATGTCATCTTTAAATGTTGCATAACAATTAGCACACCCAAATTTACCAACATGTGCAATATCTTTCAAAGTCATATGACATGATGGGCAACGTTTTTCTTCTTTAAACGCTACTTCTTGAAAATTAATGCCATGTTTCGTAGCTAAATGTTGTAAAATTTGCTTAACAACAAATGCTTCTTCGAAATTATCTTGATGTTCTTGATATTCAGGCTGTTCATTAGCTTGATT
>ERZ773269.3457-NODE-3457-length-10404-cov-2.871968_pt1 | contig 10404 bp, 10 predicted proteins | sample MGYA00511958_ERZ773269 | MGnify/ENA primary metagenome ERZ773269 (study PRJEB29015, sample SAMEA2737761) | human gut metagenome | biome: human gut; feature: human-associated habitat; material: faeces | place: China | collected 2012 ... | reverse complement strand
TGGCAAGAATGAGAAACGTAATGAAAGCGGCGACGCTCGAAAGCAAGTTCCCGCTGCTGGCGGTGGAGAACGGCTGCATCGTGAGCAAGGAGGCGGACGTGACGGTCGCCTTCAGGGTGGAACTGCCGGAACTGTTCTCCGTCACGGGAAGCGAGTACGAGGCGGTCCACTCGGCTTGGCACAAGGCGGTGAAGGTGCTGCCGGAGTATTCCATCGTGCACAAGCAGGACTTCTTCATCGAGGAGAAGTACCGGCCGGAAACGGACAGGGACGACCTTAGCTTCCTGAGCCGGAGCTTTGAGAGGCACTTCAACGAACGCCCGTTCCTGAACCACTTCTGCTACCTGTTCCTTACCAAGACGACGAAGGCACGGAGCCGTCAGGAAAGCACGTTCTCCACCCTCTGCAAGGGCAGGCTTGTCCCCAAGGAGATCGAGGACCGGGAGACGGTTACGAGGTTCATCGAAGCGGTCGGTCAGTTCGAGAAGATCATGAACGACAGCGGACTGGTTACGCTGCGCCGCCTCACGACGGACGAGATCACCGGGACGGAAACGGCGGCGGGCATCGTGGAGAAGTACCTCTCGCTCTCGCAGCACGACACGACGGTGCTGAAGGACATCCAGTTGAACCCGGAGGAGATGCGCATCGGCGACGACATCCTCTGCCTGCACACCCTCTCGGACACGGAAGACCTGCCGGGCAAGGTGGCGACGGACAGCCGCTACGAGCGGCTCTCGACCGACCGCTCGGACTGCCGGCTGTCGTTCGCCGCCCCGGTGGGCTTGCTGCTGGACTGCAACCACTGCTACAACCAGTACATCTTCATCGACGACCACGGGGAGAACCTGAAACGCTTCGAGCAGACCGCCCGGAACATGCACTCGCTCTCCCGCTACTCCCGCTCCAACCAGATCAACAAGGCATGGATCGAGGAATACCTGAACGAGGCGCACTCGAAAGGGCTGACCTCGGTGCGCTGCCACTGCAACGTGATGGCGTGGAGCGACGACCGGGAGGAGCTTAGGCGCATCAAGAACGAGGTGGGCAGCCAGCTCGCCCTGATGGAGTGCAAACCGAGGCACAACACGGTGGACGTGCCGACGCTGTTCTGGGCGGCGATACCGGGCAACGAGGGGGACTTCCCCTTCGAGGAGAGCTTCTACACGTTCATCCCGCAAGCCCTGTGCTTCTTCACCGAGGAGACGAACTACAAGGACTCGCTCTCGCCCTTCGGCATCAAGATGGCGGACAGGATGACGGGCAGACCGCTGCATCTGGACATCAGCGACCTGCCGATGAAGAAAGGGGTGATCTCGAACCGCAACAAGTTCGTCCTCGGTCCGAGCGGGAGCGGCAAGTCGTTCTTCATGAACCACCTCGTGCGCCAGTATTACGAGCAAAACAGCCACATCGTGCTGATCGACACGGGCAACTCCTATCAGGGATTGTGCGAGATGATACGGCGCAAGACGGGCGGCACGGACGGCGTGTATTTCACCTACACGGAGGAGAAGCCCATCAGCTTCAACCCGTTCTATACCGACGACTACGTGTTCGACGTGGAGAAGAAGGACAGCATCAAGACGCTGCTGCTGGCACTGTGGAAGGGCGAGGACGAGAAAATCACGAAGACGGAGAGCGGCGAGCTGGGCAGTGCGGTGTCGGCGTACATCCGCCGGATACAACAGAACCGGGACATCGCCCCCTCGTTCGACACCTTCTACGAGTACATGCTGAACGATTACCGGAAGGAGCTGGCTGCAAGGGACATCAAGGTGAGCCGGGAGGATTTCAACATCGACAACTTCCTGACCACGCTCCGGCAGTATTACAAGGGCGGGCGCTACGACTTCCTGCTGAACTCGAACGAGAACATCGACCTGCTGCACAAGCGGTTCATCGTATTTGAAATTGACAGTATAAAAGATAACGCCGAGCTGTTCCCCGTGGTTACGATCATCATCATGGAAGCCTTCATCAACAAGCTGCGCCGCCTGAAAGGGGTGCGGAAGATGCTGATCTGCGAGGAGGCTTGGAAAGCCCTTTCCTCGCCGAGCATGAGTGAGTATTTGAAGTACATGTACAAGACCGTCAGGAAATATTTCGGCGAGGCGATTGTCGTCACGCAGGAAGTCGATGATATTATCTCGTCCCCCATCGTGAAGGAGGCTATCATCACCAACTCGGACTGCAAAATCCTTTTGGACCAGAAGAAGTACATGAACAAGTTCGACGGCATCCAGTCGATGCTCGGGCTGACGGACAAGGAGAAGTCGCAGATACTCTCCATCAACCTCGCCAACCATCCCGGACGGAAGTACAAGGAGGTGTGGATCGGTCTGAACGGGGTGCAGTCGGCGGTGTACGCCACGGAGGTGTCGGCTGCCGAGTACCTGACCTATACCACCGAGGAGAGCGAGAAGACGGAGGTGTTCGCACTGGCGGAAGAGTTGGGCGGCGACTTGGAGCTTGCCATCAAGCGGCTGGCGGAAACGAAGTATAAATAATGTGCCGATGCGCTGAAGTGGCGGACAGGTTGCCGGACGGGTGGTTGATTGACCGGACGAACGGCTGAAGGGTCGGATGATTGACCAAACGGCTAAACGGTCAAACGGTTAAACAGTTAAACGGCTGGATGTACAAACGGCTAAACGGCATGGAGAGAATAAAATTTTGTAAAACTTAAAAAAAAACGGAATCAAGATGAGACGATTGAATTTAATCCTGCTGCTGTCGGCGGTGACGGCGGCGCTGGCGTTTGTCATTTCCTGCAAGGAGACAAATGCGGAACGGTTGGAAAAGATGTGCGGCGAATGGGTCAGCACGGGCGGAAAGCCGCCCTTCACCCTCTGGGAAGAGGACGGCAGGTACCGTGTGACGGTCATGCACAGGAACCACACGGGCGGCAGTGAAGCGGAGACCTACCTCGTCCGGGAAACGGAAGGGGTGCTGTTCATCGAGACGGGCTTCGCCGTGATGATGGACTATGACCGGGAGAAAGACCGCATCCGGCTGTCGCCGGGCGGAGAGTACAGGAGAAAGAGTGACGGAACCCTAAAACAGTAAGGACATGAGAACGATAAAGGCAATCATCGTGGGCGTGGCGTGCCTGACGGCAGGTGCGGCCAACGCCCAGTGGGTCGTACACGATCCCGGCAATCTGGCGCAGGGCATCATCAACACGACCAAGGAGATCGTGGAGACCTCCGCCACCGCACAGCACACGCTGGACGGGTTCAAGGAGACGGCGAAGATATTCGAGCAGGGACGGAAGTATTACGATGCGCTCAAGGCGGTGCATGACGTGGTGAAAGGTGGCGTGAAGGTGAAGAAGTCCATCGAGATGGTGGCGGACATCTCGGAAATCTACGTGCGCAACTACCAGAAGATGCTCGGCGACCCAAACTACACGCCGGACGAGCTGTCAACCATCTCGTTCGGGTACGCCAAGCTGCTCTCCGAGAGCGCGGACATCCTGCAAGATCTGAAGAACGTGGTGAACGTGACGGGGATGTCGCTCTCGGACGCCGAGCGGCTGGCGATCATCGACCAGAGCTACAAGCGGCTGCTGGAGTACCGCAACCTCGTGCAGTATTACACGGACAAGAACATCTCGGTGAGCTACCTGCGGGCGAAGAAGAAAAAGGACGCCGACCGGGTGGTGGCTCTCTACGGGGATGCGGAAGACCGTTACTGGTGAGAGTGGCAATATATAATAATGTTCACGTACATAAATATAATATAGGACTATGTTGTTAGCGATAGACTTCACGAACCTGCACGAGATATTGCAGGCATTGTATCAGGACATGATGCCGCTCTGCGAGAAGCTGACGGGTGTAGCCAAGGGAATCGCCGGGCTGGGTGCGCTGTTCTACGTAGCCGCCAAGGTGTGGCAGGCGCTCGCCCGTGCCGAGCCCATCGACGTGTACCCGCTGCTGCGCCCGTTCGCCATCGGGCTGTGCATCCTCTTCTTCCCCACCTTCGTCATCGGCACGATCAACACGGTGCTCTCGCCCGTGGTGAAGGGCTGCCACGGGATGCTCGAATCACAGACCTTCGACATGAACCGATACCGGGAACAGAAGGAGACGCTGGAGAGGGAGGCGTTCCGCCGTGACCCGGAGAAGGCGTATCTGGCGAGCAAGGAGGACTTCGACAAGAAGCTCGACGAGCTGGGCTGGTCGCCCAAGGACTTGAAGACGATGGCGGTGATGTACATTGACCGGACGGAGTACAACATGAAGCGGAGCATCCGGCTGTGGTTCCAAGAACTGCTCGAACTGCTGTTCCAGTCGGCTGCGCTGGTCATCGACACGATACGGACGTTCTTCCTGATCGCCCTCTCCATCCTCGGTCCGATAGCGTTCGCCCTCTCGGTCTATGACGGGTTCCAGAGCACGCTCACGCAGTGGATAACGAGGTACATCTCCATCTACATGTGGCTGCCCGTGAGCGACCTGTTCAGCTCGGTGCTGGCACGCATCCAAGTGCTGATGCTCACCCGTGACATCGAGGCGATGAGCGACCCGACCTTCATCCCGGACAGCTCGAACACGGTGTACATCATCTTTTTAATCATCGGGATATTCGGGTACTTCACCATACCGACCGTCGCCAACTGGATCATCATGGCGGGCGGGGTGAGCCACGCCAACCGTGCGATGAACCAGACCGCCACGAAGGTAGGCAACGTCGCCGCAGCGGGTGCGGGCGCAGCCGTGGGGAACATCGCCGGAAGGATCGTCAAGTAGCGGCGGATGTCCCAAGAACATGAGTCATAACGAATAAAAAACCGGAAACATGGAATTTAAAAGTTTGAAAAATATCGAAACGAGCTTCAGGCAGATACGGCTCTTCACGCTGGTATTCGCCAGCCTGTGCGCCGTGGTGACGGGCTTCGCCCTGTGGAAGTCGTACAGCTTCGCCGAGGCGCAGCGGCAGAAGATCTACGTGCTGGACAACGGCAAGAGCCTGATGCTGGCACTCTCGCAGGACGTGCGGCAGAACCGCCCGGTGGAGGCACGGGAACACGTGCGCCGCTTCCACGAGCTGTTCTTCACACTCTCGCCCGACAAGTCGGCTATCGAGGGCAACATCAGGCGTTCGCTGCTGCTGGCGGACAAGAGCGCCTTCAACTACTACAAGGACCTCTCGGAAAAGGGGTATTACAACCGGATAATCTCGGGGAACATCAACCAGATGATAGAGATAGACAGCCTGCGGTGCGACTTCGACAAGTACCCGTACAGCGTGCGGACATTCGCCCGGCAGATCATCCTTAGGGAAAGCTCTGTTACGGAGCGCAGCCTTGTGACCCGCTGCCGTCTGCTGGATGCGGTCAGGAGCGACAACAACCCGCAGGGCTTCATCATCGAGGGCTTCGAGGTCACGGAGAACAAGGATTTGCAGACCCTCAAACGCTGACGGACATGATAGGCAAGTTCATCACAAAGGCGCAGGACTGGGCGGACGGGAAGCTCCGCCGCCTCGCCGGGCGTATCTCGCCCGACATGCGTGTGGCAATCATCCTCGTGATGCTGGCGGCGTTCGGCGCACTGTCGGTCTATATGACCGTCACCTCCATCTACCGCATCGGCAGGAACGACGGGAAGGAACTGGGGATAGAGCATGTCAGGCGCCTGCAATTGCCCAATGACAGTATTGTCAACCCTTTTGAAAGCGGACGGCATGGGACTGGCGGAGAGGTTGAGTGAGTGGCTGCTCCGCCGCCGGGAGCGGCAGGAGGAGCGGAACATGAGGCAGGTAACGGCGTATTTCGGGAGCCTGCTGAAAAAGAGGCGTGCGGATGCCGGCGCAATCCTCCAGTCCGTCAGGGACTACCGGGACTGCCCGGAGGTGACAAGGAAACAGGCGGAGCTGCTGCTGGAACACAGGTTCTTCCGGTACGTGTACCAGACGGGCTATCCCGAATGGCGGGCGGTCATGGACGCCTTGAAAGAGACCCGTTACGGGATGCGTGAGGGGGCGGCAATCCCCCGGAGCGTGAAGGAGGCGGCGGAAAGCCCGATGCTGCGTCTGGCGGCGCAATACAAGGTGCTGGAGCACGAGTACACGAGGCGCAACGCCCCGCAGCCGCTATCCCCCGAAGCGCAGGCGGAACGGGATGCGGCGCACCGGCTGCTGAACTGCTGCATGAGGGAGGGCGACCTCGACGCACTGAAAAGGCTTGCCCTGAAAGGCGAGAAACCGGACGACTCGGTGGCCATCCGCCACGGGCTGGCGGAAGGCTACCGCAGGCTCGAAGAACTGAGCCGGGAATGGAGCGAGGAGATGCGGGGCGACAACCACACCGTCATGGAACAGATCGAGTTGCGGGAGGCGGACGAGCGGGGAAAGCTGATGCGGCAAGCCGCCGCCCTTTACGAGAGGAAGACGGGCGGCATACTGCCCGGCGACTATCTGGAAGCGGTGAAGGCGGAACGGGCGCTGCTCCACGGGCTCGCCCGCCACGGCTGGGACGGTCAGCGGGAAGTACCGAAGGAGACGGTGGAGAAGTACGGGCTGACGGAGGATTTTGCCGGCATCGCCCGGCTAAGGTGGGACTACCACCTGAGCGAGGACAACGGCGACCTCTCCCGTGACTACCCGGAAGCCGCCATCGGACGCCACAACCGTGCCATCCGGGAGCGGGCGGCGAAAGAACTGGCAGGTCTGGAAGCGAGGCTGTTCCCCGAAAAGGCGGCAAGCCGGGAACGGAAGGCTGCGCACCTGCGGGCGGACAACCGGGCAAGCCCCACGGCATCGCTCAAACGGGAACGGAAGGAGCCGCCCGGCAAGCGACAAACCGGAGAGACAGGCAGAAGGAAGCCTCCGGGGAGAAGAATCAGAATGTAGGACAACCATAAATTTTTGACATGATGGAAGAACAGAACCAAGAAAAAGCAACGGCAACGCAGCACGTAAAGGCGGCGGATGCCGCAGCTCCGGAGACGGGGAACGGAAAGAAGGAGGACAAGGGCGGCGGGAAAAAGGAGAAGAAGACTGCCAAGCCGCTCACCCCGAAACAGTTGCAGCAACGGAAGAAGCTGATGGTATATCCGCTGATGGGCTTGCTGTTCCTCGGCTCGATGTGGCTGATATTCGCACCTTCGGAAGAGCGGGACGTGAACCGGGACACCGTGGGGGCGTTCAACGCCGACATCCCCCTGCCGGAGAACGACGGGATCATCGGCGACAAGCGGAAAGCCTACGAGCAGGCGCAGGCGGAAAGGCGGCAGGCGGAGAAGGTGCGCTCGCTGGAGGACTTCGCCTTCTCCGAAGAGAGCGATGCGGACAGGGTGGAAATGGAACTGCCGGACAGCGAGCCGGAACGGGAACCGTTCAGGGACTACTCGGGCAACGGCGGCGGCCGCTCCTCCGTCGCCGCCTACCGGGACATCAACCGGAAACTCGGCTCGTTCTACGAGGAGCCGAAGGTGGACGGGGAAAAGGAGGAGCTGAAAAGGCAGGTGGAGGAACTGACCGCCAAACTGGAAGAAAGGGAACGGCAGGCGGGCGGAATCGACGATCAGGTGGCACTGATGGAGAAGAGCTACGAGCTTGCCGCCAAGTACATGGGGCAGAACGGGCAGGACGGCGCAACCGTGCAGGCACCCGCCACCGGGCAGGGCGGCAACGGTCTGGGACAGCCCGCCGTGGCGGTGCAGGCGGCACGGGAGCGGACGGTATCGGGGCTGCAACAGCCATTGAGCGATGCGGAGTTCATGCGGCGGTACAGCCAGCCGAGGAACTACGGCTTCAACACGGCGGTGGGCAGCGGGTACGCCCTCGGGAAGAACACGATAGCCGCCTGCATCCACCAAGACCAGACGGTTATGGACGGTCAACAGGTGAAGCTCCGGCTGCTCGAACCGTTGCAGGCGGGAAACCTGATTATCCCACGCAATACGGTGGTATCCGGTACAGGCAAGGTGCAGGGGGAACGGCTCGACATCACGGTATCGTCCGTCCAGTACCAAGGTAACATATTGCCGGTGGAATTGGCGGTCTATGACAACGAGGGAATGAAAGGGCTGTGCATAGAAACCTCACTGGAGCGGGAAGCGGCAAAGGAGGCGATGGCGAACATCGGCGGCGGGCTGGGAACGAGCATCTCGTTCGCACGGAGCGCCGGGCAACAGGTGGCGATGGACATCACCCGTGGGCTGATGCAGGGCGGCAGCCAGTACCTCGCCAAGAAGTTCCGCACGGTAAAGGTGCACCTGAAAGCGGGTGATCCGCTGATGCTCTACGCCAAACAACAATAAATCAACAGATTATAAAACCATTAAAAAGTAAAGACAATGAAAAAGATTTTTGGATGGGTCGCCCTGCTTGTGGGCATGGTGACGGGTGCGAACGCACAGGTGAACGACACGATACAGCGGACCACGGGCAATGACCTGTATCAGGGGATTACACGGAAGCTACCCTACCGGCAGATGGTTACGCCCCACGGGGTGCAGGTGACGTTCGCCAAGACGGTGCATATCATCTTCCCCTCGGCGGTGCGGTACGTGGATTTGGGAAGCGACCGGATCATCGCCGGGAGAGCGGACGGTGCGGAGAACGTGATCCGGGTGAAGGCGACGACCGAGGGGTTTCCGGGGGAAACGAACTTTTCCGTCATCTGCGAGGACGGGAGCTTCTATTCGTTCAATGCCCGGTATGCGCATGAGCCGGAGATGCTGAACATCGAGATGAAGGATTTTTTGGAGAACGGGGACACGACGGACTTTTCGCATACCCGCATGAACATCCATTTCCGTGAGCTGGCAGGCGAAAGCCCGCTCTTGGTGAAGCTGATCATGCAGAGCATCTACAAGGAGGACAGGCGGGAGATCCGGCACTTGGGCTGCAAACGCTTCGGGGTGCAGTTCCTCCTGAAATCCATCCACTCGCACAACGGGCTGTTCTATTTCCACACGGAAACGAGGAACAGGTCGAACGTGGCTTTCCGGACGGACTTTATCCGGTTCAAGATCGTGGACAAGAAAGTGCCGAAGCGCACCGCCATTCAGGAGCGGGTGATAGACCCGGTGCGCAGCTACAACGAGGTGCTGGTGACGGAGGGGAAAAGCGACGTGTGCACGGTATATGCCGTCCCGCAGTTCACCATACCGGACGACAAGCTGCTGGTCATCGAGCTGTTCGAGAAGGACGGCGGCAGGCACCAGACCATCCGGGTGGAGAACGCCGACCTCGTGGCGGCAAGACAGATTAACGAACTGAAAATTAAGTAAGCGATGAAAAGGTTACTGTTCATTATCCTGCTTTTCGGGGTGTGCCTGCATGTGAACCAGGCACACGCCCAACGGTGCCTGCCCGGAATGAGGGGCATACAGCTCACGGGCGGGCTGTCGGACAACATGCGCTGGAAAAACGGCGACGGCTTCGGCTACCACGCCGGGATAGCGGTGAGCACCTACACGAAGAACGCCCACCATTGGGTGGTCGGTGCGGAATACTTGGAGAAGCGGTACGGCTACCGGGACTGCCTCTATCCGGCGAGCCAGCTCACGGGCGAGGGCGGCTATTACCTGAACTTCCTGTCAGACCGGAAGAAGACGTTCTTCGCCGCACTGGGGCTGTCCGCCCTTGCCGGGTACGAGACGGTGAACTGGGGCGAGAGCCTGCTGCCGGACGGCTCCCGGCTCACGGATGAGGACAATTTCATCTACGGGGGTGCGCTGACGCTGGAGCTGTCCGCCTACGTGACGGACAAGATTGTCTTGCTGGTAAACGGTCGCCAACGGGTGCTGTTCGGCGGCGACTGCGGGAAGTTCCACACGCAGGTCGGCGTGGGAATACGTTTTATGATTCGATAACTGCTATATTATAATAATGTATATATGAGGACAATGATTTATAAAATACTCACGGGCTGCTACATCGTGGCCGCCCTCGTGCTGGTCGCAGCCTGTAATGACGGGCTGGACATTCAGACGAAATACCCGTTCACGGTGGAGACGATGCCCGTCCCGAAGGAGCTGAAAGTGAACGAGACAGCGGAGATACGGTGCGAGCTGAAACGGGAAGGACGCTGGGAGGACACCCGGTACACGATCCGCTGGTTCCTCTTCGACGGGGAAGGGACGCTCAAACTGGATGACGGCACGGTGCTGCTGCCCAATGACCGCTACCCGCTGGAGAAAGAGACGTTCCGGCTCTATTACACCCCGCTGTCGGACGAACAGAGCGGCTTCACCGTCTGGGTGGAGGACTCGGACGGTCAGGCGGTCGAGCTGGAGTTCGACTTCAATGCGGACAACGACAAGGAGGACGGGTATGGAACGGAATGAACTGGTTCTATACCTCGACATACCGGAATTTTCCGAAGCCCTGCATGCCTCGAAGTGGCGGACGGACATTGTCCTTCCACAAGCGGGGGACAATATA
>ERZ773269.3450-NODE-3450-length-10411-cov-13.006470_pt1 | contig 10411 bp, 6 predicted proteins | sample MGYA00511958_ERZ773269 | MGnify/ENA primary metagenome ERZ773269 (study PRJEB29015, sample SAMEA2737761) | human gut metagenome | biome: human gut; feature: human-associated habitat; material: faeces | place: China | collected 2012 ... | reverse complement strand
TACCGCGCATACACAAGCAAGTGCCAATACAGGCATAAATGTTTTGAATTTCATAAATCCTCCTAATGATGAGCCGCCTCCCAAAGGGCGGCTTTCATATTCCTTACATGATTCTTACATGACTAGAGTATACTAAATAACCCATTTAATCAAGTCAAATTTACTTTGTAAGCCCTGCTTGTTGCATCAACAATGTAATTTGAGCCTTCATTTGTTCATTATCTTCCTTCACAGAGGATAATTCATCAATACGTTGTTGCATGCGTGCATTATCAGCCTTCACTGAAGACAATTCGTTAAGGCTTTCTTGCATGCGTGCATTTTCAGCTTTCAATGCTGTTACTTCATCTTGCAACACATAAACAGAGCTGATAGGGCCACCTTTATAACGTTCTGGAATCGCTTTCTTCGCATCGGAGTTACCGAATTTGTGAGTTACACCAGCATTCACCATATTATGATGACCACCAACAGATACGCCCAAATGGAACATAGTATCTTCTGCAGAGTAATGTGCAACACCTAACGCCGCCGCAGTTTCACCTCGGTAATTACCAACACCAGCCATTACTTGAGTTGGCTCCAATGGATCGTATTGAATTGGTTTCAACGCAGCCATAGCCGCTGCATGTGCGCCTACACGTTGTGTTTCGCCCGCTACAGCATTAATTGCATTCGCCATCTTATCTGTTGCACCTTTTAATTGATTTACGTTAACCGCATCAGTGCCGTTTACACCAGCCGCAACATTGGTAATTGTATTACCACCGTTGTTAAGGCCATCTTTAGTAAGGCTTACTGCATTACCGCTAGCAGGTGTAATTGTTACACCGCCACCGTTCACAACTGTGGTGTTGCCCGCAGCGTCCTTAGTGGTTACTGTTTCAAGACCTTTCAAGTCTTTCGCCATACGAACCTTAAGGTTGCCAGTACCATCGGATACAACACCTAAATTATCTTCTGTAGTCAACTTACTAGCATCAGTAATACCGCCGATTACGTTTACTTGTTCGTTAAGCTTTTTGTTGATCACAGCACCGCTATCGCCACCGTATTTCATACCGTCATCTTTGGTTGCCACTTGGTGGGTCTTACCATTTTCGTCTTTGTACTTAATACGAGTAATTGCGTTACCTTCGATATCAGGGTCTCCTTTTTCAGCAGTGATATCAGCGCTCTTACCGTCTTTACCGCTTAAGCCGATGTGACCTACACCATCTTTGCCGGAAATAGATACAGCATCTATACCATTTTTATCGGTAACAGCTACCTTGCCGTCTGTACCATTCACTGTATCAGGGCCTGTGATGGATACGCCATTCTTACCATCTTTGGCAACCGTTACAGATTCAGCTTTAAGGTTTTTGCTCATTTTCACGTCAATCGTCGTATTGCCTGTTGCTGCATCTTGTTTGATGAAAGTCTTGATATTTTCACCGCTATAATCGGTATCAGCAGCTTTACCTTCGCCTTTTACGATTACGGTAGAACCTAATTTACTAGTTTGTACACCGCCTACATTAGCATCAAATTTAAGACCTGTTGCAGTTTGATTTGCCAAAGCTTGTTTCAATTGGTCTTCTGTTGCAGCACGACCAGATACAACATTCCCTGGATCCCAAGTCTTATTATCAAGACCAGTAATATAGTTGCCTGTATTACCAGGGTTCGCACCATCAGCTTGTTTACCCATTGTTACATCCCCTGCTTTCACAGTGTCCGTAGCGGTAACAGATCTAACATTAAGGTCTTTCTTTAACTTAAGAGCAATCTTAGTATCATCACCAGTTTGAGTAACTTCTGTAGTGATATTATCATCACCGTTTACAGTTACTTTAGATCCTAATTTATTCGTTTTTTCATCGTCATTATCCGCGTTAAAACGAAGGCCTTTATTGATAAGGTCAGTTTTAGTATTATCAATTTTATTATTTAAATCATTCTTGGCATTTGTAATTTGGTCACCAAGATCTTGCTTAACTTGATGTAATTGACCACCGTTAACTGCATCTTTGGAGTTTGGAGCCACGTCGCCGTTAGCAACATTCGTTACCTTTTGGTCGTTTGCATTGATACCATTTGGAGATACATAATTCTTACCACCTACGGTCAAACCGCCGTTATTGATGGTAGTATCACCAGCTGTGACGCTATCCAAACCTGTCAATGTTTTAGCCAATTTCACATTCAATGTGCCCGTACCATCGGATACAACACCGATATTGTTGTCAGACAATGTGCCTGTAGCACCGCCTTTAACAGCAACCGTATCACCTAATTTCTTATTGATTGTTGCACCAGAGTCCCCATCAAAGTTCAACCCTTTTTCAATAGTTTTATTGATAGTAACGATATCACCAGCATTCTTTGCGATATTTTGCGTATTATTAGCAATATTACCGGCATTTGTTGTGATATTTTGTTTGTTATCAGCGATAGCTTGTTTATTTTTGTCAATTTGATCTTTATTGGTATTAACTGTATCGTTAACCTTTTTCAACTGATCTTCAGTAGCAGCGCGACCAGGAACAGCCACAGGATTGGCTACATTCCAATCTGTATTTTGAAGACCTGTTACATGACCTGCATTACCATCTACAGTTACAGGATGTGCAGTACCAACATTGATTGTATTACCTAAGCCAACAGTATATTCCTTACCACCTACTGCATTTGTACCTTCTGTTACAGTTACATTTGCATCTTTTGCTTTCACAGTAGGCGCTTTATCGATAGAGTTAATCACATTTTGTAATTGACCATAGTTAACCGCATCATTAGAGTTAGTACCATCAGCTACATTGGTAATCTTTTGGTTGTTCGCATTGATACCGTTTGGAGATACATAGTTCTTACCATCTACGGTCAAACCGCCGTTATTGATAGTAGTGCCGCCAGCTGTAACGCTGTCCAAACCGGTCAATGTTTTAGCCAATTTAATATTTAACGTATCTGTTCCGTTGGAAACGACACCGATATTGTTATCTGTCAATTTAGTTGCATCAGTCACGCCGCCTACAACATTAGTTTGTTCGCCTAATTTACGAGTGAATTTATTGTCTGCAGCTGCTGCAGCTTTTACATCGCCTGCATAGGATACGCCTTTTTCTACTTCCGTTTTAACTGCAAACAATTGGCTACCATTGATAGCATCAGTGGATGTAGCAGAAATACGACCGGCCGCTACATTAGTAACAGTCCGTTCCATGCCTGCCTTGCCTACGCTTACTGTGGAAGCAGGATTTGTGCCTGCAAAGTTATGAGTTGCCCCATTGATTGTTGCAGAAGAAGTAGCCACAGCCGCTGCTGTTTCAGAGCCATTACCGATAGCTACGGCATTGTCATTGGCTACTTTTGTATTATTGCCGAGCGCTAAACCATTAGCCCCTGTCACAGTAGCACTGTTACCTAGAACCATACCGTTATCTGCGGAAATAGTGGAGTTACTACCTACCACGTAGGAGTTATCCGTTGTAATGGTGTTCTTGTAACCAAATGCACCAGCTTTATTACCCTTAACTGTACCAGCAGTAACCTTTTTAATTTTATCGCCATTAGACTCTGTAGTTTCTGTAACAGTAGCAGTCCCTACGGTATTTTCACTACCGATGGCATATGCATTATTACCATACACCATATTGCCTCTACCAAGAGCGCCTGCAGCTGAACCAGATAGAGTAGCATTTGTCATATCAAAGCCTACTATATTCGCATCGCCGAGGGATGTGGATTTCTCACCATACGCACCGGCTTGGCTACCGATAGCCAGAGAGTTATTCCCCCAGCTACGAGCCATAGAACCAATAGCGGAACTAGCCACACCTTTTGACAAGGAGTTAGCACCGATAGCATTGGAACCCGTGCCTAAAGACTGTGTCATCATACCAATAGCAAGGCTGGCATTTCCGATAGAAGCAGTATTTACATAGTTCTTACTATCATTAAGACCTGCTGTACCCAATCCACCTGGATACAACGCAGCTAATTCACGGTTAAAGTTTTTCTGCGTACCTGGCACCGCTAAATCAGGAATAACCTTATATAAATCAGGCTTTGCCTGATCGATATCATCACCGCCAATAGCGATAGAAGACTGTCCAATAGATCTTACATCACCACCGATAGCCACAGATTGTGTACCATAGACCTTCGCTACACTACCAATTGCTACAGATTGAGAAAATTTCTGTCCATCACCGTCAACAGTAGCATTCTTTCTAATTATATTAGCTTCCGCTGCAGCACCGATAACCACGTCGCCACGAGAACCATAAGAAGCGGCTTCCGCACCCATTACAACTGCGCCGGAGCCAGGTTGTTGATGATACTTGGAAATCGTGCTCTTCGCTTGACGACCTATTACAATATCGCCATTTTCCTTTGCAACTGACCCTTGACCGATAGCAATAGTACCCGCAGGATATGGAACCTTCACTCGTTGTTGCCCTTCAGCCTTTGCACCATTACCGATGGCAATACCATTTTCACTTGTTGCTAATGTAGTCGCGTCATTACCTACAGCCACAGATTTAGCACCTGCGGATTTCGCATTATCACCGACGGCAACGCTATTGCTACCAGTAGCAGCCGCACCAGGACCTTGTATTACATTTGCTTCTGCAATTCCCGATACTAAACAACCCGTAATAGCAAAAGCACATAAAGCTGCACGGAAAGTAATGCTCGTTCTTGCAGAATTCACACTAGCTTTACCGCCACCACTCTTAACTAACTCAGATACTACAACGTAGCAATTTTTAGCTTTACTCCAAATTACATTATAAATTCGATTCATGTTATTCCTTTCTCACGAACTACCGATTCTACCGGTTACGCATTCTGTTTATAGCCTCATATAAAAACAAAATAAAAGAAGAAGTAATAGACATAAAAAATCATCTACACTTCTAACATAAAACAATAGTACTCAATACTATAGTTTAAGTACTATTACGTATATCTTTTCCTATAAGATACTCACTCTAGCGACTACTATATCAAATAATTTCAATATTGTAAACAGCTTTTTCATGTTTCATTCATTTTTATGGTTTATTTAATAGATTTAAAAAATAAGATAGAAATTCTTCATCTTTTCTATATATTTGTGGAATTAAATTTACATATTCACATACAAAAGAAAAGCTAATGAAGGAATATACTGAATACTGGAAAAAGCAAGATAAATAATGCAAAAGGCGCTTGCTCAACGCAAGCGCCTTCGTTACTCCTTCTTCCTATAAATGGTAGATGAGCTATAATGTGCACACTAAATAGTATGCAAAAAACTTCCGATATAATACCACTATTTATCAAAAAAGTCAATTTCTTTTTTCTACCTTTATTATAAAGAAAATCCAGAAAAAAATCAATAATAACTTTACATTTTTTCTGCTTGACATTTTCAGTGGAATGTTATATTACCATATTTCTCCATGTATTGCAACACAAAATTTCAAAAAAGAATTTCTCCGATATCACTATAAATCAATCTTCAAACCTTGCTATAAGTTTAATCACTTAAAAAGCTTTTAATCTCCTCACTTATTCTTCCATACTCATAATCATGCACATAATGTGGGCAATCCAATTCTATGTACTTCCCAGACTCCACTTCTGAGATGTATTTTTCCTGTATCCTTCTCCATGTTTCTTTATCAAAACCAGTTCCACCAGTACCATCAGAAATAAAAAGCAGCATAGGAACCTGTGGTACTCCATTTTGAGCTACAATTCTTGCATTATCCTTAACACTCTTCGCTTCATTTATCATTGTTACAGTTGCCGTTCTGTTATAAAAAATTGCTCTATACCTATTCTTTTCGTCATTAGTCAACGTTCCATGCTTTATAGCATCACTTTCCGCAAGTGTAGGAATTAGTCTGGTAATTCCTAAATCCGCTGCATATTGTCCAAGTTTCATTAGTGGAAGATTTATTTTCATATTCTCGTAATATTCTGGCACAGCCATATCCAAACCTATGATTGATTCAATTTCATCCGGATATTCTTGTGCCCAATAAAGGGCTTCAATTCCAGACATAGAATGCGGACATAAAACATATGGACCATCAATTCCTGCTTTATTCAAAGCTAATCTTGTTTCAGATAATATAGTCTGTATGTTTCTGTCTTCATCAACAATATCACTATATCCATATCCAAACTTTTCAACAACAATAATTCTGTACTCGTCACTTAACAATGAATATAGAGATTTAAAATCCAGAATGGGAGAACATGTTCCGCTACCAGACAAAAACACAAGTGTTTTGGAACCACTCCCCTCAACATAAATGCTAATATTATTTTCATTTATATCTATAAGCTGCCCTAATGGTTCCCTTAGTTTTTCCTCTTTCCTAAGCCTGTACCTATGATAGCCAAAGCAAATACATATTAAAATAACAATGATTGCTGCAATCCATAGAAAAACACGTAACATACTTTTAATTCTTTTTTTCATTATTTATGCATACTCCTCTTGAAATAAAAATGGCAATACAAATAATTATTACCTTACATATCATTGAAACAATTAGATTGCCACCAACTGATATTTGCGATAATGTATTAATCAATGCATGTGTCATTACACATATCCATAAACTCTTTGTTTTATAGTATAGTGCAGATAAAATAAAACAATTTATCAAAAGCCCAAGTAAAAAGCTACTGACCTGAACAAATTGTATTGATCCTTCAATATAAAAATAAAGAAAATGCCATATTCCCCAGAAAACAAATGTCACGCATGTCGAAAACACATAATTATGCCGTTCCTCAATTATTGGTTGAAACGTATATCTCCAGCCTATTTCTTCAATCCCACCGAACAAAATTGCTTTTACAAATAATATAACCGGAATATACCAATTCTTTACTTGTAACATTCCACCCATTAATAGATAACAAAACTCTATACTCAAAAACATAAAAACAAGCAAGTAGCCAAAGACAGGTTGCTTTATGTTCACAAACTCAATTACAATCCTCTTAAAATTTATTTTTCGATATCGAACTGTGACAATACTCCCCCACATTGCAGAAGATATTCCACCAATTCCAATTGCTATCATCCCTATCACCGTTGTATAATCCACAACAATTCCCATCCTACGCAATAGGTAGACAATAACTGCTATTACCGTTATTTGACCTATGGTTCCAGTTAAATATAATCTAATTGCATTTTTTCTATCCACAGAATTATCCATGTCATCTTCCTTCTTTAGTCAAAATCTATAAAAACTCTTTCCCATTACTCTCCCCACAAATAGAGCCAAACTAGAGCCATTTGATAAAACAAATGCCGGAAACCCGCATAAATACAGGCTTTCGGCATTCTAATCCGTTACTCAAACTCTGTGGATATCCATTGTAAATGCGTATTTTACGCTATAATCTCTATGTTTATTATATAAATATCCACGATTTTATTCCTATTATTATGTGTATCAAATTTTTATGTATCATATATGTATCACGATAACTAATCTGGACGCGTCAATATCTCCATGAATCTCATCATTACTGAATCATCCATCTTCTCTAACAAAGCTTCATTTTTCTCATACACACCTCTTATGCTTGATAGATACACTAATTCACCATAAACATTTTCACCATTTTTCTTTGCCAGAACAGCTATAATTCTTTTCTCTGCTTTTGCATTAGTAGAATTCTTAGCACGTCTTAAGCTCCTTGCCTTATGAATATTAGATACAAAGCCAACGCAAATATCATTTGCTATATCCTTAATTGCAACAGGAAATACATATGTATTAGTATAAAAAGCCTCAAGCAACAATGTCTTTTGATCATCCTTATATAACAGTTCGTGTATATTCTGGATTATTCTTCCCTTTTTCTTAAGAGTTCCCCAGTCATACTTTTGCTGCGTATCAATGTTACCTTTATCTATTTTACCGCTAACACAGTATTCAAAAAAATCATTATCGCTAAGATTACTATATATACCAGTCAAATGCTTATAATCACCCTTAAAGAATCTAACTTCATATTCAATTCCATCCTCGCATACAATAAGAAACACTTTATCCATTAATTGTTTCTTGTAGTTTCTAGCCCCAGATATAATCTGACTTCTTATTTTCTCTTTATGACCATCTGAAAGTATTTGCGATTTATTTGCCGATAGTATCCTATCCTTTTCTTAAATAAAAATAGGAGACGCATCTCTACGCCTCCTAATTTTGCAGTTTCATGTTGGTTGTCAACCACATATACCCTATAGGCATATAATAACGGACTCGAAGTTTTTAAGACTTCCGATTGTCTGTAGCATCCTGCCTGCTACAAGCCACGCACATCCCATAGATATGCAAAAACGAACTTGGAATTTTTAAGACTTCCAATTGTCTACAACTTAAAATGCTGCACATTAAGGACATTACTATCCTTGGTAATATTGTATGCAATATTACTGATTTTTGTCAATAAAATTTTTTATCCGTATTATTTCCGTATTATTTCTTGATTTCTCGGGTCTTTGACACTTAGATTTTAATTCAAAATCAGAACTTCCTTTATTCGGTAGTTTGACAGTTGAATATTAGAAAAATCCTTGCAGGCCTTGAATAGCCTGTATTTTTTTGTCAAATTTTATTTATTTTCTTGTGGCGATATTTGGTGATATGTGATTATAATAAGCATATCGGAGGCGCGCCATGAAAGTCAGTATTTCTAAATCAAAAAACACTACAATATATTACTTAAGCAGGTCTGTAAGAGTTGGAAACAAAACTACAACAAAGACTGTTGAAAAAATTGGAACTTATGACGAGATAAAAAAGATTTGCGGAGATATGGATCCTTTAGATTGGGCCAAGGAATATGCAGCAAAACGAACTGCTGAAGAAAAGGCTCACAAACAAGATATAATTATGAGATATTCATCCTCAGCTTTGATTGATAAGAACGTCCGCCGTTCTTGTAATGCAGGCTATCTCTTTCTCCAGGATATTCACTATTCGCTTGGACTTGATAAGATATGTAACTCTATTTCTGAAAAATATAAGTTTGATTATGACTTAAATGACATTCTTTCAATGCTTGTTTACTCAAGAATCATTGCACCGGGTTCGAAGCTCTCATCACTTGAGAATGCCCAGAAATTCCTTGAGCAGCCCAAATGCGAATTACATCAGGTCTACCGAGCTCTTGAAGTTATTGCAAAGGAAAATGATTTCTTTCAGGCTGAACTTTATAAGAACTCCCAGAAAGTAGTTAATCGAAAGAAAGAAGTCCTTTATTACGACTGCACTAACTACTACTTCGAGATTGAAAACGAAGATGTTTTCAGAAAGTATAGTGTTTCAAAAGAACATAGACCTAACCCTATTGTTCAGATGGGCATGTTTATGGATGCAGATGGCATTCCACTCGCATTCTCTGTTTTTGATGGTAACCAGAATGAACAATCTTCCATGTCTCCTCTTGAGCAAAAGATTATTAAAGACTTTGAAGCATCTGACTTTATCGTATGTACGGATGCCGGTCTTTCTTCGACTGCCAACAGAAAATTCAACAGTATTCAAGGCAGAGGATTTGTTACAACACAGTCCATTAAAAAGTTAAAAGGATTCTTACAGGATTTCTGTCTCGAATACGATGGATGGTATCTTCCTGGAAGTAACAAAAAATATAAATTAAGCGAGTTAGATGAAGAAACTGATTACGAGAAGGTTTTCTATAAAGACAGATGGATTAATGAGAACAATCTTGAGCAGCATCTTATTGTTACCTATTCCATCAAATATCGTAATTATCAGAGAACGCCAGATTGAAAGAGCTAAAAAGTTTGTAGAATCACCTTCAAAGCTTACGAAGAACAGAGCTAATGATCCAAAACGCTTTATTGAGCAGGGACACTGCACTCCCGACGGCGAAATCGCAAGTAAAACAATCACCTCTCTCAACCAGAAACAAATAGATAATGAAGCAAAGTACGATGGTCTCTATGCTGTGTGTACAAATCTTGAATACGATGTTTCAAGTATTATTAAAATCAATCAGAAAAGATGGGAAATCGAAGAATGCTTCAGAATCATGAAAACTGAGTTTAAGGCAAGACCTGTATACCTATCAAGAAAAGACAGAATCACAGCTCATTTCACTACCTGTTTTACTGCTCTTGTTATTTACAGAATTCTGGAACAAAAACTTAATGAGAAGTACACCTGCGAAGAGTTGATTGATACTATCCGCTCTATGGATATGCTGATTGCACCTGGCGAAGGATATATCCCAACCTACACACGAACTGATATCACTGATGCTCCTCATGATGCTTTTGGTTTCAGAACAGACTATCAGATAACATCTCAAAAAAACATGAGAAAAATTTTAAATCAGACCAAAAAGAAGTAAATATTACCACATACTTTCC
>ERZ773269.3442-NODE-3442-length-10425-cov-14.283992_pt1 | contig 10425 bp, 13 predicted proteins | sample MGYA00511958_ERZ773269 | MGnify/ENA primary metagenome ERZ773269 (study PRJEB29015, sample SAMEA2737761) | human gut metagenome | biome: human gut; feature: human-associated habitat; material: faeces | place: China | collected 2012 ... | reverse complement strand
GCTGTCTTGTAATGTCCGCGGTGCCACCTGAATTACCGGAAGTGTCCGGTCGCTCACGCGCTCAATAAAAGCGCTGCCCCCGTAACGCAGGGCCTGCGGCGCACCTACTAATGGCAGCTGCCATGTTCAGTTTGCTGCTCCCGGGTGTTCGTTCACGCGGCGTGCGGGCGCGGCTCTCAGCTGTGCCGCACTCTCTGGGCCGGACGGCCCGCGCTACTTTTCCCGATCTTTGCATTTGACCTTTAAAAAATAGCACTTTGGCGGCGTTTTGTCAAGCACCGCCCAGCAATGCGGCAGCAAGGCCCTTTGCCGCCAGCTGCCCGGCATAAAGAGCCTCGTTCAGGTTATTGCCGTGCCCGCCGATCTCAATGAGCAGGCTGCCGGTGGTCAGGTCCTGATTGTAGAACCGGTAGCTGAACAGCACCGGCCGGGTAAAACCGGGGTACATTCCTTCCATGCTGCGCTCCCACGCAGCGGCAAAGCGCAGATTCTGCCGCCAGCCCGGCAGCTGAACGGTGGTGCCGTTGTCGCACCCGCAGATGATCATGACCTGTGCGGCCTGCCGCCCGTCCACCGTGCACACCGGGGCATAGCGGCTGCCGCTTTCCGTCTCGATGGCATCCCGGTGGACATCCAGCACCACCTTGATGCTGGGATACCGGGCCAGATACTGCTGCACCACGGCCCGGCTGTTGGCATAGCTGCCGGTGTAGCTGGGGTAGTCGTTCAGGGTCTCGTCGTGCAGGGTGTTGATGCCTGCCGCATTGAGGGTATCGGCCACCACACGGCCCACCGCGCACATGTTCACGCTGCAGTCGGTGCTGCGGGCACCATCGCCGGGGGCAAACCACAGCCCGGCCGAAAGGCGGTAGTCCTCGGTGGCGTGAGTGTGCATCACCAGCACCTGCGGGTCGGGACTGTTCGGCTCAATGGCAAAGGGCAGCGGATCCTCGATCTCCGCCGCAATGTCTGCCGCCGTCTGCCGGGTATTGTTTTTGATGCTGCCCGCCCCGCAGGGAATGTACTTTTCGCCGCTGCCCTGCGGATAATTTTTTTCAATGACAGTACCCGCATCCGCCGGGCGGGCTTCCTCGCCCAGCAGCGGCACAAGGTAGTCCTCAATGTTCCCGGTCAGCGCCTGCACGGCCTGCGGCAGAGAGGATGCCGCCGCTTCCGGTGTGCTGTCCGGTGCGGCTTCCACCTGCACAGATGATGCGGGCTGCTCCTGTGCGGACTGCCGCCCCAGCCAGAAAAGAGTTTCGGCCATTGGCAGCGGTGCAGTAATGGCCGCAGCCAGCATCAGTGCCGCCGTGCGGGCAAAGATACACAGTGCGGCAAACAGAGCAGCCGCTTCCAGAAACGGCACGATATGCCCCTGCGCCCGGGCGGGCGGCAGTGCTTTGCTGCGCATAAAATAACCTCCCTTCCGGCCCACCGGTGGTGTTACCCCGCCAGCCAGAACAGCTGCGCCACGCTGAGCCTTGGCTGCAAGGCCCGGTTGATGGCACCGGCCAGAAGAGCCGAGCCGTGGGCGATCACGCTGTCCAGCGCCCGGGGCGTGACCACAAGATCTGCTCCTTCGTCCGAATCCATCAAGGTGGGGATGCCCGCCGCGATCACCGGCACGCCCAGCGCTGCCGCGTCCAGATGCTTTGCATGATCCGCCTGCGCCGGGTACAGCCCGGTGTCGGAGAACTGCACGCTGCGGCCCAGCCGCGCGCCCTCGGCACTGCAAAGGCTGTCCACGCAGATCAGGGCCGCCGGCCGCACTGCTTCCACCATGGCCCCGGCCAGCTGGCGCAGAGTCAGCCCGGTGGAGGCCGACACCCCCGGCGCAATGGCGGCCACCGGCCGGATGCCTTTTACCGGCAGCGTGTGCTGCGGCCCCATGGTGACTAAAATCTTCTGCGCCGTGCGCGGGCCGAGGGCATCCGCCGTGACCCGCCGGTTCCCGATGCCCAGCACCAGCACCGGCCCTTCCGGCGGCAGCAGGGCCTGCAGTTCTGCCGCACAGGTCTCGATCACCGCAGCGTCCCGCTCGTCCAGCACGCTGACGCTGGGCATTTCCAGCGTGACATACCGTCCGCGGGGCTTCACCAGCCCTTCGCGCGCGATCTCCACCCGCGTTATTGTGACCCCGCCGCGCTTTGCTGTGGCAAGCCTTACCCCGGCAGGCAGCGCCCCCTGTGCTGCACCAAACATCTCGTCTGCCATATCGGTAAAACGCATTTTTCTGCTCCTCCTGCCTGTTTTGGGGCCAAATGCCCCCTCTGCACGCAGAAAGTATGGAAAAAATAAAACTTTTCTAAACAAAAATCAAAAAAACGCTTGCGCTGGTACGCGAAATATGGTATCATAGGGTGCGCTGTTATAGGTAGCCAAGGAGGTGGAACGAATGCCTAACATCAAATCTCAGAAGGACCGCGTCGTGCAGGCTGCTGCAGAGCAGGCTCACAACAAGGCCATTAAGACCAACCTGAAAACAGTCGTCAAGAAGGCAGACGCTGCCATCGATGCGAATGCCGCTGACAAGGACGCAACCGTCCTGGCTGCTGTTTCCGCGATCGACAAGGCTCGCGCTAAGGGTGTCATCAAAAAGAACACCGCCAGCCGCAAGATCAGCCGTATGGCAAAGCGTGCTAACAAGAACGCTTGATCGCGCAGTTTGATTGACGAACAAAACCTCTGTGCCGGGTAACCGGCACAGGGGTTTTTGTTTTTTTCGCTGTTATGTCCCGCACAGCGCGGCAAGACTTTGTCGCTGCACCGGTTCCAGCAGCTGCTCCGGCGGCAACGCCATCCACCACACCGCCCACGCGGCGGGCACGACTGCCGCCAGCATAAGTCCCGGGTACAAAAGCGCCGGCTCGTGCAGCCACGGACTGCCCGGCGGCAGCACCAGCGCCGTGCACAGGCACAGCGCCGCCCACAGCTCCCACAATACGGTCTGTCCGCTGTGTTTCATGCGCCTCACCTCCGTTTTGCCCCCAGTTTACCAGCCGCCGGGCGCAAAATGTGGCGAAGCAGCGCAGACAAAACATCAGTTCTGGTCGTGGCTTTTGCCCACAAGACTGCATACCACGCCGCAGACAAGGCTTGCGGTGATGCCCGCAGAAGCAGCGGTCAGCCCGCCGGTCAGGATGCCGATGGCACCCTTTTCCGCCACGGCGGTGCGCACCCCCTTTGCCAGCAGATGCCCGAAGCCCAGCAGGGGCACGCTCGCCCCCGCACCGGCAAACTCTGCCAGCGGCGCATACAGCCCCACCGCCGAGAGCACCACCCCCGCCACCACATAGCCGGTGAGGATGCGTGCCGGGGTCAGCTTTGTCAGGTCGATGAACAGCTGCCCCACCGCGCAGATGGCGCCGCCTATTAAAAATGCCCACAGATAGTTCATTTCAGCTCTCCTTTTCCGGTGCGGTCAGCTCTACCAAATGCGCCACCGCCGGGATGCTCTCCTTCTGCAAAAAGGTGGTCTGGCTCATCAGCGCCCCGGTGGCGAGGAACAGCACCCGGCGGCTGCCGCGGCGCAGCAGTTTTGGCAGGATATGCCCACAGAGCACGGCGGCGCAGCAGCCCGCGCCCGAGCCGCCGCTTTTCACCCGCTGCTCCTCGGCATCGTAGAGCAGACAGCCGCAGTCCGCGTGGTTTTTCAGCAGCAGACCCTCTGCTGCCAACAGCTCCCGCAGCATCTGACTGCCCACCAGCCCAAGGTCGCCGGTGTAGATGCAGTCAAAATCCCGCAGTTCTGCATGGGTATCGGCAAGATAATGCAGCAGGGTGGCGGCGGCTGCCGGTGCCATAGCTGCGCCCATGTTGTTGATATCTTTAATATCATAATCCTGCACCCTGCCAAGAGTGGCGGCGGCAATGCCCACCCCCTGCCCTGCCGGGCGCAGCAGGCAGCACCCGGCGGCGGTAGCCGTCCACTGTGCCGTGGGGGTGCGCACTGCGCCGTAGCTCAGCGGGGTGCGGAACTGACGCTCTGCCGCGCAGAAATGGCTGGAGGTCATAGCCAGCAGGTTCTGCGCCGCCCCACTGCTGCACAGCGCCGCGCCCAGCGCCAGCGCCTCGGCCATGGTGCTGCACGCCCCGAACAGCCCCGCAAAGGGCACGCCCAGCTCCCGCAGCGCGTAGCCGGAGGCGGTGCACTGCGCCTGCAAGTCCCCTGCCAGCGCAAGGTCCACCCGCTCTGCGGGCAGAGACGCTTTTTGCAGGCAGAGCCGCGCCGCCCGCAGCTGCAATTGCTTTTCGGCAGCCTCCCAGCTGCGCTGTCCCAGCCGGTTGTCGGTGGTCAGCTCGTCAAAGCCCGCCGCCAGCGGGCCCTCGCTCTCTTTTTTGCCGCCCACCGCCGCCTGTGCGGCGATGACCGGCGGGGTATGAAACAACAGGGTATCGCCCCGGCGCTCTGTCATAAAAAATTTCTCCCTTTCTGCAAAAAATGCCCCGGAACGTGCTATACTGTTGCTGTGACTCTGCAATATCCGGCGGGGCTGTTCCGTATTATAAAGCAGAGGCCCCCAGCAGCCAGAGCACCGCGCCGTACACCACCGCCGCCAGCGTGCCGTACACGATGACCGGCCCGGCGATGAGGAACATCTTTGCTCCCGTGCCCGGCACCCGTCCCTCGGCTTTGAACTCGATGGCCGCACTGACCACCGCGTTGGCAAAGCCGGTGATGGGCACCAGCGACCCCGCCCCGGCCTTTGCCGCCAGCTTCTGGTACCAGCCCAGCGTGGTCAGCACCGCCGAGAGCAAAATCAGGGTGCAGCTGGTCAGGGTGCCCGCCGCCTCGGCGTCCGCGCCCTGCCGCAAAAACAGCTGCCGCAGCCCTTCGCCCAGCAGGCAGATACCGCCGCCCACGCAGAACGCCCAAAGGCAGTCTGCCAAAAGCGGCGAGTGCGGCCCCGCCTTCTGTACCCGTCGTGCATATTCCTGCGCTGTCATCTTCATCTTCCCGCGCCCCCTTTTGCGGATAGTCTGCCCGGGGCGGCGGGTACTTATCCTTTTTTGTGAAAGAAGGTAGATGCTATGTATTCTTCCCATCACCATAAACATCACGCCCTGCGTCTGCTCTGCCTGACGGCGCTGGTCTGCTTTGCGGCGGGCGGCACCGCCTACGCCTGCACCCGCAAGGCTGCGGTGCCGCAGCTGCCCGAGCTGCCTACCGAAAGCCTTGCGCAGCCCGCCGAAAACGGCACGCAGCAGAGCACCCTTACCGCCGCACAGGCGCAGGCGCTGCTGGACGACCCCCGTATGATCCTTGTGAGCCGCACCCACCCGATAACGGAGGACTACCCCGTTGAGACCAAGGAGTGCGGCTCGGCCACCGCCATCAACAAGACCTTGCAGACCGAAGCCGCCGAGGCCTTTCTCTCCATGCAGGCCGCTGCCGCCAAGGACGGCGTGGATGTGCGGATGCAGAGCGGCTACCGCAGCGTCAGCTACCAGAAAAAGCTGTACGACAACAAGACCCAGTACTACCGCAATAAGGGCCTGAGCGAAGCCGCCGCCCGGGAAAAGGCCGCTGCCATCGTCAACCCGCCGGGCTGCTCGGAGCACAACTGCGGCCTTGCCGCCGACCTGAACAGCCCGGAGCACACCACCCTTGACACCGGCTTTGCCGACACTGCCGCCTTCCGCTGGCTGTGCGAGAACGCGGAGCAGTACGGCTTTATCCTGCGCTACCCCAAGGAGGCGGAAAGCGTGACCGGCATCACCTACGAGCCGTGGCACTGGCGCTATGTGGGCCCGGAAAACGCCGCCCTGCTCAACCAGAGCGGCCTGTGTCTGGAGGACGCGGTAGCCGTTTTGCAGCGCATTGCCGCCGGGGAGACCGTGACCGGTTAAAATCCGATGAAAACTGCCGGAAAACCCTGTGGGGTGCGTTGCAATTTACCTGCTGTTATGGTAAGATAAATACAGTCTGCCCGTGTGCGCGGCGCAGCCCCGCACCCCGACAAACGAATTCAACAAAAGAAGGAATATTTTATGATAAACCGCACAAAACTCTCTGTGATCGCCGTCAGCGCCGTGCTGGCTGTTGCCCTGACCGGCTGCGGCGGCAGCGCTTCTTCCGCGCCGTCCTCCGTGTCCAGCGCCTCCGCCTCTGCACCGGTCTCCGATGCAGCTTCTCCGGCGGCGGATACCGCTGAAAACGGCACTGCCGATCTGGACAGCGCTGTGGAGACCCTGCTGGCTGCTGACCCCATCTCCAACCAGTTCGAGATCGCTGCCATGAACATCGAGTACGACTTCGGCCTGAAGGCGGAGGACGTAGCCGCCTACAAGGGCGTGAAGAGCAACGACAACGGCGATGCCGGCCTTGTGCTGGTGGTGGAAGCCGCTTCCGGCAAGGCACAGGACGTGGTGACCGCGCTGGAAAGCTACAAGCAGGATCAGGTGGCTTTCTACGGCAACTACGCCGAGTTTGCACAGGCACAGAGCAACGTGGAAAACGCTATCATCTCCTCCAAGGGCGACCGTGTGGTCATGGTGATCGCCTCCAACGAGTGCACCGCAGACCTGAACAGTGCTGTGAACAGCGCCCTGAACAGCTGAATCTGATCTTCTGAGCCGGTGCCATCTGCGGCATCGGCTTTTTTCAGTAGAAAGCCCCTGATGAGGGGGATTTCTGCTGAAGCTGCGCCCGCATCCGTCATGCCACCTTCCCCCGGCCGGGGGAAGGCTGAGTCTGTAATTCCGTGTAAAAAAGGAGGCTGACCCCTTGGTTTTCAGCACCATCATCTTCCTGTTTCGTTTTCTGCCCATCACGCTGGCGCTGTACTATCTTGCCCCCGCAAAACTGAAGAACACCGTGCTGTTTTTGTGCAGTCTGGTGTTCTACTGCTGGGGCGAGGTGCGCTTTTTCCCGGTCATGGTGGCGCTTATCCTCATCAACTATCTCAGCGGCCTTGCCATCGAACATTTTGATGCAAAGCCCGCGCTGCGCCGCTTTTTTCTGCTGGTGGCGCTCATTGGCAGCTTGGGGATGCTGTTCTACTTCAAGTACGCAAACTTTGTGCTGCGCAGCGTGAATGCCCTGCTGGGCACCGCCTTTGCCGAAATTCAGGGCATTGGCACCCTGCCGCTGGGCATCAGCTTCTACACCTTCCAGACCCTTTCCTACTCCATCGATGTCTACCGCCGGGATGTAAAAGCCGAGCGCAATATCATCGACTTCGGCGCTTATGTGGTCATGTTCCCGCAGCTCATCGCGGGGCCTATCGTCAAGTACCGGGACGTCTCCGACCAGCTGCACGTCTACAAGCACCGCTATAACCTCAAACAAATTGAAGAGGGCATGACCCTGTTCACCTTCGGTCTTGCCAAAAAGGTGCTGCTGGCGGACGCCGTGGGCGCATTGTGGACAGACATTATCGGGGTAGCCGACAGCCCCTCCACCACCTTTGTGGGTCTGGCAAACGCCTCCACCCCGCTGGTGTGGCTGGGCATCATCGCATACAGTTTGCAGCTGTACTTCGATTTCTCCGGCTACTCCCTCATGGGCATCGGCATGGGCAAGATGCTGGGCTTCGATTTCCCTGCAAACTTCAACTACCCCTATATCTCCGCTTCCATCACTGAGTTCTGGCGGCGCTGGCACATGACCCTGTCCGGCTGGTTCCGAGAGTATGTGTATATCCCGCTGGGCGGCAACCGCAAGGGCCTTAAGCGGCAGATTTTAAACCTGTTCATCGTGGAGCTGCTCACCGGCATCTGGCACGGCGCGAACTGGAACTTTATCTGCTGGGGTCTTTACTATTTTGTGCTGCTGGCGGTCGAAAAGCTGTTCCTGCTGCCCTACCTGAAAAAAGGCAGGGTGTGGCCGCATCTGTACACCCTGTTCCTCGTGGTGGTGGGCTGGGCAATGTTCGTGGGCAACGACACCGGCGTGTCCTTCGGGCTGCTGTTCCAGAAGCTCTTTATCCCCTCCGGCGGGGTGTCGCCGCTGTATTTCCTGCGGAATTACGGCGTGCTGCTGGCGGTAAGCGTGGTGTGCTGCACCCCGCTGATCGAAAAGCTGTGGGATGTGCTGCGCAAGAACGTAGTCACCCGCTGCGCTGCCATCCTGACGCTGCTGGTGGTCTCCACCGCCTATGTGGTGGGCAGCACCAACAGCCCGTTCCTGTATTTTAACTTTTAAGGAGGCGGGAAGATGTCCAAACACGAGAAAAAGACCTCCTCCCTTTTGCACTACCCGGTGCTGGTGGTGTTCAGCCTGTTTTTCATCGGGCTGTTCGCGCTGGATATGGTCACCCCGGATCGCAGTTACAGCGAGCTGGAAAATACCACCCTGAGCCAGCGCCCGGCGCTGACCCAGTTCACCGCCAAGGGGCTGAACAGCTACTTTACTGCCTACACCAAATACGTCAAGGATCAGGTGGCGGGGCGCGATGAGTGGATCAGCCTGCAGAGCGTGGTGGAGACCACCCTGCTGCAAAAGCAGCAGAACGGCGGCATTCTGCTGGGCAAGGAGCACATGATGTTCCCCCGCACCTACGGGCTGCTTTCCAGCGAGGAGCGCACCCTGCCCAAAAACACCGCAGCGCTCACCAGCCTGTGCCAGCGCTACCCGGGCAAGGTGAATGTACTGGTGGCACCCGCCGCCAGCGATATCTATAAAGAGAACGTGCCCGCCAACGCTCCCCTGCTGGACGAGGACGGCTACCTTGACCAGCTTTCCGCTGCGGTGCAGGCGGCCGGCGGCAGCTTTGTGGACGTGCGCCCCACCCTTACCGCCCACAAGAGCGAGTATATTTATTACCGCACCGACCACCACTGGACGAGCCTTGGCGCCTACTACGCTTACAGCCAGCTGTGCCAGACCCTTGGCCTTACCCCCTTTGATACCGCCGCCCACACGGCGCTGACTGCCGACGGCTTTTACGGCACCCACTACGCCAAGGCGCGCACATGGAACGCCGTGCCGGACGTGATCACCTACTACGACCTTGCCAACACCCTGACCGTATGGAACGTGACGGCGGCAGGCCAGCCCGCCGAGGGGCAGACCACCGGCCTGTACGACACAGAGAAGCTCACCGTCTATGATAAATACGCCATGTTCCTGCACGGCAACAACGGTTTAAGCCGGGTGCAGGGCAACGGCAGCGGGCGCATCCTTGTCATCAAGGACAGCTACGCCAACTGCTTTGTACCCTACCTGACCGCCAACTACGCCGACATTGACGTGGTGGATTTCCGCAACTACAACTACGGCTTGGACAAGCTGATCGCCGATAACGGCTACGACCAGATCCTTGTGCTGTACAACTTTGACAGCTTCAAGAGCGACCCCTACCTCTACCGCGCCGGAGTACAGGGGTAAACAGCCAAAAGCCTAAATTATTGCAGTCTATTTTCACAAATTTATAGCCGCAATTTCATGCGTCCCGCCAGTTTTTGCACAGATGTGCCAAAACCCCTTGATAAAATCCGACCACTGTTGTAGAATGACCATATAGAGAACAATGCTCTATCAGCCTTTGGGTATAGACGCCGGGGGATCGGGATGCAATGCGGCATTTCCCTTTGACAAAGGAGTATTGATGATGAAAAAGATGAATTATCCCGCAGATTATGCGGTACTTTCCAACGAAGAAATGACCTATACCACCGGCGGCGGCGCAGTGGATGATGCTGCCGGTATCGCCACCACTGCCGCAACGGTCGTAGGTGCTGTGGTGCTGGCCTCCAGCTATATCTGGGGCATCAAGCAGGCACGCACCTGGCTGCAGCAGGACGGCAACAAGGACGGCAACTTCTTTACCGTGATGGGCCGCGCCACCGATGCCATTGCCGCCGATATGGGCAAATCCGCCGGCAACTTTGTGCGGGATGCCGTTTCCACCACCATGGTGGTGGCGCTGGCTCCCCTGAGCGCCGTTCTGCTGATCGTGCGCTGACCTTTTTAATCAGATAAAACGGTGCGTTTTTGGATGCACCGTTTTGGATAGCTTTGTTTCAAAAGGAGTGTTATTATGGAAAAAATGATGATGCCCGCGTACTACAATGTACTGTCCACTGAGGAAATGACCTACACCGAAGGCGGCGCCAATGCTACCATGTCTGAGGCTCTGCTGTGCTGGCTGATTCCCCCGTACGGCTGGTTCAAGGGTCTGACCGCTGTCCGCAATTACCGCCGTAAGAACCCCAACACTTGGACTGAGACCGGTCTGGATGCTCTGACTGCCGATATGGAGAAGAGCACTGCCAACGCCATCCGTGACATCGCCTGCACCGCTTACATGATCAGCTCCACCGCTACCGGTGTCGGCCTGATCATCAATGCAGCAGTCATCCTGCTCTGATCCATCTTATCTCATAAGACCGGCTCGGAGTACACCAAAGAACAAAGCAGGCGGAGGCGCAGCCAGAAAGGGCAGCGCCTCCGCTGTTTTTGTAGGGTTCACACGCAAAAAA
>ERZ773269.3437-NODE-3437-length-10437-cov-3.643036_pt1 | contig 10437 bp, 17 predicted proteins | sample MGYA00511958_ERZ773269 | MGnify/ENA primary metagenome ERZ773269 (study PRJEB29015, sample SAMEA2737761) | human gut metagenome | biome: human gut; feature: human-associated habitat; material: faeces | place: China | collected 2012 ... | reverse complement strand
CCTCGCAGCCATCATGACGAATACGCGTTGATGTGATGGCGGATCATGGCTCGATCGGGCGCAACCAGCACGATGGAAACCACGTCGAAGCGCACCGGCACGTCGACCACGTCGTAGTCGGCCCTGCCCTCCCTCAGGGCCTTGAGGACCGCCTCCCCGGTCGGCTCGCCCAATTCCCCCTCATCCCATTCGACGGAGAGGAGGTCGCGGCTCTCCTTGGTGCAGTCGGCGCTTACGGTCAGATACTTCACGATGTTCCTCCTTGGAAATTGTCCTAAAGGAGTCCATGCGTCCCGGCGCACAGCTCGATGCGCCGTCTCAGCTCCACGGCGGGCGGCCAGCCGGGGCGCAATTCCAGCGCCGCCTGCGCGTCCGCGTATGCGGCCCGGTATCGCAGGCGCGAGAGGCTCCATTTCGCCCATGCGAGCCAAACGCCCGCATCAAGCGCCGGGTCGAGGTCGTGGTCCCGTCGGTATTCGAGCAGGTTGGCGGCCCAGACGGCCGGGTCGGTGACGTTCGTCGGGGTTTCGCCCTCGTTCAGGCGTTCCAGTTCAAGCAGAGCATCCATGCCGGGCATGTATGCGTCCGCCGGGACGCATGAACGAACCGAACGGAAAGGAGCAAGAAAATGGAGAATGAAACCAGAAGAGACATGCTCGAGACGTACGCGAAGGCGCTGGAGGGCGGCCTGATGCCACTGGATGCGGCGAAGGTCCTCGCCGGCCGCATGGAGGCCGACAAGGCCTTCCGTGACGCGGTACTGCTCATGGCGGGCTGTGGTGGGAATGTGGATTGGGCGATGCGGTTCATCGCCGCCCCATTGGCGTTCGAAGGTGAGGTCAAAGCCATGCTGGTGAAGGCGTTCAAAACCGGCATTGACACCGGTCGTCTGAGGCGGGCGGACATGGCGCTGGCCATGATGGCCTTTGCCGCTCCAACGGCCTCGCAACCGCTCGCCGTCAGTGCGTACCTCCACTGGGCAATCGGCGACGAACGTTGGGCGCGCCGCATGGTCGATGCCGCGTTCAATCGCAACCAGACCAATTCTTTGGCGCATCTGGTCGACGCCGCCCTCGTACGCTCCGCCCATGCGGCGGATCTGGTTCAATCCTGATCCAGCGGGGGCTCCAAGGCCTCCGCGAGCAGGGTGCAGGCGGAGCGGATGGCGGCATGGACGTCCTCGCCCGCATTGGCGTGCTCGACATTGACGACGGTGTCGTAGCCGACCGTATCGAACGCGAAATCGACGTCGGAGCCCGGCTCGTCGGCGAAGCCCTCGAGCGTCAGCCAGCCATACCTGGCGGTCGGCGCCTCGGAACCGTCGGCGATGGCTCGCAGGGCGGCCGCCAGGTCCTCCCGGACGGCCGCGTCGATGATCCGGGACGCGGTGGAGCCGATTCCGCCGTCCTCCTTGATTCCGTAGGATGCGACGACGAACAGATTATCGGGCGCGGGGTCGTTCGACAATGTGACGCCCAGCCAGAAGTGTTCGTTGTTCTCTTGCATAGGACCTCCTTATTCCTCCGGGATGCAAGTTCCATCCGAGCGCTTCGCGCGCAGGTTCCCCGCGATCTCGTCGCCAAGAGCGGCGGCACGGCACAGGGACCAGACCATAAGCAGACATGCGGCGACGACCGCCGCGACAATCACAACAACCATGCCCACGGCTATGCGTCGCAGGCGGAAAGGAAGAGCGGAAATGCTCGAACTCGTCACCATGCCAGAGCCGTCCGGTCGTTTCTGGACGCTCACCGTCCTCGGAACCCCCGTCGCCACCGGCCACGTCGCCGACGACGGAAAGGCCATCTCGGCCGCGGTCAACTGGTGCCGCAACAACGGCTACGAGCCGCGCGGCATGGCCGTGGCCCGCCGCACCCGCATGTCGGGCGGCGAGCGAACCGTCTACGAGGCCGCCCTATAAGACGCGCCTGATCGCGTAGCTTCCATACATGACCATGCCGACCGGTGCGACTCCAGTGCCTTGGCTTGGACTCATGGCGTTCATGACCATGCCGTTGCCGATGTAGATGGCGGCGTGCGAACCGTTGGCGAGAATATCGCCCGGTTGGGCTTCCGCCAATGATGCCACGGGCGAACCGACGCTCATTTGACTGCCTGACTGGTGGGGGAGGCTGACATCGAATTGCGCGAACACGTATTGGACGAATCCGGAACAATCCCAGCCTGATGGCTGGTTGCCGCCGTACACGTATGGGTATCCGCTGAACTGCATCGCATATTCGGCCACCGCCTGCCCGGTTTTGGATGCTGGGGGAGTGATGACGGTTCGTTCCGCGCTCCTACTGGCTCCCTCCTGTTGGATAGCTTGCGCTTGGGCTTGTCGTTCCGCCTGTTCCTGTGCCTGTTTGCGGGTCTCCTCTTCCTGTTGGGCTTTCGCTTCGGCGTCTTTCTCGGCTTGGGATTTCGTCTGTGGCACGTTCAGGGTTTCTATGCCGCCCCAATCGCTGTCCGACTGCACGTCGGTGCTGACGCTTTCACGGGTCAGGTCTCGGCGCGTGGTCGTGGTAGCGGGGAACGAACGCGTCGAGGACACGGTTCCGTTCGACGGGGCGGCGGCCAACGCGGTCGGGGGGAGTGCGGCGATGCCGCCCGCGCCCAGTAGGAGCGCGAGCGTAATGGATGTGATTTTCCTATGTATGAGTCGATTTTTTCCTAGAGATTCCATTCGTTTTTTCCTTGTCCTTTGCTCACCGACCCGACGCCATCATTGACAGCCAAGACCAGTTCGGGCGTGCTCATGAGCATGTCGCCGCCGGTTTGATACCAGCCGGAACTGGTGTGGTCTTTGCCGGTAAGCCGGTAGGATGTCCTTATCGTCGAACCTAGGCTCGGGTCGGGGTATTTCGCCACGTCCAACGCCCTGCGCAGCACTTCGCGCACGTCGGACACATGCCTGCCGAACAGTCCGGGTTCACCCATGTCGCCAAGCACCCGGTCGGTAATGTCCACGTCGCACCAGTTGGTCACATGCAGTTCGAGGATGCGGTCCTCGTCGTCAGTGAATCTCAACTATCTTCTCCCTGTCGAACGATTGGTACGGTCTACCTGAATATTTAGGCGCGTAAATGCAGTGGCTGTTTGGCGTATCCACGATGGTATGATATTCGCAAGCATTCTTAGGGAATGCGTCATGGGTCACGGCGACGTTCACGCTTTCCCCGGTGGCTAAATCATCCAACATCGTGAAGGATTGGGTGACGGCAATCACCGCTAGATTGGGGGAGTTCGTGACTTTTTCCAGAAAAACGGAAAAAGTCCGAATGCCCTCATGTCGAGGGAATGGGTCGGTGCACATAGGCGTGTCGATAGCGTCGAACACGAACAGCATAGGCGCATGACTGTCCGTTTGGGGAAGAGTCTCCAGAATCTCTTCAACGGTCTTCCCATCGCATGTGACTTCCGTCAGATTTCTGCCACTGTACTCGTGGCAGCGTGGCTCTTTATCTGATATCACGCATACTTTGATTCCCTTCTTATAGGCTTGTCCCGCGATTCGTCGTGCGAGCAGGGTCTTCCCTGCGCCGGTGCGGCCTTGAATCAGCAGCACCTTATCTTTTTTGCCTAGAACCAGCGGCTGGCCGCTGTGGGGGGATTCTTCCTGATAAAACAATGTCAATCCGTTTAAAGGGTTCATACGTACATCCCCTCGTGCCAGCCGGTCAGAATGCCCGCCTCGGTCAGGAGCCGGTATTGGCGTTCGCATTCGTCGGCCACGGCCCGCGCGTACCCGTTGTCCGGGTTGCGTTCGAGCAGTCCCTGATAGTCGTAGGGTTGGAGGAAACACTCGTCCAGCACGTCGATGACCCAGTCCGGCCCGTCCTTGACGATGGTCAGGTTGAGCGTGGTGGTGCCGTCTTCGGAGACCTTGCGGCACAGGTACCATTCTTCGGGCACGTGGTCGGTGAACCCGTATGCCCGCATTTTGGCGTCGGGGAGGATGTTCACGCCGAGCGCGGCGTTGTTCTGATGCTTGGTGAGTGTTACGCCCGTCTGGTCGAATCTGGTCACTTGTCGTTCTCCTGTCTGTATTCGGCCACATGCAGTGGCTTGGTGTCGATTAACCCATATGTTCTCGCCTGTTCCAGCAGCCATGCCGCATCTACCGGACGGCACGCCCCCGTGACGCCCGAACGTTCGTCCTTGACGTGGCCGCGTGTTCCGTTCCGCCGGTCGGCCACCGTGTACTCCACCAGCCTGTCCGGCAAGGCCAATCGTTCTCGCGTGCACACCAGAAAGCGTTCGTCGCATTCGATTATCGCCCACCAGTAGCGGCTCTCATGCGCGGGAGAGGAGAACCTGACCTTCACTCCGCGAGCTTCCAAGACCGGCCCCTTTCCACGACGAGATGCCTTTCCGTCAGGTCGGACAGCCGGAACACCAGCCGATAGGTCTCCATCAGCGTGTCGAACGCCTCCGGCCCGTACATCTCCCGTGCGTGGTCGGTGATTTCATCCAGATAGTCGTCGTACGCCCGCCGGATGTCCGTGGGGCGGGTCTCGCCGTCGAGGATGCCTTCAAGCTCGATTTCCACCACGGTGTCGTAGGCAAGGGAATCGTCCGGCAGACCATGCAGATGTCGGGCGTCGAACCTTACGGAGTCCTCCTTGACGATGGTGGTGCAGACGACCGGCGTGCCTGTTGCGACGGCCGGCCCCTCGCGTTCGTCGCAGTCCATGGCATCCCCGTAATCGACCATGTACCGCACCCCGTGATACCAGCGTCCGTCGGGGGCGAACAAGTCTATGAACAGTCCCGTCCTGACGGTCGGCGAGATGCTTGCCGAGACCTTGCCGACAATGTTTTCGAGACTATCGTTCAATGCCTTCCCCCTCTTTCTCGGTGGACGGCCATTCGAACGTCCCTCGGTCATCGACACGCGGCATGACGCGCACGTACCGGATGAAGTCGAGGGGGACCGTCATCGCGCCGCCGTCGAACAGGCCGAACGTGACGAGTCCGCCGTCGGCTTCGGGCCGTGTGGGGGAGGACGCGCATGTGCCGTCGGTCAGCACGACCGCGTATATGTCCGCGTCGTCGGGAATCGGATACAGGCGTCCCGTCTTCAACCGTGCGGCCTTCTCCCTCGTGTCGGGCGTGCGGTCGCCCGTGAACAGGCGCTCCCCGTAGGTGCCGTCGTCGAAGTCCTGTATGAGGATGGCGCGTCTTGTCGTGACCGGCTGGTTGTCCATTCGGCCGTCTCCCTTCAATAGTGAATGAATTGCAGTTGGGCCGCCTGCTCCGCGGTGAACATGCGGCTGAACGGCTTGCCGTTGTATGCGCTACCGCATTCGGACGTGGTGATGGATCCATCGGACGCGACCGACTCAACGATGCCCACATGCCCGTAGAACGGGTCGGAACCGTACTGGCCGCGCTGGAAGCAGATCACGTCGCCGACACGCGGCGTGGAGTCGACCCAATAACCGAGCCGTCGGGCGGTGTCCGCCCAGTCGGCGCCGTTGCCCATATGCGAGCCGGCGGGTAGGCCGAGCTGATGGCGGCGCACGTACGCCCACCACGTGCATTGGCTGAACTCGTAGGCGTTGCCCGTGTCGCCGTCCGCGTGGTCCGGGTCGAACCCGGCGGGCACGGACGCCTCGTCGCGGCCGTTGATGAGCGCCTGCACGACCTTGTTGCCGGCCTCGCGGACCGTCATCTTCGCGTCGGGGTCGACGTCGGAGCCCAGATCCCAGGAACCGGACGACAACGTGGCGCGGGATTCCGAACGGCTCGCCTCCACCAGGCGCGTCCTGGTGACGGCCGTCGTCGTGTCGAACCGCGTCTCATGCGGTAGGAGCGTCCACGCGGCCGCCCCGCCCGCCATGAGCGTGGCGACCATGGCCACGCCCGTCAGCCTCCACAGCCTCGTCCGGACGGCCTCCGTCCGCTTGTGCCTCGGCAATCGACACGCCTCCTTGGTTTCCGTGTTTCCGTACGGAATCGGCTATGCGTCCCGTGCGGACGCATACGTGGCCGCATACCGACCGACACCGAGGAAAGGGGAACGGGAATGGACCTGACGGCCGTAGCGAACGAATGGTATACGAGGTTGCGCACGAGCGGGCGCGACACGCCGATGAACGCGAGCACCGCGAAGGTGCTGGGGGAGGCGCTGGCCGACCCCGAGGGGCAGGCGGTACTCATGGCGGGCATGGTCGCCCCGGACAGGAGACCGGGGGAGATGGCCGCCATGGCGGGTTCGCTGCGCGACGAATTCTCCCACCTGTACATGTCGCGCTCCTTCCGTCCCGACCGCGACGCCCTGACGGCCGCCGACCGCGACCTGACGGCGCTCGGCGCGGGCTTCGGCTGGCGGGCGCTCGTCTCATGGTTCGCGTCGGACATGTACCGCATGGCGATCTGCCTGATCGGCGCGGCGCGTTCGGGCGAGGACACGGCGCTGGTCCGTTGCCTGACGTTCGCGGCGACCGCGGGGCTGGGCGCGTTCGGGGCCGAGGTCGAACCGGTCGACCTGCCCGCGCTCGTCTCCTGAGCGGCCGGGACGCATCGGATGGCCCGTCGCGGGGTTTCCGCGGCGGGCCTTTTTTTCAAGGAAAGGAGCCACGGACATGGCGAAGAAGGACATTGGGGCCGAAATCGACCTCTCGGACCGTTCGGACGATCAATTGCGGCAGCTGGTGGCGGTGGGCACCGTCATCTCGACCCGCGCCAACGACATCGTAAAGGAGGCGAAGAAGAGCCTCATGGACCGCATCGAGCCGGGCGAGCACCCGCAGGCGGTGTTCGGCGGCGTGTCTCTGGGCGAGCTGACCCGCACCAAGGGCGGCAACGAGGGCAAGTACAAGGTCGCCGACCCCGTCGCGTTCGGCGCGTGGCTCAAGAAGAACGGACTCGACGACTACTACGAGCCGATGTCCGTCGCCACCGCCGACGCGTGCGACGCGGGATGGCTGAGGAACCTCATCGAGAAGGACTTCGAGGGCGAGCTGCCCGACGGCGTGACCTACTCCGCGCCGGCCGCGCCGCAGGTCAAGTTCTCGCTGGATGTCGAGCAGGCGCGCCGTCTGTTCGACTCCGACCCGTCGGCCATGATGGCCCTACTCGAGGCCCCATCCGACGACGCGGAGACGGAGGAGCCGGACAGGAAGCCGGCCGATCCGCTGGCCGAACTGGGCCTGTAGCCCACGGGCGCCTCCGAGGCGCCCCGGAGGAACGAAGCATCCTCCGGGGCGCCTTTCGTTTATAGGGGGTTTCACGGGGTGTGCCGTGCAGGAGCAGTGGTGCTGGCGCCAGGTGAATCGGACTGAATACAAGCAGGTCCAATCGTGACAGGATTGTGACCGAACAGGGTCTTGTATTCACCTATACGGGCGGTGTATTCAGTCTGTATCAGTTGGAACTGAATACACTTTTCCACAGGCTGAGGTACTGGAAAATAAGGAAAATATAGAATGTAACATATGAATGTATCAGTGTATTCGGTGATTTTGGAGAAAGGCGTTTTTTGGGCTTTTCCCTTTATAGGCGGGTGAATACGTGTTACAAGTGAATACAGGCGGTTCCCGTCAAGGAGGTATTCCACTGTTCGGCAAACCGGCAGCATCCGGCCGAATGCGGGAATTGGGGAGTGGACGGATGTTTCCGGCGAATGGCTTTCACCCCGACCGCCTGTTGGTCAATAAGCGGCATTTGCCCCTGTGAGCTGAATAAGCGCCTCTCTGGACGGCTTTCGTCCCAAATGCGGGAACTTGGTCCATGTCGGCCGCCATTCGCCGCCTACGCCGCCCGTGGACGGTTTTGTCCCGAGCATGGGGCTCGTTCGTGCCGACCGCCCACAACCCGATGGGCGGCATTCGCCCCTGTGGGCCGAATGAACGCCCCTCTGGACGGCTTTCATCCCGAACGCGGAAACTTGTCCGCGCCGGCCGCCATTCGCCATCCATGGAGGCGGTTGGACGGTTCCGGCTCCGATCATGGCGATCATGTCCGCGGCGGACACGTCGTGCCGCATCCGATCCGCATTTTTCCGAAACGGAAGTTTTACGGGCAGGCGAATCACGCCTGTATCACCTGTAACACGTATTCAGTCCCCTATAAAGGAAAAAGCCCTAAAAAAACGCCTTTCTCCAAAATCACCGAATACACTGATACATCAGTGTGTTACATTCTATGTTTTCCTTATTTTCCAGTACCTCAGCCTGTGGAAAAGTGTATTCAGTTGCAACTGATACAAACCGAGTCCAACACGGTTATCGGTGTTACAACGCCCTGTTTGTTCACAATCCCGTCACGATTGAGCCTGCTTGTATTCAGTCCGGCCCGCAAACGGCCCCATCACCGCCGAAACCGGTGTTACAGCCGAAAACCGTGACTTTTCCGGTTTTGAACCGCCCTGACCGGAAAAGTCACAATTGCTGGAAAGCGGCCGCGGCCATATCCGGCGGCCGCGCGCATAGCCCCGTGCCATGCCGTTCAATCCATTCGCGGGACAACCCGCAGACACCCATAGGGGCCGGCCCCGCAAGAAGGAGCCGGAGTCCACGCAGACCGAACCAGAGGTCCCCGTTGAGGCGCCCGCCGAGACGGAGTCGTCATGGGAGGCCGCCTGGGGCGGCACTGCGTCCGTGGAACCGAAGCCGGAGCCGCCGATGGAGGCGGACGGACCGACCGGCGTGCCCGTGGAACCGGAACCTCCGGCGGAAACCCCCGCCCCCGCCGAGGCATCCGCCAAACGGGAGACGGATATGGAGCCGGAGCCACCGGTGTCGACCCCGGAGGAACGGGATTCGCCGGACGCGTTCGCCGCCGCTTTCGCGCGACAGGATGAACCCGTCGACGCGTTCGGTTCCGGGAGGCAAGGGGAATCGGAGCCGTACGCCCCGGTGGAACGGGATTCGCCGGCCGCGTTCGCTACGGCCTTCGGAGGATCCGCACCCGAGGAACCCGTCGACGCGCCCGCCCCGGAAGAACCGGAGCCATCCGACGCGTTCGCCGCGGCCTTCGGAGGAGCGGAACCCGTCGACGCGCCGGAACCGGACGTGCCGCCCGAGTTCGCGGCCGCGTTCACCGAGCCCGGGGAGTCCGACCTGTCGAACGAGCCGGAGGACCTGGCGGAGCGTGCCCGCCTCGAACGCATCGGCATGGAGACGGCCGACCCCGACGAGAACGGCGACGGCTTCGGCGACTGGCGTTCCATGATCGGCTCCATGTCCGAGGACGGCCCCGCGGGCCTGTCCGGCGGCTGGGGGCCGGAGGAACCCTTGGCCCAGGAGCCGGCCGGGCCGGAGCCCACGCCACCGGAGCCGGTCCACGAACCCGTGGAGCCGTCCGGCGGATGGGGCCGGAGCGCATCTGACGGCTGGTCGACGCCGTCCGTCGACGAGGACCAGCCCGACGACGGTTGGGGCCGGAGCGGGGACATGGACGAAGAGGAGGAAGAGGAGTCGGCCGACGCCGGCGGAAACCTCGTCAAACCCATCGCCGTCATCGCCGCCTGCGTGCTCGTCATCGCCATGCTGGGCGTGGGTGCCTTCCTGCTTGTGAGGAACATCGCGGACGAACGGGCGAGAAGCGTCCGCAACGCCTCATGCGCCACCTACTCCAGGTGGGTGGGGGAGTACAACCGCGCGGCGTCCGACGCCAAGAGGCTGTCCGTCAAAGTCGGAGCCGTCGACAGACAATGTCCCGCGTCCGGAGCCGACAAGGCCGCCAAAACGGTCAAGGCGAAGGCGGAGAAACTGTCCGCCGAGGTGGCGGGGGCCGCGAAACGCGAATGGGCCAAGGACAAGAAGACTTTGACCGGGCTGAAGGACGACTACCCGTCCGCGTCGGCCGACACGTTGTCCGACGCCAAGGATCTCGCGGGCGAGGATGATCCGACCGACCTCGCCGACCTGAACGACATGAAGGCGCGGGCGAAATCCCTGGTCGGCAAGGCGAAAAAGGAACAGTCGGTGGCCGACGCCAAGGAGAAGGCCGAACGGGAGGCGAAGGAGAAGGCCGACGCGGAGGCGAAGGCCAGGGCAGAACAGGAAGCGGCCGCGGCTGCCGCCGCCGCGCAGCAGCAGGCCCAGGCATCGCAATCCCAATCGGCTCCACAGCGGCAAACGCCCTCATATTCGGGAGGAAGCCAATCGCAATCCCAAGGAAGTTCCGGATCCGGTTCCGGAACCGGACGACGCCCGTCTTCGGGCGGCTCGTCGTCCTCTACCAATACGGGCGGAGCCTCGCCGGGATGGTCCGTGCCCACGCCATCAGACGGGGGCACCGGCTTGCCCGGCAGCGATCCGGGGCTCTGATTCGTGAACGGTGATGGGTGACGGGAGCTTCGCGGAAACCGATTCTGGAACGCGCTCTTTCATGAGCGTCAGCCAATGCGAGGCCGTTCGCAGAGGGATGTTGAAGACTTCCGTCAAACGTTTTGTTGCGGGGCCTTTGTTGAGCTGAGTGACCGAA
>ERZ773269.3436-NODE-3436-length-10438-cov-2.840701_pt1 | contig 10438 bp, 6 predicted proteins | sample MGYA00511958_ERZ773269 | MGnify/ENA primary metagenome ERZ773269 (study PRJEB29015, sample SAMEA2737761) | human gut metagenome | biome: human gut; feature: human-associated habitat; material: faeces | place: China | collected 2012 ... | reverse complement strand
TTTTTCATTCTCTAATGTAAGAAGTGTATCTTCCATATGGTCATTCAGAAAGGCCATCCATTCATCTACTTTCCCGGATTTTCCTTCTTTTACCTTAAATCGACTGAGTTCTGCTTTCAACATCTGAAATCCTCCCGTTTTTCTTTTAGTTTACTCTCGTTATGATCATATATCAATAATAAATACTGCTTGACTATCTGGTTTTCATTACTATATAATAAGTACATCGAGGTGATTATATGACAATTGATACAAATGATATTTTAAACAGCATACTGGAAAGTCTGTCCCGGATCGACTACATTCATCCCGAGGATATTCCGAATATCGACTTATATATGGATCAGGTGACCACATTTATGGATACTCAGCTTTCTTCAACCAAGCGCTACGCAGATGACAAGATTCTGACCAAGACCATGATCAACAATTACGCAAAGAACAAGCTCCTTCCCCCGCCGGAAAAAAAGCGGTATTCCCGGGAGCATCTGCTGATGCTGATCTTTATCTACTATTTTAAGAGCCTGTTATCTTTCAGGGATATTGAAGAACTGTTTAAGCCTATCACCGCCAAACATTTTACAGGTCATGGTTCCAGTCTTTCATTGGAAGACATTTACAGAGAAGTATTTACATTAGAAGAAAGTGAAATGTCCTCTATTAAAACAGATATCGCCTCTAAATTCCAGAAAGCAATGGATACATTCCAGGATGTTTCTGAGGAAGACGGCGACCAGGATTACCTGAAATTATTTTCCTTTATCTGTGAACTTTCCTTTGATGTGTATATGAAAATGCAGATGATCGAGCAGCTGACAGACCAGCTTCGTGCAGAACGTCCGGACCCCAAAAAGAAATAGTTTTTTCTCCCACAAAAATAATTTTTTCCATATTTTGCCAATTACATCCCCGATTTCTGAAGGTGACTTACGTTATCTTCAAAAACCGGGGATTTTCGTTATTCTCCCTTGAAATAAGCGCTTACAATTTTTTTGTTCATACATAAATTTTTTTGAGATTGTTGTTGCTTTTTGTTTATTCTATGATAAAATAAAAGTATAAATGGTCGGTTTATTATTCGTTTTAACAACTTATTTGTTTCTACCTTGAAAGGAGATTATACATATGTCTACATTCTTTGTAAACGGCAAGTCTGTGACAACCACACGCAAGCAATCTCTGTTACGTTTCCTGCGTGATGAACTGAAACTGACTTCTGTAAAAGACGGATGCAGTCAGGGAGCCTGCGGTGCCTGTACCGTTATCATTGACGGCGAGACCTGTCGTGCCTGTGTTCCTACCACGGACACCTTAGAAGGCCGCAATATTATTACAGTGGAAGGCCTTACTGACTGGGAATCCAAAGTTTACACTTATGCCTACGGCGAAGCTGGTGCTGTACAGTGCGGTTTCTGTATCCCTGGTATGGTTATGTGTACCAAAGCACTGCTGGATAAGAATCCAGATCCTAATGAAGCTGAGATCCGCTATGCCATCCGCAACAACTACTGCCGCTGTACCGGATATGTAAAGATCATCGCCGCTATCCGTCTTGCAGCTAAGATCATGCGTGATGGAGTGATCCCCAAAGCCAGCACCGATGACTGGAAGATCGGTTCCAGAGTCCATCGTCTGGACGTAGAAGAAAAAGTTTTAGGATATGGCAAATATCCGGACGACTTCTATTTTGACAACATGTGCTATGGCTCTGCTGTACGAAGCAAATATCCAAGAGCTCGTGTGCTTTCTATTGATATTTCTGCAGCAAAGGCACTTCCTGGTGTTGTAGCAGTGCTGACTGCCAAAGATATTCCTGGTGAAAATAAAGTAGGCCACTTAAAACATGACCAGTATACACTGATCCCTGAAGGCGGTCTGACTCATTATCTTGGAGATGCCGTTGCCCTGGTAGTTGCCGAAGACAGAGATACTCTTGAAAAAGCAAAGAAACTGGTAAAAGTTGAATACCAGGTACTCCCTGCTGTCCATAACATTGAAGAAGCTGCTGCTGAAAACGCACCTTTAGTATATGATGAAGAAACCTCCAACGTACAGGCATACAAGCATGTCTGCCGCGGCAACGCCGATGAAGCTATTAAAAATTCTGCACACGTTATTTCCCATCATTTTGAAACTCCATGGACTGAGCATGCGTTCCTAGAACCGGAATGTGCTGTTTCCTATATGGATAGTGACGGCGATGTTTTCCTGATCACCACTGACCAGTCTTCCCACACCACGCTTCATGAATGTTCCCTTATGTTGGGAAGCAAGAAAGTAAAAGTCCAGAATGCTTTAGTAGGAGGCGGTTTCGGCGGCAAAGAGGATATGTCCGTTCAGCATCACGCTGCACTGATGACCTACTGCACAGGCCGTGCTGTAAAAGTAAGCCTTACAAGAGCAGAGTCTCTCCTGGTACATCCAAAGCGTCATCACTTTGTTATGGATTTCACCATGGGCTGTGATGAAAACGGTAAGATCATGGGCGTTAAGGCAAAAGTTGCTTCTGATACAGGTGCTTTCGCTTCCCTTGGCGGTCCTGTTCTGGAACGTGCATGTACCCATGCTGCAGGTCCTTATGCTTATGAAAACTTTGAGATCGAGGGAACTGCTTATTATACAAACAATCCGCCAGCCGGTGCTTTCCGCGGTTTCGGCGTAACACAGACCTGTTTTGCAGTAGAAACTCTTCTGAACATGATGGCAGATGAGATCGGTATCACTCCTTGGGAGATCCGCTACCGCAATGCCATCCGTCCAGGCGGTGTTCTTCCAAATGGACAGATCGTTGATAATTCCACCGGACTAGTCGAAACACTGGATGCTGTAAAAGAAGAATATGATGCTGCTGTAGCTGCTGGAAAAGCAGTTGGTCTTGCCTGCGCTATGAAGAATGCCGGTGTCGGCGTTGGTATCCCTGACTGGGGCCGTGTAAAACTAATCGTAGAAGATGACGCAAAACTGCACATCTATACCGGTGCTTCCTGTATTGGACAGGGACTTGGTACCGTCCTGGTACAGATGGTAGTTACAAATACTGACCTGGCAAGAGACCAGATCGTATATGAGCGGAGCAACACCTGGATCGCACCTGACTCCGGTGATACTTCCGGTTCCCGCCAGACTTTAGTTACCGGTGAAGCCTGCCGCCGTGCCTGCGAAAAGGTAATGGAAGCAAAGAATGCCAGCGAACATCATTCCTTAGATGACCTGAAGGGACAGGTATTCTACGGTGAATACCTTGCAAAGACAGACCCGTTAGGAGCTGACGTACCAAACCCTGTATCCCACGTAGCTTACGGTTATGCTACCCAGATGTGCATCGTCGATCCAAAGACCAAGAAGATCGAGAAAATGGTTGCTGCCCATGATGTAGGTAAGGCAGTAAACCCATTATCCTGCGAAGGCCAGATCGAGGGCGGTGTCGTTATGTCCATGGGATATGCTTTAAGAGAGCGTTATCCAATTGATGACAACTGCAAGCCTATTGAAAAATATGGTTCTTTAGGTCTCTTCCGCGCTCATGAAGTACCTGAGATCGAAGCTATTGTTATTGACAAACCTGGTCTGAATGTAGCCTGCGGAGCTATCGGTATCGGAGAGATCACTTCTATCCCTACAGCTCCTGCTATTACAGACGCTTACTATCGCTGTGACGGAGAACGCCGCTTCAGTCTTCCCATTTCAGGAACACCTTATGAAAGGAGATTCTAATCATGGCTGTTAAAAAGAAATTTCCATATCGTTCTGCTTTTGTAGCCTGCAATGGCGGCTGTCATGTAACAGAAGGCTCCAGCTGTTCCTATGGCTGTATCGCCTGCGGAAAATGTGTAGAAAGCTGTAAATTCGGTGCCATCCATCTGAATGAACATGGCGTAGCTGAAGTAGATGAAGAAAAATGTATCGCCTGCGGACGCTGCACCAGAGAATGTCCTCAGCACATCATCCACTTACACGACTGTGCCAATACCATTGCTGTTAAATGTTCCAACAAAGATAAAGGCAAAGACGCAAGAGGTGTCTGTGCCGTCAGCTGTATCGGCTGCGGCATCTGCGAAAAGACCTGTACTGCCAGTGCCATCCACGTAGAAGACAACTGCGCAGTGATTGATGAAGCATCCTGCTTAAGCTGCGGTATGTGTGCAGTGAAATGTCCACGGCATGCAATCTATGATTTGCGAGGAATTTTTACGAAAGTGAGATAAATATAGCATTGGAACCCCGCCTGGCGGGGAAAGTCAACTGCCATAACAAAAAACGGGCCCGGCAGCCACATTAGTCAGCTGCCAGAGCCCGTTTTCTCACTCACTCTATTTTACAGAGCATATTTTCCTCTCTTCAGGAACTCGCCCTTCTTCTCTTCTACCACTTTTCCGTCCTTTACAGCCTGAAGTCCACGTAAGAACACGCTTTCCACTCTTCCGGTCACTTTTGTACCTTCAAATGGTGCATAATCTACATTCTGGACCTGATCTTTGGCTGTGATCACATCTTCTACACCTGTACGCATGATCACAAGGTCTGCGTCACTTCCTGGAGCGATCACGCCCTTTCTCGGGTATAAGCCATACAGTTTTGCAGGATTTTCAGACAGAACGCGACACATATCTTCTTTTGTGATACGACCCTTATCTACACCGTAAGTATAGATCAAAGTCCCTCTTGTCTCAGCACCCGGCATACCGCCTGGGATCTTGGTAAAGTCGCCTTCTCCTAACTTCTTCTGCTCTGTGGTAAAGCTGCAGTGGTCAGTAGAAACAGTCTGGATGGTACCGTCTGCCAGACCTTTCCACAAGCAGTCCTGGTCTTCTTTCTTTCTTAAAGGCGGCGCGCACACATATTTTGCACTTTCAAAGCCAGGAAGTTCATAAAGACTGTCATCCATCAGCAGATACTGTGGACAGGTCTCCACATAAACCTTCTGTCCTCTCTTGCGGGCCTGTGCAATCACATCATATCCTTCTTTACAGGTCAGATGCACTACAACTACAGGAACATCTGCTACTTCTGCCAGACGTAACAGTCTTCCAATTGCTTCTGCTTCCGCAGCTACCGGTCTGGTCTTTGGATGGCTGGAAACACCCATTTTTCCTGCTGCCTTTGCTTCTTCCTGTAAAGCTGCAATCATACCGCTGTTTTCACAGTGTACACCGGTGATACCGCCAGTCTCTTTTAATCTCTGTAAGATCTCAAATAATGTCTTATCATCTACCTGGGTATCATAAGTCATATACAGTTTAAAAGAAGTAATTCCTTCATCCATCATATCCTGGACTTCTTTGGAAACAGAAGGGTTCCAGTCTGTAATAGACATATGGAAGCTGTAATCGCAGGAACACTTTCCATCTGCCTTTTCATGCCAGTTCTTTAAGCCTTCTGCCAGTGTTTCTCCCGGATACTGGGTTCCAAAATCGATAATGGTAGTAGTACCGCCTTTTAAAGCAGCCTTTGTACCGGTAGCAAAATCATCTGCTGTTACAGTTCCTGCCACATGCAGGTCGAAATGGGTATGTGCATCAATAAATCCAGGGAAAATCAGGCATCCAGATGCATCAATCTCCTTATCTCCCGGCTGTGCCAGTTTTTTAATCTCTTCAGCTGTACCTGTAGCCGCGATCTTTTCCCCATCAATGAGGATATCTGCAGGAAAACTTCCGCTTCCTGTGACTATAGTTCCGTTTTTAATGATCTGTCTCATATTTATCCAGCCTCCTCTTTTAAGATGTCCTATGGGAATCAGTCCCTGAAAGATTCTGAGAGAACATTAACAACTCATAACATCCCTCTGTTACGATATGCTCCGCATCGATCAGCTGCTCAAGAAACGCCCTGTCTGCAACTGGTGCACACCAGGCCATTCCGCAGCCTGCGCTGATCTGCCGTGGAACCGGGATCAGACGTCCAGGCGCTGTTTTTGCTTTTGCAGCTGCTTCCATTTTCATTGCCATGGTGGTAGTGGGAAACGCAAATACCACCTTCATTGTCTTTTCTCTGGGCATGTTATCTTCCTCTCTCGCTCAGATCCACACGTACACATGCTGACATGCTTCACTGCCTGCTTACGCAGGCGGGATCTTCATTAATGGCTTGTGAAAAAACCTCTAGGGCATGACCAAAAAGCCACGCCCCGAAGTTTTTTTCTTTTATAAAATTAACCGATCAGCAGATAGCTGTAATCATCAATTACAGTCTTAATGATCTTCTGAATTCCATCCGGAACATTCTCATTTGCAGTTCCAACTGTGTAATCAATTACATTGCCTGCTAAACGTACCTTACAGGTTCCTGCTGCTGCATCAAGAACCGTGAAGCCCTGGTTCTTGCTGTTTTCCATATCTGCTTCATTTGCAAATAAGGTGAACTTGTCAAGATATGGAGCGCTGTCCCATGGGCAGAAGCTGCGGCAGTTGCCACATTCATTACACATATAATCTACATGGATCACCTGATGTTTGTCCATGCCAGGTACTGTTAAGGTTACGTTTGCTCTGTTCGGGCATACCTCTACGCAGTTTTCGCAGATGCTGTTGCAGGAGAGACATCTTCTGCTGTCAGACTCTTCATTCTCCTCAGACAGTTTGCCCTTACGTCCGTAAACAACCTCAGCATCAGCCATCTTGAAGATATCCTCAGATAAATCTCTTCCGATAATAGCTTCTGCTGCTTTCTTACCATCTCTGATGCCTTCTACAACAGTAGCTGGTCCAAAGAGACCATCGCCGGCAACATAAACGCCCTTTACAGAGGTCTCCAGAGTGTTGTGGTCAACAACTGGACGCTTCTTTTCGTCTACAGCGATACCATTTGCTTCGTAGAATGCGCCTGGAACCTTCTCACCAACAGCTGCGATCACAGTGTCAGCAGCGATCTTAACGATCTCCTCAGTCTCAACAACGCTTCTTCTTCCGCTTGCATCGTAATCACCTAACTGCATCTTGCGGCAGATCAGTTCGCCATTTTCCAGTTTAACAGGTGCTAACAGCTCTGCAAACTCTACGCCGTCATCAATTGCCATTACTAACTCTTCTTCATCAGCTGGCATATATCTCTTGGTTCTTCTGTAAACCAGGGATACCTTTTCTACGCCTGCATTGCGCTTTGCAGCTCTTGCAGTATCCATAGCTGTGTTACCGCCACCGATAACAACAACGTTCTTGCCTAAATCTACCTTGCCGTCAGTTGCCTTAAACTGTGCCAGGAACTCTAATGCGTTCATGGTCTCGCCAGCTTCCAGTCTCAGTCTGCCTGGTTCAGAAGCACCAACTGCCAGTACAACATAGTCATATTCTTTCTTTAATTCATCAACAGAAGTGATCTCTTTGCCGTTTACCAGCTCTGCACCCATAGCACGAACCAGCTCAACGTCATGATCGATTGCTTCGTGGGAAATACGGAAGCCTGGGATCACATTGCGTACAACGCCGCCCATCTTTTCTGCCTTCTCAAATACAGTAACCTTCATACCGCCCTTTGCAAGGAAGTATGCAGCTGCCAGACCAGCAGGGCCGCCGCCTACTACAGCTGCCTTCTTATCAGAAGTAACTGCAGGTGCCTTTAATGCTGCCATAACAGCATCAATTCCGCCCTGTGCAGACTCTAACTTGGTTCTGCGGATATCTACAGAAGCCTCATAGAAGTTTTTGGTACATTTACTCATACAGTTGTGTGCACAGATAGTACCGGTAATAAACGGAAGTGGATTCTTATTTAAAATAACCTTTAATGCTTCTTCGTACTTTCCTTCACCTGCCAACTGCATGTAACGGGTGATATCCTGATGGATCGGGCATCCTTCCTGACATGGAGCGATAAAGCAGTCTGTTAACGGAACCGGCTTTTTCACCTTTCTGGATGGAAGCGGCTTAACAGCCTTTACATGGTGTTTGTCAGACTTTGCAGCCTCTACCATAGCTTCTACCTTCTCTGCGCTTACGCCAGCGAAAGCTGCTGCTTCTTTTGCCTTAAATAACTGTCCGATCTGCTCTAATCTTTCATAGCCGCCTGGCTTTAACATGGTAGTTGCCATGGTTACAGGCCAGATACCAGCGTCTACGATCTTTGTGATATTAAAGTAATCAGCACCGCCGGAGTAGGAAATACGCAGTTTTCCGTCAAAGTCTTTTGCCAGTTTCTGTGCAACAGACATGGACAGAGCGTATAAAGACTTACCGGACATGTACATTTCTTCACTTGGAAGTTCATTCTGTTTTACATCAACAGGGAAGGTATTTGTGATCTTAACACCAAATTCCAGTCCCTTCTCATCTGCCAGCTTCTGCAGTCTCTGTAACATTGGAACTGCATCTGTGTACTGAAGGTCATCTCTGAAATGGAAGTCACCGAACGCTACATAATCATAGCCCATGTCATCCATTAATTTTCTTGCATACTCATATCCTAACAGAGTTGGATTGCACTTGATAAAGGTATGTACTTTCTTCTCAGTGAGCAGATAGCTTGCGATACGCTCGATCTCCTGTGGAGGACATCCGTGCAGAGTGGAGAGAGTTGCACAGTTGCAGATTTCAGGGGAGATACTTTCAACATCCTCTTTTGTCAGGTTATCAAAACGATCCAGGTTATCTAACAGCCACTGACGGCACTCATTAAAAATAGGTGCTGCAGAAGCATCCTTCATTCCTTCAATAAAACGGTCTACCTTTTCCAGTTTGATGCCCTCAAGGTCATAACCAACGGACATATTAAACTGGAAGCCATCCATAGAGCCAAGGCCATATTCCTTAGCTAATACTTTACAGGCAAACCATGCTTTCACGTACTCATCATATGCCTGTGGCACATAAAGCTCAGTGGACCATTCACAGTTGTAGCACTCATCATCAGCCTTGATACATGGCTTTGCTACCGGAAGGTCTTCACCATCTAACTTCTGAACTGTCTTTAATTCAAAGAAGCGGCTTCCTGCCACATAAGCAGCTACAATATTCTGGGTCAGCTGGGTGTGTGGTCCTGCTGCAGGTCCGAAAGGTGTTTCTAATGTGCGTCCAAAGATCTCATATTTCTTGCTCTGATCTGCCACAAAAGGTCTTCTGATGCCGAAGATCGCGCCTTTCTTGTGTTCCTCCAGGATCCAATTCATCATTTTTCCAAAGGGAATGGGTGTCATAATATCGCTCATATTCTATTTCCTCCTTATATATAGCACCCGATCAGGTCCCAGCACCGTTTTTATCTTTCAACGGCTCAGCCGCCCGGATACTCCGGTGTGCTGTTTTCCCGCCGCCCTGTAATCGGCTATTACTTACTAATTTACAACAATTAAACTGTAATATTTACTTTATTTAACCGTTAATGGAACGTTCCAGCTTCTTAGCTTCTTCCCTTACTTCATAAAGAACCTTTTCTTCATCAATTCCTATCAGTTCTCTGTCTTTCATTAAGACTTTACCGTTGCATACTGTTGTCACAACACTGCGTCCGGTCATACCAAATAAGATGTGGCTGTTGATATTAGAAGCATCCATAGGTGTTCTCGGTACATAATCCGCAACGATCACATCTGCTGCTGCGCCTTCTTTTAATACGCCTAACTGCTTCTTGAAGTAGCGGTTTGCGATCTTAGCATTTCCTTCAAAGAGCATCTGAGGAACTTCGCCCCATGCTGCATTTGCGTCACACAGATGATGCTTGTGAAGTACATTTGCTACCTTATAAGACTCCAGAACATCCTGTGTATAACCATCTGTTCCAAGACCTGTCAAGATACCTCTGTGAACGATCTCCATGGTTGGAGGGCATCCGCAGGCATTACCCATGTTAGACTCAGGGTTGTGTACTACCATAGTATCAGTTGCCTTGATCAGTTCCATCTCATGTGGGTTTACATAGATGCAGTGGCCAAGTAAAGTCTTGCTTCCTAAGATATTGCAGTCGTATAAACGGTCTACAATGCGCTTTCCATATTTATGTAAGCAGTCATGAAGATCTTCGATACCTTCTGCAACATGGATATGATATCCAACTTCATCTGGTTTGTTTGCTGCAGCAAATTCCATTGTCTCATCTGAAATGGTAAACTGTGCATGCATACCCATCATACCAGCAAACATATCTGTATCATCTGCTAATGCATGCTTGATCCATCTTGCATTCTCTAATACAGCTTCTCTGGACTTGTCCATACCGTCACGGTCAGATACTTCATAACACAGACAGGCTCTTACACCAAATTCTTTTGCAGCATCTTCGATGGCAAACAGGCTGTCCTTGATCTGGCCAAAGCTTGCATGATGGTCAAATACAGTGGTAACACCGTTCTTGATACTGTCGATGAAAGTAACTCTTGCGCTCTGACGGGTCTGCTCATTGGTCAGATGGCGGTCGATGGTCCACCATAATCCGTCTAAGATATCTAAAAATCCGTGAGGATCATATCCTTTAATGCTTAAGCCTCTTGCCATTGCACTGTAGATATGCT
>ERZ773269.3433-NODE-3433-length-10448-cov-2.104686_pt1 | contig 10448 bp, 7 predicted proteins | sample MGYA00511958_ERZ773269 | MGnify/ENA primary metagenome ERZ773269 (study PRJEB29015, sample SAMEA2737761) | human gut metagenome | biome: human gut; feature: human-associated habitat; material: faeces | place: China | collected 2012 ... | reverse complement strand
TGATTCTGGCTAAATAGTTTTAAAAATTAACAAAGAAAAACGTGACGTGCAAAAAAACTATGGCAAATTGCTAAAATGAATATTGGATTTTAACGCCTGGATATAGTAACTTTGTAATATAAAAGTTACAGGAAAGCAGGTGAGAAAAGTTGGAAAAGCCTAAGACCATATCAGAGCAGATGGCTGAGTTTACGCTGGGGCTTACTTATGAGGATATCCCAAAAGATGTAATAGACCATGGAAAGCTCCTCCTTACAGATACCTTCGGTGTGGCTATGGCGTGTCAGGATCTGGAGCATGCAAAAGCAGTCAAAAAGACAGTCCTGGAAATGAATTCCCAGAAGGTATGCAGCTTGTGGGGAACAGATGAAAAGGCTATGCTGGCAGATGCCATTCTTTATAATTCCTGTCTTATTCATGGTATGGACTATGATGATACCCATGTAGGATCCATTATCCACCCAAGTGCAGCGGTAGTCAGTACAGCATTTACAGTAGGAGAAATGGTTGGCGCAACTGGAAAGCAGATGTTAGAGGCCATTGTAGCCGGTTGGGAGATCATCGTCCGGCTGGGACTGGCAGCCAAGGGCAGATTCCATGATGTTGGTTATCATGGCACTGGTATTGCTTCTCCTTTTGCAGCGGCCTGTGTGGCAGCAAAGCTTATGGGAGACACAAAAGAAACTCTGGTAAATGCGTTGGGTATTTGTGGAAGCCAGTCAGCAGCGATCCAGGAATTTTTACATGACGGCACATGGACCAAAAAGATCCACCCCGGATGGGCAGCCCACAGCGCTATCTATGCTTTAAGCCTGGCACGAAATGGCTATACCGGACCAGCAAAAGTATTTGAAGGCGGTTTTGGAATGTGGATGACACATTGCGGCGGGATCGATGGTTTAGAGGAAGAATTTGCGGACCTTGGAATAAAGTGGCATACGCCGGAGATCACTGTAAAGCTATATCCAGTCTGTCATATGACCCATTCCACCATCGACTGTATGATCAGTCTCATGGAAGAAAATGGATTTTCAGCAGAGGATATCGATCATGCAGAGTGCCGTATTGCCAGCAGGTATTACGCCATTGTATGCAGTCCAAGAGAAGTAAAGGTAAGACCTGATACAGATTATATCATGCGTTTCAGTCTTCCATATGTGGTGGCTATGGCGGCGATCAAACACCGGGTAAGTCCTTGGGAAATTGATCTGAAATACGCAAGCGATCCTAAGGTATGTGGTCTTATGGACCGGATCTTCTGCGTGGAAGATGACAGCAAAGATAATCCTGGATATTTTCCTGGATACCTTACTGTTGTATTAAAAGATGGAAGGACTTTTGTAAAAGACCAGAGATATGAAATGGGCACCAGGCAGAATCCTTTAAATCTGGAAGCTGTGAACCGTAAATTGTTGGATAATCTTTCACCTTATTACGGTGAAGAACGGATCCGGCAGATCACCGGGCTTTTAGAGCAAATGGAACAGCTGCCGGATGCAGATACTCTTATCCAGGTTTTGAAACGAGATAAATAAAAAAGAGAGGATAGAAAATATGGGCCAGACACTTGTAGAAAAGATCATCAGCCAGAATGTGGGACATCCTGTAAAAGCAGGGGATACCGTTGTGGTAAATGTAGATTTTGCAGCACTTCACGACGGATCCGGACCTCTTTTGGTACGTTTGATGAAAGAAAGAGGTTATGACAAGGAACCAGTATTTAATGCAAAACATATGTTATTTGCCAATGAATTTGGTCCTGAATCTACCAGGGAAGTAGCTAATGAACATGCTCTTTGCAGACAGTATGCTCACGAACATGGATGTTTCTGGGAAGAAGGCGGTACAGGCCATGTACATGCCCACGTATATGAAAGTTATCTGAAATGTGGAACCGTCTGCATCATTGGAGATTCCCATACAACCGTACACGGTGCTTTTGGATGTTTTGCAACAGGATGCGGCTCTACAGATATGGTAGCAGTTACCAGATTTGGACAGACCTGGATCAAAGTGCCGGAAACATTTTTGATCAATGTACATGGTAAGCTTCCAAAAGGTGTCTATGCAAAGGACATTATGTTAAAGGTAGCAAGCATCATTAAATCCGACCAGGCTATTTACAAATCACTGGAATTTAGAGGAGATACCATTTCCTCACTGTCCATGGACGGACGTCTTACCATTACCAGTATGGGCGTAGATGTAGGCGCTAAAAATGCTATTATGGAAACAGATGAGCATACAAGAGAGTTCTTAGCCTATGGAAGAGAAGAAGATTACGTAGAGGTAAAGGCAGACGGTGACGGAAATTATGAGCGCGTGATCGATATTAACGCAGAAGAGTTAGAGCCTCTTGTATCCAAACCACATTATGTGGAAAATGTGGATCTGGCAAAGAACTGCAAGGATGAACATGTAGATCTCATTTATATCGGAAGCTGTACCAACGGCCGTGTAGAAGACCTGCACATTGCAGCAGAGATTTTAAAGGGAAAGAAAGTAGCTAAAGGTACAAGACTTTTAGTGATCCCTAACTCCCGCTCCGTATATCATGAGTGCATGAAAGACGGAACATTACTGACACTGGCAGAGGCAGGCGCTATCATTGAAGGACCAAACTGTGGACCATGTATGGGCGTTCATCAGGGAATTCCGGCAGATAATGAAGTAGTAGTAGCAACCCAGAACAGAAACTTTAAGGGTCGTATGGGAAATCCTACTGCAAGGATCTACCTTTCCAGTCCGGCTACAGCAGCAGCCACTGCTTTAACAGGATTTATTACAGATCCAAGAGAAGTAATGGACTAAACGGCCGGTATTGTAAAAGAAAGGAGAAAATACTATGATCAGAGAATCAATTCAGGGAAGAGCCTGGAAAGTAGGATCTAACGTCAGCACCGATTCTATTGCACCGGGACGTTTGATCTCCCTTCGTGCCAACCCAAAAGAATACGCAAAACATGTACTGGAAGATGCCAGACCTGATTTTGCACCTAATGTAAAGAAAGATGATATCCTTGTAGCAGACCGCAACTTTGGATGTGGTTCCAGCCGTGAGATCGCTCCTATCATTATTAAAGAAGCAGGCGTAGGAGCAGTTCTTGCAAAATCCTTCGGACGTATTTTTTACAGAAATGCCATTAATAATGGAATGCTTATTATTGAATGTGATACAGACCAGATCGCTGAAGGAGATGAGCTTTTCATTGATGTGAAGAACCGTGTGATCAAGAAGATTAATGATAAAGAATTTGCTCTTCCGTTTACTCTTTCTGAAAAAGAGATCAAGATCTTAAATGAGGATGGACTTTTAAATTATATTGAAAAGTACCATTCCCTGGACATTTAGCCTATGGCTGGAGAGTTAAGAGATCTGGCTCAGTTTATATATGACCTGAAACTGGAAACAGTACCGGAAAAGGTAACAGAGGCAGCACGTTTTTGTGTGCTGGATACCATTGGCTCAGCTCTTGGAGCAGCAGAGTCCCCTCAGATCCACAGTATAGGAGAAAATTTTGAAGATTGGTGTGGACCTGGAAAAAATGGGAAAAAAGCAGCTGCCTGGGCAAAAGGCAGAGCACTGGGACTGTTCAGTGCTTTAATGGTCAATGGCTGTATGGCTCATGAACTGGAGCTGGATGACGTACATACTGCTTCTAAATCTCATCCTGGGGCCGTGGTAGTTACAACAGCCTGGACAATGGCAGATGCTCTTGGAGCAGACGGAAAGACATTTCTGGAAGCGGTGATCGCAGGATATGAAGTTTTAGGACGTGTTGGCTGGTCTATGGATGTAGCCAGCAACCGGAAAAGGGGCTGGCATACCACAGGTATTATAGGAACCTTTGGAGCGGCAGCAGCAGTGTCAAAGCTTATGGGGTTAAATGTGGATCAGATGGTTTCTGCCTTTGGAATGGCGGGTACCCAGTCCAGTGGGTTATGGGCTTTTCTGGCGGAAGGTTCTACCTGTAAGAAACTCCATCCGGCAAGAGCGGCTATGAATGGTACAGCAGCATGTATCCTGGCTCTTAGCGGAATGACAGGTCCGGAACACATTCTGGATGCAAAGGATGGGGGACTGTATCAGGCAGTCAGCGACACCTTTGATATGGGAAAGCTGTGTAAGGATCTTGGAAAAAGGTATGTAATAACAGAAATTGACAAAAAGCCGTATCCCTGCTGCCGCACCACACATCATGCTATTGATGCCGCATTAAAGTTAAGAAAAGAAGAACATGTAAAACCGGATGAGATCATAACCATCCTGGTGGAAACCTATGAGGTAGGTGTACTCCAGTGCGGATTTACCAATTATCCGGGAAATGGCGTGGAAGCCAAATTCAGCATTCCCTATACCTGCGCAGCGGCTTTTGTAAAAGGTAAAGTCACTGTAGCGGAATTCAGTGACAGTTCTGTAGCTGATCCGCAGATCCGCCGGATCGCAGAAGCAGTGACTGTAAAGTCAGATCCCTTCTTTACAGAGCGTTACCCAAAACGCTGGGGAAGCCGCATGACAGTTACTTTGAAAAACGGGGAAAAGAAGGTATGCCAGATTGATGACATGTCTGGCAGTGTAGCAGTTCCACTTTCAAAGGAACAGGAAACAGACAAATTTGAGGGTCTTGCCCAGGTTGCTTTTTCAGTAGACAGAGCAAAGGAAATAGAAGAAACAATCTTGAAAATAGAAAAGGTAAAAGAACTTCCCGATCTTTCATAAAGGAGGACAACAAGGTGAAATACGATTTTGATGAAGTGATCGACCGGCATAATACTGGTTCTTCCAAATGGGATAATGTAGGACCAAGAGTAGGAAATCCAGATGCGCTGCCTATGTGGGTTGCAGATACCGATTTCCGATGTCCGCAGCCAGTAGTAGATGCCGTGATCAAAAGGCTGCAGCATCCTATTTATGGTTATCCCTTTGTAACACCTGATTTTTATGAGGCTACCACAGAATGGGTGGAAAAACGCCATGGTTGGAAGCTAGATCCGAAGTGGCTGGTATTTGCAACAGGAATCGTTCCTGTGTTTAATACCATGATACAGGCATTGTCAGAAGAAGGGGATAAGATCATTATTTCCAGACCTGTTTATCATCCGTTCGGCTTTGCTGTAGAAGATAACCACCGTGAGATCAGCGACAACAGCCTGATTTATGAAAATGGCCATTATTCTATTGATTTTGAGGATTTAGAGCGCAGAGCGAAGGATCCAAAGGCAAAACTGATGATCGTTTCCAGTCCTCATAACCCGGTAGGACGTGCATGGACAGAGGAAGAATTATATAAGATTTCCAAGATCTGTTCTGATAATGGAGTTGTTATTATCTGTGATGAGATCCATTCAGACCTGATGCTTTATGGACATAAGCACATCCCAATGGGAATGTTAGGGGATGAGAAGATGCAAAAGAACATTATTACCTGTTATGCACCTTCAAAAACCTTTAACTGCGCCGGTTTAAGAGCATCAGCTGTAGTAGTTCCAGATGAAAAGCTTCGTAATATGTTAAATAAACGGTTTAAGATGAACCGCAGCATCCAGCAGAATATAACCGCAATCCCGGCATTGGTGGCAGCTTACAGGGAATGTGAAGATTATCTGGAGCAGTTACTTCCATATCTGGAAAAAAATGTTGATTTCTTAAGAGATTACCTGAAAGAAAAGATGCCTAAGATCCATTTAGTAGAGCCGCAAGCTACCTATCTGATGTGGTTAGACTGCAGCGAACTTTCCATGACTTCCGAGGAGATCGTAAAGATCCTGGCATCTGAGTATAAGATGGCAGTAGGAGGAGGCGCCGGATATCAGGGCAATGGAGAATATTTCCTTCGCTTTAATATTGGCTGCCCAAGGGAAACTCTTGAAAAAGGTATGGAAATACTGGCACGGTTTGTGGCAGATAAGAAAGGGGTATAACTATGGACAACAAAAAACTGAATTTCTGGGAATGTATGAGTTTCTGCATCGGCCAGATCGTTGGTTCCGGCGTATTCGTACTGACCGGTATCGTAATCGGACTGACCGGACACGGCGCACCTTACGGCTTCGTTCTTGCAGCACTGATCGCTGTATGCCAGCTGGTTCCAATGGCAACTCTGGCATCCAGTATGCCTGCAACCGGCGGCAGCTATGTGTATGCTAAAAAACTGATCGGACCAAGAGCATCTTTCGTATTCTTAATGATGTTCGTTCTTCAGCAGGTACTGATCGCAACCTTCGCTATTGGCTTTGCAAGCTATGTAGCTGTTATCTTCCCTGATGTAAATCAGAAGTTAGTAGCACTTGGCGCACTGACTCTGGCAGTAGTAGTAAACATGATCGGCCTTAAGACTTCTGCAAAAGTACAGAAGTTCATGGTAGCATTATTACTTGTTTCTCTGTTTGTATACATTGTATTTGGTCTTCCTAAGGTAGACTGGTCTGCACTGGCATTAAACAGTGAAAACATCATGCCAAACGGCCCAATGAAATTCCTTCGCGGCGCTGCAATGCTTTCCTTCGCATGTGCTGGTGCAAAGTTCTTAGCTGAGAACGGCGGTGAAGTAGAAAATCCTGGCAAGACCATTCCAAAGGCTATGGTATTATCTACACTGCTTGTTGCAATTTTCTATGCATTAGTTGGTATCGTTGCTGCCTGCGTTCTTCCTGTTGAAGAAGTAGCTGGTGTAAACATTTCTGTAGTAGCAAAATCTGTATTCCCTGCACCTGTATACCTGTTCTTCGTAATCGGTGGTGCATGGTTCGCATTACTGACAACCTTAAATGGTACCTTATCCTGGACCACACGTTCCCTGCAGAGAGCAGCTATGGACGGATGGCTGCCAGAGGCCTGCGCAAAGGAAAATAAGGGCGGCACACCTGTTATTCTGTTATTATTCTTCTTTGTAGTTGGTATCATCCCGATCGTAACCGGTATGAACACTTCTGATATTGCAAACATGGGTACTGGTTGTGGTAAGCTGACTGACCTGTTAATGGTTTATGCATGCTTCCGTCTGCCTAAGGTATTTCCTGAGGAATACAGAAAATCTGCTCTGTACATGAGCCCTGCAAAGTTAAATGCAGCATTAGCTGTTGTATTCGTTGTACTGGCAGCTACCTCTTATGTCAGCCTGTCCAGCTTAAATGCAAGACAGTTCCTGTACATTGGTCTGTTCATCCTTGCAGCAGTTGTACTGATGTTAGTTCGCTATAAGAACGTAAAAGAAAAAATGGATCAGCAGTAATCACTGTTTGATACCGGGAAAACGCGGTGGGGGTGTTGCGGCAATAACATTCTCATCGCGTTCCCATGTTATGGGAGGTAAGACTATGAAATACGCAGTAGTAGGCTTTGGTACAGCCGGCTACCATGCAGTGAAAAAGATCCGTGAACTGGATAAAGAGGGATGCATTGATGTATACAGCAATACAGAACGAGCCCCTTATAATCCTATGTTGACTACGTATTATGCCTTTGGAAAGCTGGAATATGAAGGAATGTTCCCGTTTGGTGATCTGGAGCAGATACAAAAAGAAGTGGATTTTAACCTTCGCAAAGAAACGGTAATAAAGGTTCACGGATCTGAACATCTGGTAGAAACAGAAAATGGATCAGAGCAGTATGACCGCATTCTGATCGCAACAGGTGCAAGGGCATTTGCTCCTCCTGTAAAAGGACTGGAGCCTGAGGATGCATTTTTAATGCGTACAGTAGAAGATGCCCTTCGCTTTAAAGACAGACTGAAGAAAAATGATATTAAACATGCTGTTGTGATCGGTGCTTCCATGGCTGGCATCAAGGTGGTGGAAGTCCTTCATAAATATGGTATTGAAACCTGGCTTTTAGATCTGGCAAGCTATATATTTCCTCTGGCTGCTTACAAAGAGGTTGCAGAAGAGATTGAAAAGAGAGTAGAAGCCCAGGGCGTTCATTTAATGTTTGGTGTTACCATTGATCATATGGAACAGGAAAATGGGGAAAAGGTGGCTGTGCTTACAGACGGAAGCAGGATTCCTGCAGACATTGTGGGTCTGTGTATTGGTACAAGAGCCATTACAGAGACTGTTCAGGGAGAAGTGGAGATCACAAGAGGTATTGTAGTGGATGACCATATGCGTACCTCTGTTTCCGGAATCTATGCCGCAGGTGACTGCTGTGAAGGGAATAATCTGGAAAGCGGACAGAAACAGATCATCGGTCTGTGGGCAAATGCCAATCATCAGGGAGAAACTGCCGGTATTAACATGGCAGGGGGAGATGCTGTTTATGAAGGAAATATCCTTCACAATATCACCCACTTTATGAACATGGATTTTATTGGTTTTGGAGACAACCGGATGCAGGGAGAGGTCCTGGAATACGGTTCTCTTTCAGAAGATCTGTATATCCGCCTTGTATTAGACGGAAAGCGCATTGTAGGCGCTAATATTTTAGACAATTATCGTGTCAGCGGCATTGTTAAAAACTATATGCTGCGGCTGTTTGCAGGTGAACAGTTTGTTCTGCCGGATTATCAGCGGGCTATGCTGGTAAAAGCAGGACTTTCCGTTCCTTTTATAGATGAAGTTGAGGAGAAGATCCATGGATAGTTTAGAGGCTTTAAAAAAAGCAAAGATACCGGGACCGGAGACCGGCATTGAAAAAAAGAATACGGTCTGTGCTATCTGTTCTCCGGCATATAATTGTGGTGTATGCGCTTATGTAAAAGATGGAAAAATGGTAAAGCTGGAAGGCTTGGATGAGCATCCGAGAAATAAGGGATGCCTTTGCACAAAAGGATTGTCCGGCCGTGGCTTTGCTTACAGAGAAGACCGTATAAAAACACCCCTTCGCCGTACTGGCAAAAGGGGAGAAGGAAAATTTGAACCGGTCACCTGGGATGAGGCTTATAAGGAGATTGCTGAAAAGTTAAATCATATCAAAGCAACAGATGGACCTCAGGCAGTGGCATTTTTCGGTGGTTACAATAAATGGTTCCGTCCGTGGTTGCGCCGTTTTGCCCATTCCTTTGGAACTATGAATTATGGTACAGAGTCCAGTACCTGTATGACTACTGGCTGGATGGCATGGAAAACAGCCATAGGACAGCTGGCAAGACCGGATATGTCAAATTGTGACCTGCTTCTTGGCTGGGCATTTAATCCTTATTATTCCGGTTACTTAAAGGCTCAGGGAGCAGAAAAAGCAAGAGCAAGAGGTATGAAAGTCATTGTAGTAGACCCAAAGATCACGCCTACTACAGAAAAAATGTGTGATCTGCATCTGCGTCCTTATCCGGGAACAGACGGCGCTCTGGCCCTGTGCATGGGAAATGTACTGATCCAGAAAGGCTGGATCGATAAAGAATACATTGACAAGTATGTACATGGTTTTAAAGAATATGCCCAGTATGCAGCGGGATTTAATGAGACCAATGTAGAAAAGCTAACAGGCGTTCCCTATGAGTTAGTGGTAAAGGCCTGTGAGATGATCCATGAAAGCAAGTCCATGGCCATTAACGAAAACAGTGCACCTATTCCACACCACAAAAACGGTTTCCAGAATTACCGTGCCATTATGGCGCTTTCAGCTTTGACTGGCAATTTTGACCGCAAAGGCGGACAGCTGCCGGGAGAACATACATTTACTCACCAGATCGCAGGTTTTACTACACTGGAAGATGAATTTGCAGATGGTACAGAGCCAAAGGATACAGTTCTTCCTGTAGGAGCGACACGGTTCCCACTGTGGTATCATATGGAGCGGGAGATGCAGTGTGTGGATCTGCCAAGACAGATCCATGAGGGAACACCTTATCCTGTTAAGGCATTATTTGCAATGGGCTTAAATTACCGCATTCTTCCAGATGACCAGTATTTTAAATCTGCCATTGAAAAACTGGACTTTTTCGTAGATACAGATCTGTTTATGACAGATGCTGCCAAAATGGCAGATATTGTTCTTCCGGTATGTACTTCCTATGAAAGAGGCGAGTTAGAGACTTATCCGGGCGGTTATGCATGGCTGACTAAACCTGCTATTGACAGAGTAGGAGAAAGCAAGTCAGATGCAGAGATCTTATGTGAACTGGCAAAAGTAATGAACCTGGGGGATAAGCGCCTGGAAGAAGGCTATGAGAAGAATATTGAAGAGATTTTATCTAACCTGGATATTACTATGGATGAACTTCGTGCCAGCGATCTGCCTGTAAAGGTGCGGGGGGTAAAACCTTATGTTCCGGGAACGATCCTTGAAAAAGGCTGCAAGACTCCAACTGGTAAATTTGAGTTATATTCAGAACTGATCGCTTCTCATCCGGAATGGCACTTAGATGCCCTTCCAACTTATTGTGAGCCAATGGATGAGGCAGATGAAACTGTATATCCATTTATCCTCTGTTCCGGCGCAAGACTGCCCAATGCTATCCATTCCCGCCTTCACAAGGTACCCTGGGTACGCAGCCTGCGGCCGGATCCAATGG
>ERZ773269.3432-NODE-3432-length-10450-cov-21.521693_pt1 | contig 10450 bp, 9 predicted proteins | sample MGYA00511958_ERZ773269 | MGnify/ENA primary metagenome ERZ773269 (study PRJEB29015, sample SAMEA2737761) | human gut metagenome | biome: human gut; feature: human-associated habitat; material: faeces | place: China | collected 2012 ... | reverse complement strand
TGCTAATCTATATATTCATTTTAGCACTTGGTCAAAAATAGTCAAGAAAAAACTATCCAAAATCTAAACTTTGGATAGTTTCTTTCTAGTATATTAACCGAGTACCAAGGCATCGTCATTGAGGACTTGTCCACTATTTTTGTGGAAGAGGTCCATAAGTTCTGCAACAGTGAGGTTTTTCTTTTCTTCACCTTGCACATCTACGACGATCTTACCATGATAGAGCATGACTAAACGGTTTCCATATTCGATAGCATGTTCCATATTGTGGGTAATCATAAGAGTTGTCAACTTCTGTTCTTCAACAATCTTACGCGTCAAATTCATGACCATGTCACTTGTCTTAGGATCCAGTGCTGCTGTGTGTTCATCTAGCAGCAAAATCTTTGGACGAACCAAGGTCGCCATAGCAAGTGTCAAGGCCTGACGTTGTCCACCTGATAAGAAATTAGCATCAGTCTTCATACGATTCTCAAGACCAAGACCAAGATCTACCAAGGCTTCCTTAAATACTTGACGTTCACTTTCAGTAATAGACTTTTTAAAGAAGCTACGTTTCTTACCACGACGATAGGCGATTGCCATATTTTCTTCGATAGAAAGGTTTGTCGCTGTCCCCATTCGAGGATCTTGGAAAACACGGCTAATGTCTTTAGAGCGTTCATCTACAGATGCTTTCTTAATAGATTGACCCTCCAACAAGATATCCCCCTCATCAATGCTGAGAACACCAGCAATTGAATTCATCAAGGTTGATTTACCAGCACCATTTCCCCCAATAACAGAGATAAAATCTCCCTGCTCAATGTCGAGATCCAAACCACGAAGGACGTGATTTTCATTGACTGTACCTTTTTCAAAGGTTTTATGAATCTGTTGTAAACTAAGTAAAGCCATTACTTGTCACCTCCTGGAGTCAAGGATTTATTAGGTCTGATTTTCAATTTTTGGCGTACTTCTGGTACATAAAGGATGATAGCAAGCAAGATGGCTGAAGCTAATTTCAGCATTTGAGCATCAACGTTCATGGCAAGGATAATAACCAAGACCAGACGGTAGAGAACAGCTCCGACAACAATTGACCAAAGACGTTTGCCAAGTGGTAAATACTTAACGATAACTTCAGCCAAGATGATTGCAGCCAAGCCATTTACGATTGTACCAGTACCCATATTCATATCCGCATAGCCATTATTTTGAGCTAGGAGAGCACCTGATAGGGCAATCAAACCATTGGAAATCATGTAGCCAAGAATCTTCATACGGTCAACCTTGATACCATTAGCTTCACCCATGGCAAGGTTATCACCTGTCGCACGAAGGGCCAGTCCAACCTGTGTATTAAGGAGAACAACCAACATAAACACTACAAGACTAACAAAGATTAGTCCTAATAGAATCACACCATTCAGCTTAGATAAACCAAGCCCCATCACCATAGTCACCAGTGTATTATGTCCTGAAAGAGAGACATTGGCACTACCAAGAACCAAAAGGTTAACGGAATAGAGCCCTGTTAAGGTAATAATCCCTGTTAAGAGTGCTGGTATCTTCATTTTCGTATGCATAAAGCCAGACACCGCTCCAGCAAGCATACCAGCAACAAAACCACCTAAAGTCGCAAAGATCGGGTTAATCCCACGGATAATCATGATAGTTGTCGTAGCAGCACCAAGTGGAAAGGCCCCCTCAGCTGTCAAATCAGCAAGGTCCAAAATACGGAAGGTAATGAAGACCCCAATAGCCATAATAGCCCAGAGGAGTCCCTGAGAAATGGCTGTTAACACCACATTTGAAAATCCTTTTTTAGAAGACTTATTGACCTTAAGCTTAATGGCACCCTTATCTTTTTTAGCAATTGGTTTGTCATCTTGTGTTGATGCTTTAGATTCCTCGTCACTAATGCTAGAAACATCAATGCCAAGTTCTTTAGCCATGTCATGGTTTACCACAACATTAAGTGTTTTAGGATACTCTGCATCGACATCCTTGACCTTCTCACCTCGGAGAACACGGCCTGCCAACCTACCTGTTTGACGTCCAAGCGCTTCATAGTTGGTTCCGTAAGTGAATAGGACACCTTTTTCTACACTGCCAGCGTCACTACCAACAACTGGAACCTTAGTCTCTTTAGAAAGATCTACCAAGGTATTAATAGCACTAACAATGGTATTATCAGTTGGGATGAAGATGACTTCGGTCTGACTCATCAAGCTCTTGGCTGTATCTTGTATATCATTGGTTGATGAAATTCCTTTGATAACCGTTTCAATACCAGCTTCCTTGAAGTATTTCTTGGCTTCTTCAACCTGAACTTCTGAGTTACGCTCGCTGGTCGTATACATAATCCCAACTTTTTTAGTGTTTGGAAAGACCTTTTTCAACAATTCAACCTGTTTATTGATAGGGGACATGTCACTTGTTCCCGTCACATTTCCTCCAACATTGTCCATAGACTTAACTAGTTTAGCTGAGACTGGATCTGTGACAGCTGTAAAGAGAATTGGCTTGTCCTTTGTCAAACTACTCAAAGACTGAGCTGCTGGGGTTGCGATAGCCAACATGACATCATTATCTTCAATAAGCGACTGAGAAATCGTCTGCAAGTTAGACTGATCCCCTTGTGCATTCTGATAATCGATTTTAATGTTCTTACCATCGACATAGCCTTCCTCTTTGAGTTCTTCAATGAACCCTTTACGTGTCGCTGACAAGGAAGGATGTTCCACATATTGGAGAACACCGACGTGAACTAAATCTTTGTTAGAAGCATTTGAGCATGCAACCAAGATGACAGCTGTTATAACAGCCATCATACCGACCAAGAATTTCTTCATCTTGTATACCTCTATTTTTTTATTCTATCTATTTCCAATTTTCTTTTATGCTTTTTCCGAGACGATAGGGTCAAAAGAAAACTAAAAATAGACCACGGCATGGAAAAACCAGTTAGGACAGGCCCAACTGGTTCTCTGCATATTGACTAGCACAAACTAGCTTATACCACCGGTTAGACCTATTCATCTAATCGGCTAATCCATCACAAAATGCTTTAGCTTCATAGATACAAACTTATTGACGCCTGTATCTTGAAACACAAACGTCCTATCTAAAGAAACTAAAGTAATAAAAAGCTTTAAGATTTCCCCAATGGGCGGCTTTGTTAAGCATGTAATGCCTCCGTAGTTAAGATAGATTTAAGTTTACACTATTTAGACAATTCTGTCAAATTGGAATTTATCTCCTTTTTCTCAATTAATCTTTGTCGTTTAAAAAGAAAAATCTCTTCCCACATCTGCAAGAAAAGATTTTTTAATATTAAGCATCTTGTTCTGTTGTTAAGATAGCAAGTGTTTCAATCAAGTTATCGGCATTAACTTCAATAGTATCACCAGTTGCCTTGATTTTAACTTCGACAACACCTTCGCTGGCTTTTTTACCAACTGTCACACGAATTGGAAGTCCGATAAGGTCACTGTCTGAGAATTTAGAACCAACACGCTCATTACGATCATCTGTCAAGACATCATAGCCTTCAGCCATAAGAGCAGCTTCCAAACGTTCTGTCAAAGCATTGGCTTCCTCATCCTTAGTGTTAACTGTAATCAAGTGAACATCATATGGAGCCAATTCTTTAGGGAAGTTAATTCCCCATGCATAGCGGTATTGACCTTTTGGTGTCTTGTTAACAAAGAGACGTGCATGTTGTTCAATCACAGCTGACAAGATACGGCTAACGCCGATACCGTAACATCCCATGATAATTGGAACAGCACGGCCATTTTCATCAAGAACGTTAGCACCCATACTTTCAGAGTAACGTGTCCCAAGTTTAAAGATATGACCAATCTCGATACCACGCGCAAACTGAAGGACACCTTGACCATCTGGTGAAATTTCACCCTCTTTAACTTCACGAATATCCACGTATTCTGCCTTGAAGTCGCGCTCTGGGTTAACCCCTGTCAAGTGGTAACCATCTTCATTAGCTCCAACGACCGCATTAGCCACATCTTGAACCTTACGGTCCGCAACGATACGAACATTTTCAGGAAGGTTAACTGGACCAAGAGAACCGAAGTTAGCGCCAAAGACTTGACGTGCTTCATCTTCTGTAGCTGGTTCAAGGAAATCAGCAGCAAGGTAGTTTTTCAACTTCACATCGTTAACCTGATCATTACCGACAAGAAGAGCCACCACTGGTTCATCATCAGCAATGAAAAGCAAAGTCTTGATGGTTTGTTCTTCTGGAACATTCAAGAAAGCAGCAACTTCATCAATTGACTTGCAATCTGGCGTTTCAACTCGAGTTACTTCTTCTTGAGTCACAACCTTAGTCGCTGGTGTGTAGGCGTTTGTTGCCATCTCAAGGTTAGCTGCATAGCTTGACTCTGTAGAGTATGCAATCGTATCTTCACCAGATACCAACCACGATGTCAATTCATTCTTGATTTCTTCCATGACATCTTCTGGAATCTCATCCAATGAAGCAATTGACTTGTCAAGAACTACCCAACGATTAAGGTCTGTACGCTCAGGAGTGACCGCCATGAATTCTTGAGAATCCTTACCACCCATGGCACCACCATCACCGATGATTCCCTTAAATTCAAGGCCAGCACGTGTAAAGATAGCTTCATAAGCCTTACGATAGTCTTCGTAGGTTACATCCAAATCTTCGTAATTTTGGTGGAAACTGTAAGCATCCTTCATGATAAATTCACGTGTACGAAGAAGACCGTTACGAGGACGTTTTTCATCACGGTATTTTGATTGGATTTGGTAGAGATTAAGTGGCAATTGTTTGTATGATTTAACCGCATCACGAACCAAGGCTGTAAACGTTTCTTCGTGAGTTGGACCGAGGATAAAGTCAGACTTATCACGGTTTTTAAGTTTATAAAGGTCTTCACCATAAGTTTCATAACGACCTGATTCACGCCACAAATCTGCTGTCAAAAGCGCTGGCGCCAACATTTCAACCGCACCGATTTTTTCAAACTCCTCACGCATGATGGTTTTAAATTTCTCGATAGCACGATTTGCCAATGGCATATAAGCATAAATACCAGCAGAGACCTGACGCACGTAACCCGCACGTACCATAAGGGCATGACTAATAACTTGAGCATCACTTGGCATTTCACGAAGTGTTGGAATCAACATTTTACTTTGTTTCATTATTTACATACTAAGGAGGCTGGCCCGTGGGTCAAGTCCCTTAGACTTCCTTTCATTTCTTTGTTTCTAATTAAAAGAAAGCACGCATAATATCATTCCAAGTCACTGCAATCATAAGAACAACCATGACCGCAACACCTGCGAGTGTGATATAGCTTTCAATTTCTTGATTAAGTGGTTTACGACGAATAGCTTCAATAATATTCATAACAATTTTACCACCGTCAAGGGCTGGAATTGGAATAAGATTGAAAATCCCTAAGTTGATAGAGAGCATTCCCATAAGGTTAAGAATGGAAATCAAGCCATTTTCTGAAGCCTGGGCAGACATCTGGAACATAGCAACCGGTCCACCAAGTTTATTCAAACTAAAGTTGGTGATAAGCCCCTTAAGTGCCATGAGAATTTTGAAGGCCCCTTCCCAAGCCATTTGGAAACCACCAAAAATCTTATCTTTAAGACCAGTCTTTAAGGCAGGAGAGACACCTAAAAAGTAGCTACCTTGATTCTCCTTAGGTTTAACAGAGACCGTTTCTTCCTGACCGTTACTTCTCTTAACCGTCACAGAAAGGTTGTCACCTTTGGAGAATTTTTGAGTATTCTCTGTCAATGATTCCTTCAAGCTGTCCCAATCCGTAACCTTGTCTTTATTGATAGCCTCGATGGCATCACCATTTTTCAAGCCTGCCACCTGAGCAGCGCCTCCATCGGCTACCTGGATACGGTTAGTTGAGGTATCTTGAACACCACCTTGAACAAAGGCTAAGATAATAAAGACAAGCACCCCAAGAATGAAGTTATTCATAGGTCCAGCAAAGTTGGTAATTAAGCGTCCCCAAATGCTAGCATTTTGATATTGGACATCCTTAGGAGCGATACGAAGTTCTGTACCATCCTCCTCAACGATAGTGGCATCATGGTCAACCTCATAGGTCTTGGTCTCATCTAAGACTAGACCCGTAATGGTTAACTTATCTTCCAAATCATAGGCAGTGACGTTCATAGGCAAAGCCGTCTGGTCAACCTGGCGATCCGAAAGGTTGATACGTCTTACCTTACCATCTGATCCAATCGTTAGACTGGCAGGGCTACCTGTTTTAATCTCAGTTGTATCTTCACCCCAACCAGCCATACGGACATAACCACCCAAAGGGAGGATACGGATAGTATAAACGGTACCATCCTTACCTGTATGTGCAAAAATTTTCGGTCCCATCCCAATGGCAAATTCACGCACCAGAATACCTGATCGTTTGGCAAAGAAGAAATGGCCAAACTCATGGAAGACGACAATCACACAGAAAATCAGTAAAAAAGTAATAATAGCTTTCATTTAGACACCACCACCCTTAAAAAAGTCCTAGTAAGTGCATGATTGGGAAAACGAAAATCCAGCTATCACAACGGTCTAATATGCCACCGTGCCCAGGAATAAGGTTACCTGAGTCTTTAACACCAAAGTGTCGTTTAATAGCTGATTCAACCAAGTCACCAAATTGACCGAAAATACTAAAGAGAATCGTACAGATAAGCAACCAGAAGAAACTATGCGGTGCATAGACATTATGATTAATCAACCCAAAGAGTAGTGCTACAATGATTGCTGATAAGATGCCACCAACACTACCTTCAATGGTTTTATTAGGTGATACTTTTGGCAATAACTTGTTTTGACCAAATTGACGACCAAAGAGATAGGCACCAATGTCCGTTGCCCAAACAATGAAGAGGGCAAATAAAACTTTTTCCCAGCTATCCAAACGTGCTGCAATGAGATTTTGGAAACCAAAACCAACATAAAAGGCAGAGGTGATTGGATATACTGCATCATCAAAAGAATAATGGTCGCTATTAAGTACAGTTCCTGCTAAAATCAAAAAAGAAATAATAGCAAAACCTGTCACACTGGCATTTGTCGGAAGACTGATAAAATAATGGTCAATAGGCACTACTAAAATAAAGGCTGCCAACATAGACAAAATACCTTCGATAGAGAAAATCTCCAAGTGCTTCATACGAAGCATCTCAGACACTGCAACCATGGCCATAGCCCCAACCAAAAGTTGGAAAGGAAGACCACCGATAAAGAGCAATGGGAGGAAAATGGCTGCTGCCACACCCCCACCAATTAAACGTTCTTGCATGAGAGGTCCTTTCTAGACACCACCGAAGCGACGGTGACGTTTATTGTAGTCAGAGATGGCTTGACGTAGCCCCTGATGGTCAAAGTCTGGCCAGAAAACATCTGTGAAGTAAAACTCACTATAGGCAGATTGCCAAGGCAAGAAATTACTAAGACGAAGTTCGCCACTCGTACGGATAATTAAATCTGGATCACGATAGAGGTAAGGCAATTTATCAGTCATCAAATGCTTAGCAATGAGATCTTCATCAATAGCTTCAGGACTGAGTTTTCCTGCTTCAACCTCTTTAGCAATCGCTTGAACAGCAGACACAATCTCCGCACGACCACCGTAGTTTAATGCAAAATTGAGTACCAAACCGGAATTGTGTTTCGTCTGCTCTACTGCCTTTTCAAGAGCATCTAAGGTTTCCTTAGGTAGGCGACTATTATCTCCGATTGTCAAAATGCGAACATTGTTTTTATCTAATTCTGGTACATACTTGTTAAAAAATTCGACTGGCAAATTCATGATAAATTTAACTTCATCTTGTGGACGTGACCAGTTTTCAGTTGAGAAGGCATAGACTGTCAATACCTTAACTCCAAGTTGTGACGCTTCGATGGTTACCTTTTGCAAGGCATCCATCCCAGCCTTATGTCCCATCACACGTGGTTGTAGACGCTTTTTAGCCCAACGGCCATTTCCATCCATAATAATACCAATATGGTTAGGAATATTGTCTAGAACCTCTTGATGAGATTTTTTTCTAAATTTAAACATGGAATATCCTCTAAATATAGTTTACCCTTTATTTTACCACATTTTCAGGGGTTCTGAACAGTGTTTAATACCAAGGAGATTAGAAAATGTAAAAAGACCAGGATTTAACCTAGCCTAAAATACACATCTTACTTTTCATCAGCAGACTCAATCGCTGAATCTTCTTCAACAATTGTCTCTTTAACAGTCTCTGCTGTTTCTGTACTTGGTGCTGGTGTGATTACTTTCATGATTGAACGACTCAAATCAAAGGTCAAGAAGACACCTTCTGCATCCAAAACGATACGGTTATTCTCTTTGTCAATCTCATCAACAATAGCAATCAAACCACCGATTGTTTCAACCTCAGCACCCTTAGCAAGACCTGCAAAACGATCTTCCTGTGCCTTTGCTTGGCGACGACGGCTGAAAGCTACATAAGCAACAATTGCGACCACATAAATGGCCAAAACTAGCATCATATTCATATTTCGTATTCCTCCAATAATTCACTTGGCTACTACTATATCAGATTAAGTCAGGACAAGCAAGACAAATCCTTAGGCAGACCACATAAAAACACTTTCCATCATGAGGAAAGTGTTGAATGAGATTACATATCTGCTACGTTGTGATATACCTTTTGAACATCATCGTCTGCTTCAAGCGCATCAATAAGTCCTTCGAAAACTTCAAGGTCTTCACCTTCAAGAGTAACCTCAGTTTGTGGAATCATTTCAAGTTCAGTCACTTGGAACTCTTCTTGTCCGTTAGCACGGAGAGCTTCCAACGCTTTATGAAGATCTGTTGGCTCAGTATAAACAGTGATAGTACCATCTTCTGCTTCTACATCTTCAACTTCTACATCTGCTTCAAGCAATTGTTCAAAGATAGCATCTGCATCTTCACCTGCAAATACGATAACACCTTTTTTATCAAACATGTATGAAACAGAACCTGAAGCACCCATGTTACCACCGTTTTTACCAAAGGCAGTACGTACGTTAGCAGCTGTACGGTTAACGTTTGAAGTCAAAGTATCTACGATGATCATAGAACCATTTGGCCCAAACCCTTCATAACGTCCTTCAACGAAAGTTTCATCTGTGTTACCTTTAGCCTTATCAATGGCCTTATCAATAACGTGTTTTGGCACTTGCGCTTGTTTAGCACGCTCCAAAACGAATTTCAAAGCTGAGTTTGATTCTGGATCTGGCTCCCCTTGCTTGGCAGCCACATAGATTTCGACACCAAACTTAGCATAAACTTTAGAGTTTGCACCGTCTTTAGCAGTTTTTTTAGCGACAATATTAGCCCATTTACGTCCCATGGGAGTTCTCCTCTTAAATTAGTTTTTTTAGTTTCTTGAACATAGCAGAGCTAAATTCATAATCCCTAATATTATAGCACTTTGACAGAAGTGTGTAAAATAGAAGAAAGGCAAATGATTTATTTAAATAAGTCCTCAACATCTTTTACCGACAATAAACCGCATATCCTTATTACAAGCATAAAAATTCTGACTAATATAGTTTCTCAAGCTCTCTACCTGCTGCTGTACTTCAGCATGGTCAGCCGGTAATTGTTTTAACCGACCAAAAGCAGACATAATAGCAGACATTTCTGAGCTGATGTGAGCAAAATCTTTATCTGACATTTTTGCTGCAAATTTCTGATAAGCCGCAGTTTTTCCCCATCTTTGCTTAGCTTCTTCCTGTAAAGCTTTCAGCTCCGTTTTGTCATAAGCATCAAATTTCATATAACTATCTCCTTTTTCTTGCAGGGATTTAGCATGCTTGATGACTTTCTCCAGGTGTGCTTTCTTCATTTCTAAAAGCTTTATTTGTTCCTGTAAAGCAAGATCCCTGTCATAAGCTGTATTCCCTACAATCTCTTTGATTGTTTTGAGAGGAAATTCCAATTCACGAAAAAGCAAAATTTCTTGCAGCCGTTTAATAGCATCTTCATTGTAATAACGGTAGCCATTGTCTGCTATAAAACTAGACGTCAGCAAATTGATTTCATCATAATAATGAAGTGTGCGCACACTGACACCTGACAGCCTGCTTATTTCTTTTACTGTTTTCATGATTGAATCTCCTCTCATAATGTCAGTATAGCCTATAACGCTGCGTGAGAGTCAAGAGAAAATTTTAGTTTTTATAAAGCCAAAAAATAAATTAGATTTCATTGTGAGTTTGGAAAAATAATACTGCAATAATTCTAATTGAGGATGGCTTAGAGTATAAGGAGATATATTTATCTTATATGTTCTGCCATCTATGGTATGAAAAAGATCGATCTTTGAAAAGAACTTCCTTATAAGAACAGTATATAACTTTTTTATACTGTCTATTATAAGTGGTTCTTTTCAGTAGCCCAAT
>ERZ773269.3431-NODE-3431-length-10458-cov-4.843987_pt1 | contig 10458 bp, 9 predicted proteins | sample MGYA00511958_ERZ773269 | MGnify/ENA primary metagenome ERZ773269 (study PRJEB29015, sample SAMEA2737761) | human gut metagenome | biome: human gut; feature: human-associated habitat; material: faeces | place: China | collected 2012 ... | reverse complement strand
GAATAAGGAAAGACGGGAAAGGGCGATGGCTCGTTCCAAAGCAACCAGAGAGAAGTGTTATAACCATCTATCGGGAATGGTTTACTGTGGCTGCTGCAGACGCAACATGACGTTTGAACGGCGTGTGCATGGTACGGTGAAAGAAACGCACTATGGAGTGTTCATTTGTAAAAGAAAGAAGAACACGACTCCCTGTGCCTATCATGCGGTGCCGGAGAAAATGCTGATGATGGTGGCGATGGATCAGATTCATCATCTGGTGTCTACCATGTGTGAAGAAGAAAAGCTGGTAAAAGACATGATGCGCGGCAGCAATCTGGATTCGGCTCGTTCCATCAAAATGAAAGAAAACTCTATCCTGTTTCGGATTCAGGAAGCTGAAGAACGGCGGTTGCGCTTATATGAGGACTATAAAGCTGAAATTCTGGACGAAGATGAATACAGTCAGCTAAAGGAACACTACATAGCAGAAAAGCAGCGGTTGGAACATGAACTGCAAAAGCAGCGTCAACGTGCATTGGAACTGGAAAAAAGAATCAAAATCTGCGATGCGCAGATGGAGCGGATGCGCGGGATTCTGAATCAAAATGAATTTGATGAAGAACTGGTGCATGAACTTATCAAGAGAATCTATGTAGGAATGGACAATTCTGTGGAGGTCGAATTTAAGTGTAGCGACCCCTATCAGGAAGTGCTTGCAATCATGTCGGAGGTTCAGAATGAATGATAAAATTGCAATCTATCTCCGCTTATCATTGGCAGACGGAGATTTGAAAAAAGGCAGCAAGGATGAAAGTAACAGCATTGAGAACCAACGGATGCTGCTCCACGATTACATTGGGAAGCAGGAAGATTTGTTTGGCGAGATTGTAGAATATGTAGATGATGGCTATACTGGAACAAATTTTAATCGTCCGGCTTTTCAGAAAATGATCGTGGATTTGAAGCAGGGCGATATAAAAGTCATCATGGTAAAGGATTTATCCCGCCTTGGTCGTGACTATATCGGTGTTGGCGATTACATTGAACAGATTTTTCCGTTGATGGGAGTTCGGTTTATTGCTGTGAATAATTCCTTTGACAGCATGAAACTGAACAACGGAACACCGGGAATCGAAGTGGCGGTCAGCAATCTGGTGAATAATATGTATAGCCGGGATATTGCGAAAAAGATTCGGGCTGCTCTGGAAACGAACTGGAAGAACGGGAAAGCCACCTGCACGAATGTCCCTTTTGGATATGTGTGGAACAAGAAAGGTGGGCAGCGGTGGGAGATTGACCCGGAGGCAGCACCCTGCGTGAAAAAAGTATTTGAATTAGCATTGTCCGGCCGCAATACAACGCAGATCGCCTACGGCATGAACGAATTAAATCTTCCTACGCCGGGATTGTATGCGAAACGAAAGAATCTGCTGATGGGCAGCAATCCTATTATTGCCCCGGACAGTGAAATGTTATGGAACGCGGCAATCGTGTGGAGAATCCTTAGACGGTATGAATACACGGGCGCGCTGGTTATGGGGAGAAGAAAGAAAATTGATGTGAATACTACCTCTGTTCGGACGCTCCCGGAGGATAAGTGGATCATCGCAGAAAACGCTCATGCGGCCATCGTGACAAGAGATGAATACTATCAGGCACAGAAAGCGATCCGTAACGTAACTCCAATTCAATATAAGGTGGGCGATGATTTTGCGTTAAAAGGAAAAATCTGCTGCGGAAACTGTAATCGGCAGCTTCGCCACGAAAGGCAATATGGGGAAATGGTTTTCTATTGCGGCTATAAACGGTCAGCCGGAAAGTTCTCTAAATGCTACGGCGGCTATTACAGAGAACATTCGGTGAACGCAAAAGTGGCTCGTGCGATAAAAACAGTATTCTATGCGCTGGATGTGGTAAATCAGGGGATGCAGGAAAAGCAGTCTGTCACGGTGCGCTGCATGGACATTGAGGACTTGGAAAAGCAAGCAGAAGCCATTCGGGTAGAACAAATCAAACTATATGAATCGTATGCGGACGGTGTGCTGCGGCGAGATGCGTACATAGAAAAGAAAAAGATCCTTTCGGAAAAACTTGTCGCATTGCAGGATAGCATACGGACAGAAAAGGAAGAACAGGAGTGTGCCGATGAATTGGATGAAGAAATCCGCGCTCTGACAAAGCAGGCCAGCGAGAAAACGTACATCGGCGGGCTGACAAAAGAATGTGTGGATGCTTTTGTGAGCATGGTTTATCTGTATGACGATCAAACGATGAAAATAGAGTTCAACTGTGAGGATGTGATTCGGAGAGCGTTGGAAAAGTATGGCACATAATTGGATGGAAGAAGTGGTATAAGAAAAAGAATACCCGTCTGGGTGAGAGGATTCAGAAAATCTTCTCGACCAGGCGGGTATTTCATTCCGCAGGAATGACTTTGACCGCATAAGCCACAGACAGCACCCCGGTGTAATCCGAAGTGCAGCTGTGTCTTATGCGGGCTTTTTTGTTATATGATCAGCGGGCTACAAAATCAGATTCCCAAACCGTACAGTATGGCTTTCATCTCTCTTACCATCCGAGTGAGAATTTCCTGTTCGATTTCATTGCAGTCCAAGAGAAGACGGTGAATTTCGGAATTTGAGGTTGAAGTCGAGTGCATCAAACTATCTACCAGCAAATCATCAGTCGATACGTCAAGAGCATTGGCAATATCAACCAGTGCATCAAGACTTGGGCGTTTGATAGCGGATTCGATTACGCTAATATGTTTTCGTGTCATGTTAAGCTGCTCTCCAAGGGCCTCTTGCGTGATACCAGCTTGTTTTCGGGCATTTGAAATGCGCTTGCCCAAAGCTTTATAATCAGTAGCCATGTGCTTTTCTCCTTATGATTCCCCGCATAAGGCAGTACAATTATCTCGCATGATGGTAGACAGAGCAACTCTATATCAAAGGTTCTAAGACCGCAAAGGGACACACTGCTAGCTGCTCTGTGGTCTTAGGCTGTTTTGCTACCTACTGGGTAGCAAAAGGCAACTCATGCTACCTGATGGGTAGCAGTCAAAACGCAACGAATGCTTTATAATAGAGGTAGGAAAAGACTGCAAATAGGAAGGAAAGACGATGGCGGACAAGGTAGAAAAAAGAATTCTTACATTATATAGTGATGTGCAGGCAACTTCTGTTCACTGGTTGTGGTATCCATTCATTGCAGTGGGAAAGATAACATTGCTACAAGGCGATCCCGGCGATGGAAAGTCAACCATGATGATGAATCTGATTGCGGAACTTTCTAAGGGAGGGAAAACACCGGATGGAAAGCCTGTTGGGATGCCGCAAAGGATTATCTACCAGTGTTCGGAAGATGGAGTATCAGATACCATTAAACCCAGACTGGAAAGATGTGGCGCAGATTGTAGAAAAGTAGCTTTTATCAATGAAGAAACATACAGTGGTCTAACACTGGATGATGAGCGTATCCGTCAGGCAATCATTGAATTTCGCCCACGGCTTGTAGTTATAGACCCGATTCAGGCGTATTTAGGAAGTGATTCTGACCTCCAGATTGCAGGGAGAGCCAGAAAACTGATGCAGCGTCTCGGAATGTGGGCTTCAGTATATGATTGTGCCATTGTGCTGATTGGTCATCTCAATAAGAAAGAGGGAACGAAAGGTTTGTACCGAAGCCTTGGCAGCATAGATGTGGTTGCTGCTGCGCGAAGTGTTTTGCAGGTGGAGCGTGACCAGAAAGATACAGATATTCGTATTGTTCGGCAGATAAAAAACAGTTTGGCTCCGTCTGATGGAGAAATTCGGTTTTCTATAACAGCGGAGATGGGTTTTCAATGGTTGGAGTGCAAGAGCACATTCGTTTCATCGGAACAACCGAAAGTGCCGGAATTTGAGTCAAAAACAGAAAAGGCAGCATATCTGATAAAAAAGTTGCTTTCTGATGGCGATATGAGAGCAAGAGAAATCTATATGCGGATGAAAGATGAAGGAATCAGCCGCAGAACCGCAGAAAATACGAAGAAAGAACTCGGTATCCGAAGTTATCGGAAGATGCGACAGTGGTATTGGAGCATCCATACGAGAGAATGAGGAAAAGCACATGATTACCGGTGAAGTAGAAGCAGTAGACCGTAAGCAAAAAATCAGAGACCGCTATAAGGGCGTAGATATATCGGAATTGGAAGTCATTCCCGCCAAAATCATAGAGGATTTGGAAACAAGTTCTGTGATTCGGCGTGTGGCAGCATATATCCGTGTTTCCACGGATAATGATGAACAGACTTCTTCGTATGAACTTCAGAAAAACTATTATACGGATTATATTCAGGCACAGCCGGGATGGGTATTTGTTGGAATCTATGCGGATGAGGGCATCAGCGGCACATCTCTGGAACACCGAAAAGGGATGCAGCAGTTGATTGAGGACTGCAAGGCAGGCAAGATTGACCTTGTTCTTACAAAATCCATTGCCCGTTTTGCTCGAAATATCGTTGACTGCCTTTCTGTGATTGAACTTCTGAAAAATCTGAATCCGCCTGTGGGTGTGAAATTTGAAGCAGATAATATCTATACGCTGGACAGCAATGGACGCATGATTCTGACGATTCTGGCATCTGTGGCAGAGGAAGAATCGCATTCCAAATCTATCATTATGAACTGGTCGATAGATCGGCGGTTCAGCCGTGGCCTGTTCCTGACCCCTGCATTGCTTGGATACGATAAAGACGAGGAAGGCAACCTTGTAATTAACCCGGAGGAAGCACAGACGGTAAAGGTGATTTACTACCTGTACCTGAATGGATATTCGCTTACGGAGATTGCAACTCTTTTGATGGAGTATAGCCGTAAGACGAAGTTGGGACGTGTGGAGTGGAATCCCGGTACACTTGCAGGTGTTCTGGCAAATGAGCGCCATTGTGGTGATGTACTGGCAAGAAAGACCTTTACACCGAACTTTTTGACGCATAAATCAAAGAAAAACAACAATGATCGGACACAGTACAGGCAGAAGAATCACCATGAAGCCATTGTTTCCAGAGAAGTTTTTAATGCAGCCAATCATCTGCGGGCATCCCGCAATTATTCAAAGAAAAACAGACCCTTGCCCGTGTTGAGCGTGGTTGAAGATGGGATTTTGCGAGGATATGTGCCTTTTGATAAGGATTGGACAGGTTTTTCGGCAGAAGAATACAGGGAAGCCTCTGAAAGCGTGATGAAAGAACCGGATGTCACTGTTACTGCGGATGTGAAAAAGCGTCTTGATCTGACGGGCTATGAAATAGTCAGGGTACAGTATTTTTCTACTATGCAGAATCCGGCTATGACGATTTCTAATGGACGATTGCGCTTTAACACCGCTTGCTTGAAAAAGTTTGAAAATGTTGAATATGTGGAGCTGCTGCTAAATTCTGTTGAACGCTGCATTGCCATTCGCCCCTGTGACAAGAATAATCCAAACGCGATCCGTTGGGGCAGACTGAAAGAGGGACGTTGGTGTGCAAGCACTTTGGGCTGTCGTGGACTTGCAAAGACTTTATTTGACATTATGGAATGGGATGAGGATTTGCGTTATCGGTTCCGTGGCCAGTTTTTGGAGCAGGGCGATAACAAAATGATGCTGTTCGCATTTGATGAGCCTGAAATGATTAAGGTGGAAGAAATCGTTCTGCCTCCAAAGGAAAACACCGAAGAAGATGAGGGCGAAACGGTCAAAAAGAAGATTTACATTTTTCCACCAGAGTGGGCTGGAACATTTGGACAGCCGATTACAAGTATAGCACAGGTGGGTATCTTACGGCAGGAGCATTATGCCGGAAACTGGGATGTATTTCGTCCTGCGACGGAGATAGAGGAAATGAACATATTTACGGCAGAAAGTCTAAATGAGTTGCTCCGTGAAGCGGAGAAGATAATGGAAGGATGGACTGATTATAGATGAATGAAGAAAACACAACAATCATGCCGCCAGAGAAGCAGATTGTGCAGGATGATAGAGACGCACGGGCGGAAGAACTGGAAAGTGCCTTTTCGTATGATGGCTACCAGGTCGTGCGAAAGGAATTGTTTGCCCATCTGCGTGACCCGGCAATCGTGATTCGTAAAGATAGTATCACATTCAATACAGCCTGTATCACAGGGCTGGAGGATGTGGTCTATGTTCATGTCATGTTCAACAATGATTTGAAGCGTATCGTTGTTCGTGGGTGTGATGAAAATGACAAGGACGCTCTGCGTTGGTGCGTGGCAAAACCGGATAAGCGCAAAAGCCGGAAGATGTCCTGCAAGCCATTTGCGACTTTAGTTTATCAGGAAATGGGATGGGACAGCGAGTGCCGATATAAAATGCTGGGGTACAGGATTACCTTTGAGGGTGAAACTCTGTATGTTTTTGATCTGCTTGTGCCAGAAATTTTTCATGAAGGACAGAGAAAAAAGAACGCAGTCGATTCGCAGGATAATGCTGCGTCAACAAAACCTGTGAACAGCCGAAAGGGATTTTACCTGGATGATATTGTGGGAACTTTTGGTGTGCCTGTGGAAGAACACCGGAAAGAATCTGAAGTCAAGCAAATGGATGGGTATGTGTCAATGGGGATTCTGACAGGAAAGATTGCTCCTGAAGCTGGAAAGGACTAATTGACAGGTTGTACAAGGGGAGGGTCTGTCCATTTGTGGGAGGTGAGCAATATGCAAAAAACAGAACAGAAAACGGAGCAACAGGCAGGACTTGGCATGAGTTTCTGCGAGGAAGAGGGACGAATCACGGTCTTCAGAAAAACGCTGGAAGCGTTAGAATGGCCGTCACACTATCGGTTTCTGTATAATCGTAAAATGAAACAGATAGCTGTACAGGCGTGTGGAGCAGAAGAATCAGGAGCGCATCGTGTGGGAAAACCAGACGAATCTAATAGCGGCGAAATCAAGTGTATGGCATTGGTTCGCATGATTTACGGGGATTCTGGGTGGGACAAGAAAATGTCCTATCGGCTGATCGGAAGAGCTTTTCCACAGCAGCGACTTGTTTCGTTTAAAATAACGGATGCGATGCAGATAGAAAACGGGAGAGTACTGACTGAAATGTGAATCTCACATTAGTGGGTTCTGAAATAATTAGTTGCCTATGATATAACAGTGGCGAAGAATGCAATAATATGGACAACTCCGTGCAAGGAAAGTTTACAGTTGGTTGCTTGATATGGGCGGTGAATTATGGTAAGATGGAAGCACGATAGGAGAGTTTACGCTCTTGTTGAATCTACTGCGAGGAAGTGAATGCCGATGGAAAAACAAGGCACGGTGGAAAATCAGCTTGCCCACACGATAGATCAGACAGAGTATGATTCGAGGTATGACAGAACAGCGAAAAAGCTGTTGGCAAACAAACAGATTCTGGCACAGATCATGAAAGGCTGTGTGAATGAATACAGCGATTGCACCGTAGATGATATTGTTGAGAAATACATCGAGGGAACCCCGGAGGTTGGCTCTGTTGGTGTTCATGTCGATGATACGAACAGACCCAAAAAGTCAACAGATGTAATCAAGGGTAGTAACAACGAGGACTCTACGCTGACCGAGGGAACATTGTTCTACGATGTTCGCTTTGACGCAATCGCACCGAAATCTGCGGACAGTGCAGAACAGGAAGAAGTCATTCGTCTGATTATCAATGTGGAAGCACAGACAAAATTCAAGCCGGGATACCCATTGACGAAACGGGCAATCTATTATTGTAGCAGAATGATTCCTGCACAGCACGGTCCGATTTTTACAAAATCTGAATATGGGAAGATTCGTAAGGTCTACTCCATCTGGATTTGTACTCAGCCGTCAGATGGTTTTGAAAATACGCTTACCCGGTACTCCATCAAACCCGAACAGTTGATTGGAGAAGCGCAGGAAGAAACCGAAAACTACGATTTGATGAGTGTCGTAATGATTTGTTTAGGCAAGCCAGGGACGGAGAATCATAAGGGAATCCTGAAATTTATGGAAGTGCTGTTATCTTCCACAAGATCAGGTTCGGAGAAAAAGAAGATTCTGGAAGAAGAGTTTGGCGTTGCAATGAGCGAAGAACTGGAAAGAGAGGTGCTTGAAGTGTGCAATCTTAGTCAAGGCGTAAGAGCCGAAGGCCGTGAAGAAGGCCGTCAGGAAGGCAGAATCGAAGGCATCGGAATTGGCGAGATTCGGATGCTGGTTCAGCTTGTTCGAGAGGGTGATTTACCGCTGGAGCGTGCTGCGGCAAAAGCAAAGATGACAGTTGAGCAGTTTAAGGAAACAATGGAGAACACCCCATTACAGGCAGTGTGAAAACAAAATAGCATAAGATAACGGATAGCCCTACAAGGCCCTGATGATTCAAAGAATTGTCAGAAAAGCCTTGTGGGGCTTATTTTTTTGCTTTTTTTGAGAATTTTTTTGTCCCTATCTTGACATCAGGGGGATTAGCAGCTGTTAGTTCATCTTTTTTTGCAGCTCTTTACAGTGCATTTGGAAAATATGATGTAGTACATATTCACGCGGAAGGACCAGCTTTTTTCTCATGGCTGCCAAAGATGTTTGGTAAAAGGGTCGTGGTCACAATACATGGCATAGACTGGCAGCGTGAAAAATGGAAATCCGGTTTTGGTTCCAAATTCATTCGCCAGGGTGAAAAAAATGCTGTGAAATACGCAGATGAAATTGTTGTTTTAAGCAAAGGTGTTCAGGACTATTTCAAGGATACTTATGGTCGAGAGACCCGCTTCATTCCAAACGGTGTAAACCGACCAGAAATCCAAAGCGCAAAACTAATCACTGAAAAATTTGACCTTACAAAAGATTCCTACATCTTGTTCCTTGGCCGATTAGTTCCTGAAAAAGGATTGCGATATCTGATTGAAGCATTTAAAGCTGTTAAAACAAATAAAAAACTGGTAATTGCAGGCGGTTCCAGTGATACAGATTCCTTTATGAAAGAGTTACAGGAATCAGCAAAAAGCGATAACAGGATCATTTTCACCGGTTTTGTACAAGGCCAGCTGTTAGATGAACTATATAGCAACGCATATATTTACACATTACCATCCGACCTGGAAGGTATGCCATTAAGCCTTCTGCAATAATTTTTCTGCCTGTTTTTCTTGATATTAGTATACTCGGAAGTTCATGCAGAGCAGAAACCGATGCGATTCAGCAAAGGAGAAACATTGTTTTTGCCGGCTGGAATGGGCAGATGTTTGGTTGTTGGTGATGCAGAGTTAATTAAAGTTCGGTGTTAAAAACAGAACGATAGCGGAGAAATTATGAAGAAAATCTTACATATTTCAAAATACTATTACCCATTTTCTGGAGGAACGGAACAAATCGCACGTGATTGTGTTCTGGCATTAAAAGGGGGGTATAGTCAAAAAGTAATTGCGTTTAATGATGGTAAAGAAGACAAGGTAGATATTGTTGATGGGATTGAAGTGATGAAATGTGGTTGCTTTACAAAGATTGCAGCGCAGTCGCTGTCTACTTCGTATGGGAAGCAATTACATAGAGTAATGAAGGAATTTGATCCAGATATTGTTGTTTTCCATTACCCGAACCCATTTGTTGCAGCCCTACTGTTAAGGGAAATGAAGAACACGAAAGCAAAACTTGTGGTGTACTGGCATCTTGATATTGTTCGCCAGAAATACCTGAAGCTCTTATTTAATCCTCAAAATAGAAGCTTGCTTGCACGTGCAGATAAAGTTATAGCAACATCTCCAAATTACATAGAAGGAAGCAAATGGCTTCAGTCGGTAAAAGACAAGTGTGTTGTTGTGCCGAATTGCATCAATGTGGAACGAATGACTATCACACCAGATATAGAAAAACGTGCAACAGAAATTCGAGAAGAAAACAAGGACAAGACAATATGTGTTGCAGTAGGTCGGCACACTGAATATAAGGGATTCACCTATTTAGTACAGGCCAGTAAGTTAATAGATGATCGATTCCGAATTTATATTACGGGTACAGGAGAACTGACTGAAAAACTTCACGAAGAAGCAAGAGGGGACAATAAAATTACGTTTACAGGACGTATTGATGATACAGAACTGAAAGCATTGATTCTTGCCTCGGATATGTTCTGCTTCCCTTCCATTTCAAAAAATGAAGCATTTGGATTGGCACTAGCAGAAGGTATGTACTACGAAAAGCCTGCAGTAACATTTACAATTCCTGGTTCCGGTGTCAATTATGTCAGTTTGAATAGAGTTACAGGGATTGAAGTTGAAAACCGTAACGTTGAAAAGTATGCAGATGCAATGCGGATACTCGCTCAGAATAAAGAATTGTGCCTTAAATATGGTAAGGCAGGCAAAGAGCGAGTTAAAAACAATTTTTTGTCAACACAGTTCAGTATAAATATAAATACAGTAATAAATAGCCTTTGAGAATGGGATGAATTAATGAGACCAATTATTATAAATGGCAGATGTTTACTTCATCG
>ERZ773269.3429-NODE-3429-length-10488-cov-2.479824_pt1 | contig 10488 bp, 5 predicted proteins | sample MGYA00511958_ERZ773269 | MGnify/ENA primary metagenome ERZ773269 (study PRJEB29015, sample SAMEA2737761) | human gut metagenome | biome: human gut; feature: human-associated habitat; material: faeces | place: China | collected 2012 ... | reverse complement strand
GTATGCTCCTCTTATGCTTTTTCTCCTCATAAAGCAGGATATCAGCATGGCTGAGAAGCTCTCCTATCTCAAGCGTGGCACTGCATACGAACGGATAAACGCCTACGCTCGTATGGATTATATATGGCTTATCGGCGGCATATTTAATATTGTATTCTCTTGTGACCGCTTCTATATGGTTTCTCATTGACGGGATATCTATTGCGTTATCAAGAAAAGCGCATACAACGAACTCATCGCCACCTATACGACCCACTATCTCACTGTTTCCAAAAGAGTGTTTAAGTATCTTTGCCGCAGATAGTATAGCAAAGTCGCCCTCCTCGTGACCAAACTTATCATTTATGGTTTTCAGACAGTCAAGGTCGGCAAAGACCATGATAGCCTTTTCACCCTCGTTTTTGTCATTGCTTAGTCTTTTACGAAGTTCCTCAAAAAATCCCCTTCGATTGTAGCAACCCGTCAAAGCGTCCTGCCTTGAAAGATCTCGAAGAAGCTCATTGTTCTCCTTGATCTCGATAAGGCTCTTTTTAAGCTGCTTCTGGGTAACAGCCTGCTGCTTCATCAAGGTTATTATTTTAAGTGCCGCACAAAGTTGAACTGTCACCGACTGCAAATAATTAAAATACTCATGCTTTATCTCACACATCAGTATTCCGTAATGCTCCTCGTTAGAGAACAGTGGTGATACCACTAATGTATAACGTCTGTCTGTTGGCAGATACTTATTCGACAACAGCTCTGTATACTTTACAGCCTGCTCTTCATGTGGGAGCTGGATAGCGTCAGAACCATTGTGATAGGCTTTGAGATACATATATTCCGGCGGTTGCCACTTATCTGTACCAAAGTGAATAATGGCAGGCTCGAAGCTGAATAGAAAGCTTGATTCCATATGAAGCCTCATAAGCTTATCCACAACGGTCTCATATGCTCTGTCATCATAAGCTTCAAACACAAGCATATCCCTTGTGATAGAGTTTGCCTGCCATGCAAGAAACTCATTATCCTCAAGCTTTTCCTTACAGTAATTCGCATTGCGTTCTGCCAGTATCTTGTATATCTGAATAAAAGTCTGATTTAACTTCAAATGCTTCTCCACGTTATCAAAACGAGAGATAAGCTTTTGCTGAATATACTCAACAGAAGCATAAAGCTCATCAACGCTCACAAATCTAAAAAATTCTTCACTGGCAAGAATTGAGACCATTTCCAATACCTTATCTTTTTTGACCTCATTATCAAGATTTTCCTCACGGGCATAATCATCAAGAGCATATATTATCTTGACGTAATTTTCTCGCATTTTCGCAGTTGTTTCACTTGCACTGTATTTATTGAACAAAAACTGGCTCATTCTTCTCGCAAACGCTTCCGGATCATCTGATATTCGACCAAAAGATATGGTCTTTAATTTTGAGTTTCCCTGACAGCCACAGGAATTTCTTCTTACCATTCCCGAAGAGATCTTATCGTTGTTTATAGCCTTATTTACAACGTAGTTCACAGCCTCCTGAACGGCATGATAGCCAAGTTCAGAGGGGTCAGCCTTGACAGTCGTCAAATGCGGATTAAGCTCCTCAGCCACTGGATCGTCGTCAAAGCCTGTCACAAGGATATCCTTACCAGGACGTATCCCACGCTCTTCCATAGCCTTATATCCTGCAATTGCCATCTGGTCGTTTGCAAAAACGATAGCATCAAGTTCTGGATTATCGTCAATTAGCTTTCCGACTTCGTCAACACAGAATTTCGAAAAATTACCATATGCAACACGCTTTTCATCATAGATGATACCATTTTCCTCAAGAGTTTCCTTGTAAACGTCAAGTCTTTCAAGGGCATCATCACTTGTTTTAGGTCCGCTTACCATACCTATCTTTTTACAGCCATGCACCTTTATAAGATGTTCTATAGCCTCCTTCATTCCCGTTCTGTTGTCGAGCATGATACAAGGATAACCATCAATATGTGCCGTTATAGTTATAACAGGCGTTCCAGCAAATTTTTTCAGAAACTGAACCTTATGCTCGTTGTCAAGATATGTTCCAAGTGTGCCGATAAGCACAAGCAGAACGTCGAACTTATTTGCCGCCGCCATATCGAACAAAGTATTATACTGATACTCATACACCGTTCTCAGCTTGTCGGCATAGATCCCATCTATATATCTGCCTGGAAAAATAACGAGGTCGGCGTCGCACTGCTCTGCACCTATCATTGCGCCCTCTGCAACCGCATCGTCAAAATCATCTTCAAGGTGGCTCACCAAAAGTCCTATTTTTATACGTCTGCGTTTAGCAGTATCATTCATCATCTCATGATCCTCCGTACAAATCAGCCATGCTGCTTCAGACGATCTAAAGCAGCGTCACACAAGGCACGCCTATGGGCTTTGCCTTATTCGTTTATCTTGATATCTTTCTTACAGTCGATTACTGAAAGCGTACCATTCGGACTTCCAAGCCACCAGCCATCGCCTGTAAGGAACATTACGTCGAACTGACAGGTTTGTGCTGTCACGTCACCTTTACCAGTTTTATCTCCAACACCTGAAACAGAACCGCCCTCGCAATAAAGCGTAAAGACAGTATTTTTAAGCTCACAATCCAGCTCGCCGTCCCTTGTTCCCACACAGTTGAGAGTTCTTCCCTTCATGGAAATGTTGAGCCTGCCATCAAGAATACATATCCTTCCGGTACCGTTACTCGTAACTCCCACTGCAGTCAGATTATTTCCCGAAAGCACACAACTCATGTTATAATCTGAAATGCTTATATCAGCACTGCCGCTCATAGTACCTATACCGACCGATACTCCTGCCGCAAGCTTTAGCCTGCAGCCACAGTTTGATATAGTCACATCTGCGTCGCCGTCGATGCTTCCAATACCAACGCACCTATCACCACTGCAATTTACAGCTATATCACCGCCTGCAATGACAATACCATCTTTGCAGCCTCCTCCGCCTATTCCAACGCACTTGTCGCCATTTGCAGTTATATCAAGAATACCTGTCATTGCGACAGTTATCCTTCCGCAAGGCTGCCTGCTGTCAGTGCCTATTGCATAGCAATCCTTCGACTCTGATCTGACATAAAGCTCACCTGAGCCTACGAGCTCTAACGATGATCCCTCTGGGACATAAATGCCCCTGCCGTCTATATGATCTTCACCGCTGCACACTATCCTTACTCTCGAGCCAGTGCCAAGCTTTATGTTCGGTAGTTCCCCATATGTAGTGAGCCATGCGTTTTTCAAGTGAATGACGCAATCAACACCACTACCAACTGTCACAGACAGAGGCACTGCATGATCGTCCTCAGCCTTTCCTGAAAGAGTAAATGTACCTGTGCCGAGAAAAATGTCAGAATATCTTTTTTTATACATCTCAGCAAGGTCGATAACGTCATTATCCTCAGCGTGGAAGACCTTTTTATCTTTATCTCCAGCCTCAATACTGTAAGCCACTATCTCCTCACGGATATTTTCCGAGATATCGTGGATAAGCACAGGCTTCGGCTTAGAAACATAATAGCCCTGAATAAGATCGACGCCGAAATATATCATGGTTTTAAGTTCTTCGCTTGTTTCAACGCCCTCTGCAAGTGCGGTATATCCGCTTGAATGGAAATATTCCACCATTTTTGAAACTATCTTCTGAGCCTTAGGATTCTGGTCAATGCCAGAAATGAGAGAACGGTCTATCTTTACCACCTCAGGATCATATCGCAGAAGATTCGATGTATTTGAGTAGCCTGTGCCGTAATCGTCAATAGCAAGGCTCATATTGTTCTTTTCAAGGCGCACCCTTATTCTATCGAGGTCGTCTTCGCTGATCTCTGTCTGCTCTGTCATTTCGATAACGACCTTTTCAAGAAGTTCGCCATAATCATTGACGATCGCATAAAAATCCTTATCGTCAAGAGCATGAGATGATATTGAATTTATATACAGCCTGCGGTTTTCAAAATCGAGCTGATGCTTGCTGAGATATTTAAGAGTATTTTTCAGTGTAGCCTTCTCTATATCGTAAAGTCTGCCGAAATTTTTAGCACAGTTGAGTATCTAAAACGGCTTCAGTGCTATATTTCCCTTTGTTCTCATAAGCGCTTCATAAGCGACTATCTCGCCTGTTGAAGCACTAACGATAGGCTGAAAATGATATGTAAACAGATTTTTATCAAGAAGCTCTGAAAAAGCCCTGATATTCTCGATATCACTCTTCTGCTTTGCATATTTTTCAGGATCAAAACAACAAATACTGCCTGCACCCTTTGCCTTAGCTTCATAGAGTGCAAAGCCTGCTGCGTGCATGAGTCTTGCCGGCACTTCAAAGCCGCTGCTTATGCCTGCCGTCACAGACAGCGAATGATTTGAAGACGATCTCACTCCAAATTCATCTGGCAGGCAACACTCCTTCACCGCTTTACGTATATTGTCAGCAAATTCCTCAGGCTTACCTCCAAAGCGTGGAACATATATCCAAAACTGACCGTCTGAATTGAATGCCGTTACAGTATTTTCAGGCAAAACCGCAACAGCCGCCTTAAGTGCCTCCCCTATGCAGTAGTCTGAATCCAAAAGCTTCCCTGCTCCATCAAATCTTACAAGAGCAAGCAATGATGAGCGTGTCATTCCATCAAGAAGTCTTACAAGCTCTGATTGTGGTATAATGTCGAGCCCTTCAAAAACACTTTTTGACATATATTCTTTCGACAGATACACTATTCCGGCGGCAATGCCACTTGGAGTGTCAAGAAGTTCTATACACAACGGCAGACCAAGATCTCGTCCTCCGCCGTTCAATGCAACTATATCTCTGAACTTGTCATAATCTGTGTTCTCTCTAAGTCCCATAAGAGCACGACAGTTTTCATCGGCATAAAACTCTCCGCTTTTCTCGTCCATAACAAACCCGCCGATATTGTGCCATATTGAACAAACCTTTCCCCAGACAGCGCCAAAATAGCTTTGCCACAATTTATTTTCCATATCCATGATCTTCACCATGCCTGAATATTCGACTGTGTTCAGACAATCCTTCCTTTGGAGATTTGTTAATTTTTTATATTTTTATAACTAATTATTTATCAAGCCTATTATAACATAATCACGATAAAATTACAATAGCGACTAAGGAAAAGATGTTACAAAATCGTGCATGGAATTTTGTATATCTGTTTGACTTAGCTGGTTTTTGGTAGTATAATATAAGCATACACACAATGGAAAGTTAGGATAAAATGACAGATTTTCGCAATAAGTATTCAGTGCTTCAGGACTTTTTCGGACACTCTCAGTTCAGAAACGGTCAGGAGCAGATAATAGACAGCATACTTGCAGGGCGTGACTGCCTTGGAGTTATGCCAACAGGCGCAGGCAAATCTATGTGCTATCAAATACCTGCTCTTATGTTTGACGGGATAACTATAGTTGTTTCGCCACTCATATCCCTTATGAAAGATCAGGTGAACTCGCTGATACAATCGGGAGTGAGGGCAGCGTATCTGAACTCGTCACTGACGGCGGCACAGTATGAAATGGCTATATCAAACGCCGCCCGTGGTATGTACAAGATAATATATGTTGCACCTGAAAGGCTGATGACAGGATCGTTTCTGTCACTGGCTTCGTCGGTGAAGATATCCATGCTGGCGGTGGACGAAGCCCACTGCGTTTCTCAGTGGGGACAGGATTTCAGACCTTCCTATATGAAGATACCCGAGTTTCTTGGCAAACTTCCCTACCGTCCTATCGTCAGCGCATTCACCGCCACTGCCACCGCAGAAGTAAAAGCGGACATTATCAAAATGCTTGAACTCCGTGACCCTTTCACCATAACCACAGGCTTTGACAGAAAAAATCTCTACTTTGGCGTTTCTCACCCTCATGACAAATACAGTGAAACAGTGAGGATAGTTGAGAAATACAAGGACAACTGCGGAATAATCTACTGCTCTACAAGAAAAAATGTTGAGAGCGTGTGTGAAAAGCTCTGTGCCGACGGCTACAACGCTTCACGCTATCATGCAGGACTTTCTGATGAGGAAAGGCGTAAAAATCAAGACGATTTTATCTTTGACCGTGTCCAGGTCATGGTGGCGACCAATGCCTTCGGCATGGGAATAGACAAATCAGACGTGAGCTATGTCATACATTATAATATGCCTAAGAATATTGAAAGCTATTATCAGGAGGCAGGCAGAGCGGGACGTGACGGCAACGAAGCAAAGTGCATTTTGCTCTACAGCGGTCAGGACGTTGCGACCAACAAGTTTCTTATAAACAATTCTCATGACAATCCCGACCTTGACGATGACACTCTTGAAATGATACGCAAACGTGATCTTATGCGTCTGAAAAAGATGACCGATTACTGCAACACAAGCGGCTGTCTGAGAGAGTTTATCCTTGGATATTTCGGTGAGAAGCAGGACAAGCCTTGTCAGAACTGCTCAGGCTGTTTGGGTGATTTCGGAGAAACAGAAGAAGTTGACGTTTCTGTAGATTGCCAAAAAGTGCTTTCCTGCATTTATAGACTTCACCAGCGAAACCTTTCTTTTGGAGCAGGTGTCATAGCACAGATACTTAAAGGCTCAGACTCCGAAAAGGTAAAGCGTTTTGACCTTTCCTCTCTTTCAACCTACGGCATAATGAAAGACTCCACGCAGGTCTATATCCGCAGGCTCATAGCTTTTCTTGAAGCTGATGATTACATCACACAGACTTCACACGGGGATTTTTCTGTGCTTACCCTTACAAGAAGGTCTGCAGAGATATTAATGGACAAAAAGACTATTACAATACGCCTTCCAAAGAAAAAGCCAAAGAGCGAAACGGTCACAAAGATCGGCAGAGACGAAGTTACGACATTTGACAAGGAGCTTTTCGGACGGCTCAGAGCTGTGCGGAGCAAGCTTGCGACACAGGCGAGTCTGCCTGCATATATCATTCTTACAGACGCTTCACTGCGTGATATGTGTATAAAGCTGCCTAAGACGCAGACGGAGCTTTTGAATATCTCAGGGGTGGGAAAGTCAAAGCAGGAACGTTATGGAAGATACTTTGTAGCTGAGATACAGAAATATCTCAAGGAAAATCCTGACGCTGCTTCGGGTTATAAATATATCCCTGAGGGCTATCTGCAAAAGCAAAATGCGGAAGGCGGTCAAAGCACAAAGGAATATATAATCGCCCACGCAGGTGAGCTTTCAGGCAAAGAACAGGATATGACCCTTTCAGAAGTATGCGACAGCATTTTCTATCAGCTCGGCACAGACGGCGATATAAGAAGCATAAAACTTGCCATAAAAGAATGGCTCATAGGTGAAAATTATCTTGCAAAAGACGGTGCAAACGGCAGGGGCTTTCTTGAAACCACAATACTTTCCCCTGAAGCAGGAATAATAGAGCGTGAAAAAATATCACAGCTTGGAAACAGCTACAAGACGATACTTTTTCCAAAGCAGGCGCAGGAATTTATTTTTGATAACATAGAGGAGATACTCAGCAAAGATGTACAAAACTAATAATAAAATGCGGTCTGCGGCTTTTTTCATTCATGCAGAAAAAAGGACGAACACAAAATGTTCGTCCTTTTATTTATCAGTTATAACCGCAGGCAAGACGTTTCTCAAACTCAGCCGCAGGAAGAGGCTTGTCAAACACAAAGCCCTGAACAGCGTCACAGCCAACTTCTCTGAGATAGTCAAGCTGCTGCTCAGTTTCAACTCCCTCGGCGATAGTTTCCTTGCCAAGCTTTTTAACCATTTTTATAATGTAATAGAACATTATAAGATCTTTATCCTTGCCCTCATAATCCTTTTCAAGAGGAATAAAGGACTTGTCTATCTTTATTACCTGCAGATCAACGTTCTTTATCATATTGAGCGATGAAAAGCCAGTACCAAAATCGTCCATAGATGTGACGATACCATTAGCTCTCAGACCATTCACGATCTCTGTGATAAGCTCAAAATTCTGATAATCCTCGCTTTCAGTAAGCTCTATTTCTATAAGCTGGTGATCAAGCTCGTATTTGTCGATCAAGGCAACTATATTACCTATCATATTTTTTTCTTCCAGGTGCTTCCTCGAAAAATTCACTGATATCCTCAAGGGTTCAAAACCCATATCTATGCGTTTTCTCAGCCATTTGCAAACTTCTTCAAGCACATAGTAGTCAAGCTTTATTATGCTTCCGTCATTCGTAAGAAGCGGAACAAACTCCGCCGGTGCTGATAACCTTCCCTTTCTATGCCAACGTACAAGGGCTTCTGCACCAAATATCTCCTTGGTTTCGATGCGTACCTTTGGCTGATAATATACCTCGAACTCACCTGCCATAAGCCCAGCCATGAAGTTTGACAGCACTCCCTGAATTTTCATCAGTTCTTGTTTTATATTTTCGGAATACTCCATTACATGGCCTGCGCCAACTCGTCTTGCAGCAGAATATGCAATGCTTGCACGAGCCATTACTTCTCTTGGATATCTTATACCCACAGTTGACGAATATCCGATGGTTGCACTAAAAATAAAATCCTTTGATACTTTGCCATCGTCATACCTTATGTTCATAAAGCTGAGCATATCAATATATTCTCTGAGCGATTCGTTCTTTACAAGCATAACGAAATTATCGCCGCCAAGTCTTGTGATCATCTCACCATCTGAAAGATTTCGATATATGGTCTTTGTATAATTACGCAAAACAACGTCGCCCTGTTCGTAATTTAATACCTTATTTACATATTTGAAGTTATGTATATTGAAAAAGATTATACTGAAATCCTCTATCCTGTTTTGCGCTATAAGCATACCGGCGTAATTTATCAAAGCGTCTAAAGTTGCTGCACCTGTTTCGATATCCGTTTTTATAACATGAGTAACAAGCTCCTGCATAATTACCCTGTTAAATTGGATAAAAACAGTGTTTGCGATTATCTCTACGATATTCCTTTGCTCGTTATCAAAGCCATTGAAATTACCAGAATAAAAGGTCACTGTTATAAAGCCGCCTTCAAACAAAGGAAAACTTGCCTCAAAAGGCTCGTTTTCCACGTCCTTCTCTCTGTCATAAAGCACCATGAGCATATCTGCACCATCTTCACAAAGCTTTGTTGCAGGCATTTTCACTGCAAGCTCCGCTCTGACGATGTCAAGCTTGTCTGCCACAGCAGCCACAGCACTTTTCACCTTGGCACTGCATTCGTCCATATTCTCCGAATCTTCATATATCGTTCGGAAGAAAAGCATCAAATCATTATCAAAATTCATTTTTATCCCCACTAATTTTTTATTCAATGATCACGTTCAGGAAAACGTTTTCAAAAATACCTGTACTTACCTTATCTCATTTTACTACTTTTTATAAAAAAAGTCAAGCAAGCATAGCAAAACGCCGTCCTTTTCCGACGGCGTTTTATCGTCTTAGTATCTATAGCTGCTCTCACCTACAAATTCCCTTGCAAGGGAATTTACAGGAACACTTTCGAGCATCACCGGCTCTATCTCCTCAAGGGCTTTTAGCATAGGCAAAAAGCGTTCAAAATCCTTATAACTCCTGCTCTCACGTCGCAGTGTATCCAAAAGATAGTTCTTATACAAGGCAGGCTCATAAGCGTGAAAAGTATCCACTGAAAACTCAGCCCTGTGCTTGTATGGCATTATATACTTGTTCTCGCCAGCCTCAACGCTGTCGAACATATCTAGTGTTTCCGCTGCACTTCTGCCACGGAAAAATCCGTCCCTTATAAGTCTGCGCATAAGCCTGATATAGCAAGGATGCAGAAGCTCACCGTCTTTCAATTCAAGTCTGCTTCTTACACTGACATACATACATCTTGCATAATCGCCTGCCGCACCTGTGACCTCCGGGTTGAGCGCATGGATACCCTCAAAAACAACTATGTCGTTTTTGTTTCGTCTGAGTCTTTCTCCATCACGCCTGCATTGTTCTGAAAATTCAAACTTCGGCAGAACGACTTCCTCACCGCTGTTTATCTTTTCCATATGCTCATAAAGAAGCTTTCTGTCTATTCTGTCAGGAGATTCATAGTCAGGCTTGCCGTCCTCTCCTATAACAGCGGTGAAGCTGTCAGCTGGAAGAAAATAATCGTCCATAGAGATAGTGTGGGTGTGTATCCCCCTGCTGTCAAGTATTTCCTCTATTTTCAACGCTGTTGTGGTCTTGCCCGCCCCTGACGGACCAGCCAAAAGCAATATAGGCTTCTCCTTTTGATGCTCCTCGATGCTGTCTGCAATGGCAACGAGCTTTTCATTATATTTTCTGTCGCACTCTTCAACAAAAAGCTTTTCGTCATCTCTGACCTTTCTGTTTATAGCACTGACGTGTATCTTTTTCATTGTGTGGTTTGTTCCTTTCGTATGCGTCAGGCAACACCACACATAAAGCGTGCAGTGTTGCCCTGTATCTCATATTATATGTGCAGCAAAAGCTAATCGTTCCACTTTGCACAGATA
>ERZ773269.3425-NODE-3425-length-10496-cov-2.616224_pt1 | contig 10496 bp, 11 predicted proteins | sample MGYA00511958_ERZ773269 | MGnify/ENA primary metagenome ERZ773269 (study PRJEB29015, sample SAMEA2737761) | human gut metagenome | biome: human gut; feature: human-associated habitat; material: faeces | place: China | collected 2012 ... | reverse complement strand
AGGGCCCCGGCATTATACATTCCCCAGGAGCTGCCCAGTTTTGCAGACAAGCGGAACAGGGCATATGCATCCTCATCCTGATCGCCCTTCCGTCGGAGCATAAGTCCCATGCGGTTCGCCGCCTGGGCAGCCGCATCATCATGAAAAGTATTAATCACATCGTGATACGTGTAAAATGCCTTTTCCAGATCCAATTCCGCTCCCAGTCCGGTTTCACTGGCAGAGGCCAGATTGTACAGGCCCCAGGAATATCCTGCTTTTGCCGACTTTCTGAACCAGGACACAGCCTTTCTATAGTCCGGTTTTTTCCCGGTCTCTCCCTGATAGATATAGCCTATGTGATTGGCCGTAATCCCTGCGGCTTCCCCATGCTGTTCATACGCTTTCTTATACAGCTCCAGTGCCTTTTCCGTATCTTTCCTTTCCCCAATACCCCAGGCAAAGCAGCTCCCCCAGTTACTGTAGCCCCAGTCATATCCTTTTTCGGCGGATTTCCTGTACCACCGGGCAGCTTCCTGAAAATCCAGTTCTATCGGGAGTATCCCGTGGAAATAGACGTTGCCTGCCCCATTAGCTATTTTTCCTTTAATCTCTTCTGTGTCAGGTGCTTCCCACGCCTTGCCATACCACAGAAGGGCCTTTTCACCATTTTGTTCAACGCCCCAGCCTTCTTCATAGCAACGGCCAAGGCAATACATGGCATAACCATCCCCCTGTTCAACCTGACTTTGCAGCAATGATAAGGCTTCTTCCGCATTCCCCTTATTTATCAGTTCTTTTACTTTGCTTATCAAAGATTCTGTCATTTGTGTTTCCCTTTCCCCTGAGATGTCCATAACAGGCACCACTTTTTAATAAATCCCCAGGTATAACATAACAATAACTTATATTTCCTTTATATATATTACACTATAGCCCGATTTATAGCCATTATGAATGGTTCCCATACACGACAAAAGGGAGCCGTGCTGCCACCGCTCCCTTCTGAACATGAACACTCTTACTGTTTAATCCAGTTTTTCCATCCAGTGTTCATCGTAATATTCTTTTTTCACGTCGGCGCCTCTAGCTCCATACTTCACCTTGTTCACGTTTTTTACCTGATACATGTAATAATCGGCCTGCCGGATCATATTTCTCAGGGTTTCCTGGCTGTCTGCATAACCATAGACGCAGCCAAAGCTGCCACGTGGTGCAGCCACAGCACCTGGAATGGAAATTCTGGACACTCTGTCCAGTACCTGCTTCATAAGTCCATCAAACTCCTCTTCAGACAGATTGACAATTACCAGGAATTCATCACCTCCATAACGGAAGCAGTTCTTATCCCCGAAGACATCCATCAGGATATGGGCAAATTGAACCAGCACATGGTCTCCGGCCTCATGCCCATTTCGGTCATTATACTGCTTGAAATCATCAATATCCACCATCATGACCATAAGGTGATGCCGGATATATTTCATAAAGGCATAACGCAGTCCCCTCCGGTTTTCCATGTGGGTAAGGGTATCTGTCCGGGACAACTGGTACAGTTCCCTGTTCTTCTGCCGCAGCAACCGGTTTTGTTTTTCCAGGAAATCCCATTCGCCTTTCAGTTCTTTCATCCGCTCGCCGTATTCAGGAACAAAGTCACGCATATTTCCTATACTGTCAATCAGTTCTATAGCATAGGGTTTGCCATCCATTTCTACATATCGGCTTTCGATATAGAAATTCTTATTTCCCACCACAGTCACCCTTCGATGTGTCTTTCTATCCATAATGGCCATGCGTGAGGTACAGTTACTGCAGGCTGCCGTCCGACCCAGCATCTGGAAACATTTATCCGGGGAGGTAAACAGTTTCCCGTCTTTATCCAGGAGCCACGCTGTCTGATTTTCCGGATTCACCAGGCGTACGTGATCGAATACCGATGCATACAGGTGCATGCGCTGCTCCATTTCCTGGCGGCTGAGGCTCCATACCTCGTCATGGGCTTCTTCTCCCGGGAGCATAATATCTGAACGCATTCTGGACTCTGCCAGGGCAATGACATCTTCCATGTTGTGTGTTTCTGAATAACGGGCACTGCCCACCATGACCCGCACAGGGAACGACTTACCGCCCTTTGTCCAGGATAAAGTCTGAAGCGCTTCATGCACCCGGTCTTCCCAGTGCAAGGCTTCCTCCATAGATTTACAGGGAAGAAGTATGGCAAACCTGACTCCATACAGCTGAACAATTTCTGCCTTTCCCGGCAGAATATGCCTGAGGGAATACAGGATAGCCTTTTTCATCTGCCGGCAGGCTTCTTCTCCAAACCTCGAAGCAAATTCTTCCCTCTGCATCACCTGTACGGATAAATAAGCAAAGTCCCGTCCATTTTCCCTGTAGCCGGTCTCCCAGCTGCGCCCCAGTTCTACCACCTGCTGACGATTTTGCCTCTGCGGTCCGGTAAGGAGAGTATATACGGATGTATCCAGCGCATCCCCACTCGTGAGGTCCATGACGTATCCCACAATCCCCTTCAGGACACCATTTTTCCATACCGGCAATTTGCTGATAAGGACAAAACGTTCTTCCCCATCCCAGACAATCCGACGAATCTGGTTGAGAATTTTTACACCAGTAGCCAGAATCTGCTCTTCTTCCTCCTTCATAGTTTCAGAGAATTCATGCATCCCCAGCTCTTCGTCCGTTTTTCCCAGAAGTTCACCCGGCTCCAGATGGTACCAGGACAGGAAATTTTCATTGGCATCCACATACCGGCGCTGGCTGTCCTTATAAAAATTACCGATATTCCCATCCTGGAACAACGTATCCCATAAATAACTCTTTTCTTCTTTTTCCTGTTCTGGCTCTGCTTCCACATGTATACTGGCCGGTCTCGCCCCAAAGTTCTGGATATCATTTTCCAGTATAACCTTAAGCATCGGCACAAAGCGGATATATCCATCCCTGGATTCTTCGCTGATATTGCAAAGTACCACCATGCCTGCAAATTTATCGGATTTTTGTAGTGGAATAATCACCACATTGTCTATTTTGGAAAACATAACCGGATCCCAGTCGTTCTTTCTGTCCCCCTGGGAATGCTGCACATCGTCTATAAATATGCCTCTGCCCCGATACAGCGCATCCCAGAGCCTAGGACCCAGATTACTCTCAGGCACATCCTGCACAACATCCCGGCCAGAAACATCCGGGAATCGGGTACACTCCAGGAACAAATCATAGGTTCCCCGGTCATTTTTCAGGATAACCGACATATAATCCCCATGAAGTGCAGCAAGTGTACCATCAATCAGTACCCGGATACGCCGTTCAGGATCTCTTTCCCTGAGTGCTTCTACCGCCTTCGCTGCAGCTCTTCCAGAAGTCTGGTTCCCCAGATGCTTCCTTTTCGATTCTGTGCATGGCTTTCCGGCTCAATCTGAATCTCTCTGTAAAACTGCATAATTACCTCAGTCCATACTTATAACCCCGGTATCTTTCCGTCACTGAAACTTCACTGACCTCCGGAGTTCTTCAGGATAAATCATTATGCAAACTGCAATCATCAGTCTATCTTTTCACGCAAAAAAAGCACATTACTCCCTGGCAATGCGCACAAAATGAAACTGCAACTGGCTGCCATTTTACAGGCCCTATAGCTTTGCGTCATTGCCTTTCAGCAATTTTGCCATATAATCTATCCTGTTGAAATTGATACCCTCACCATATCACATATTTCTCTTCATGTAAATCAATTTTGATGAAATTTATCTGATTTTATCTCTCGCTCTTTTTCCACGTGATACAGGGTTCCATGTAATTTTGGCACGTGTGTACAAAATTCTTTAGCATGTGATATCATATATAATAAATATAAAAACATTATTACGATTATAAACCTGACTACAGGATACCTTTTCATGTCCTGTCACCTTTACGTAAGGAGGACATATCATCATGCCAGGAAATAAACGAATGCTGGGCGTAGCCATTCTGAATGTGCTGAAAGAATATTCCGATGCAGAGCACCCACTGAAACGAAATGATATCATTGCACTGGTTCAACAAAAATACAATCTGAATTGTGACCGAAAAACCGTCACGGACAACATTCATGGCCTGCAGGCCATGGGATATGAAATCATCTCCAACCGCAACCCGGGCGGGACCTATCTTGCCGGTCGGATTTTTGAAGAATCCGAGCTTCGCATCCTTATTGACGGCATTCTGTTTTCACCTATGATTTCCCAGTCCCAGGCCAGGGATCTGATTGATAAACTCAGCTCTCTGGGCGGACAGCACTTTAAAGAGAAGATTCCGCATACCCGGATTCTGTCCGCTCTGCCTCATGGCTGCAACCAGCAGCTTTTCTATACGATTGACATACTGAGCGAAGCCATCCAGAACCAGAAAAAAGTATCATTTACCTATAACCAGTTTGGACCGGACTTCCAGCTTCACCCCCGCAAGGACGAACCTTATCTGGTAAGCCCTTATGAGATGGTAACTTCCCAGGGCAAGTTTTACCTTCTCTGCAACTGTGCAAAGTACGACAATATTTCTCATTTCCGTCTGGACCGGATTACGGACATCCATATATCAGAAGAGCCTCTGCGCCCGGTAAAGGACATTCCGGGATTTGAACAGGGGCTGCAGCTTCCTGTCCGTATGTCCGAAGATTTATATATGTACTCGGGCCATACGGTGGATGTAACTCTGGAAACCACTCCGGAAATGATGAATCAGCTGGTAGATGCTTTTGGCGATAATTTCACAGTAACCAGTGAGAAGGATGGACTGCTTTATGCGTTCCTTCATGTGAATGAACAGGCCATGTGCTACTGGATACTCCAGCATGGCACAGAAGTAAAAGTACTGCAACCGGAAAGTCTGAAGCAGAAAGTCATCCATGCCATACAGCAGATGCTGGAAAAATATGAGCTCCCTGAATTGGAAAACGTCGAAACTGCAGGCACTGGTAGGCAAGAAGACTCCGGAAGCGCAGGAAACACGCTCTCTCCTCTTCCCTGATGTCCCGAAGAATCACTGGGCCTATGCCTACGTGAAGGATCTGGCAGAAAAGGGTCTGCTGGAAGGTTTCCCGGATGGTGAGTTCAAGGGCAACCGCACCTTTACCCATTATGAATTTGCTGCCATCTTCTCCAGGGCTCTTGCCAACGGCGCCATCGCCGACAGTGTCATGCAGAGAATGTCTGAAGAATTCGCGCCGGAAATCAAAGAACTCAGCCTGGACCGCTTCCGTGTTGACCGCGTATCCGGAGATGAAAACTCCCGCGACAAGATTGAACGCATCCGCGTAAACAGTGAGGATGAAATCATTCAGAAACACGGCAAGAATGTTTCCATATACCGCGACCATTATGGCAGCCAGATAGAAAAGAGATGAGCCTGTAAAACCAGGTTCGAGGTCCTTACTATTGGAAATTCGTAAGAATTTTCTATGAAAGCAGACCGAGCTTCCAGTTATCAAAATTAAGAATCTGAACCCAGAACAGCAAAAAAACGATTTTCCGTAAATTGGAAAATCGTTTTTTTATTTCCTGGGTTTACCACTGCTAATCGGATGCTTTACATGGCCCTATAGGCCGCAGTGTCCATGAGCGTCAGCTCGTTCCTTTCATCTGTCCAGTCCACGAATAAGGTTGAGCCCTTTCCAGAATAAATCGCGTACTGGCAGGTTATACCCGTGAGTATCGTTCATATAGAACGGGCGCCAGTTCTTTCCCTGGTCATAGGACACATAGGATACCTGGGCGTTCACATAAGGCGGAACGTCGATTTCCTTATCTCCAGCAAACATAGCACTGTAGCCGTGAAAATTCTTATTGAGCGGGCAGTAGAACCATACCGGAGTCTTAGCTGATACGGACTGAGTGCGGAACTCGTCAGCACTGGGGTCATACGAAACATTCTTGATGTCCACCTTAAAAATAAATCCTGTATCCTTATCCTTTGCCACCATGCGGGCGGAATTTTTAACCAGATATACCGCTGAGCCCATATGCTCATACACGTTCACCATATTAGAATTTCCATACAGATGAACCGGAGCCTCTGCCGCATATGACGCCACAGGAAGTGACAGAAGAGCTGCGAGCCCCATAGCCAGAAATGCTTTTCTCATAATATACCTCCTAAGGCACACAATCCGTGCCTGATTTTCTGATTCCTTTATTTGTTCAGATTATTGAAATAAGCCACTGCTTCCCTATTGAGCGGAATCGTCATGGTTCCTGCCGCATACGGTCCCAGACCATAAGGACCATATACCAGATCAATATTTCCATTCTTGCGGAGCACATAGGAATCCGTCAATTCTGAAACACCAAACATGCCATCCTTGTAGAAAGTCTGCACATCTCCTGCTTCATCCAGTTCCTGCACTTTCCCTTCCTCCAGTGCTTTCTGGAGCTGTGCTGCATCCTTTATGCGGACATAGTGGGAAAGCGGAATACGGCTTCCGGTGCGCTTGTTGTATACCATGCCATAGGTTTCATTCCAGTTGTGCGCCGCCCCTTCCGGATACCGGGATACATGGATGAGCAGGGAAATGACATCGTCATCTTCATACGTTACCTCATAGTCCATATAAGCGGAGACAAACTCCTTGTCCGCATAGGAATCAAAAGTGTCCTTTACCAACCTGTACAGGTCGTCATTAATACGCCTCTGCGCATACGGGTGCTGAGTAAACACAATCGGATAAGTGATATCCAGATCATTTCCCTTCATGGTTCCCTGCCCGGTATAAGCTGAGGCAGTGGAAGCACCCGCCATCAAGCCAGCTCCCAGAAGAGCAGCAATCAGATAAGATTTGTATTTCATAAACATACCCCTTTCACGGAAAAATATGTATAATCGCCTGTCTATATTATAAGATATCCCTGCAACTGAAGATAGAACTGATGATTGAAGATCACGGTCGGCAGAAATCCTTACAGTATTTACAGAACGAAAAAAATTTCTGTAAAATTTTTGAGTATGTGCATTCTGTAAATAGCCTCTTTATCAAAAGGGCAGAACATTAGCTAACTTTCCTTCATACAAACATGCATGTATCAACTATCCACCAGCCGTTAGGCGGATGGTCCCCCTTTCTTTCAAGAAAGGAGCCATTTGATATGCTTGCCTGTACTTGTTCATAAGCTTGCTAACGAACAGAAAGATAAAATACAAGACGGTATTCCTGTTTCTTCCTTGCGTTAAGAATGCGAAAGCTATTTAACGGGAAGAACACAGCACGTTTCCCTCTCTAAACTGACTCCCGAAGTTTTGCTTCATCTTGTCTGTTAAATTTCTCGTCACTTGCACACTCAATTCCCGCATCTGTCTTTGGTTTTTCACCTGTCTTTTCTGTGCTCTTATACTATAATAAAGAAAAGTATATCTGTTTTTCATAGAGAGGAGAATCCTTATGCGTATGAAAAAAGCGGCTTCTTTGTTTTTTCTGATAACCGCACTGACTGCTTCCGTAGCATCCGCCAGTGTACAAACCGGATCTATCCAGAAGATCAACCTGGATTTAAAATATCCTCTGGTATACACACAGAATCAGACGGCACAGAAAAAAATCAATCAGGATATTGCCACCTGGGTATATAACTCTAAACGAGACTATGACAACGGAGAGTTCCTGTCTGTGGAAACCCAGTATGAGGTGACATACGAAGATGATTCGGTCATTTCCATTATGTTCGTCAATCTCTCCTATCCGGCAGGCGTTGCTCACCAATGGACATCATATGATGGCATTGTGTATGATAAACGGACTGGAAACCGGATTCCGCTGTACAACTATGTCCACATCCGCAATGCTCAGCAACTTGAGGATGGTCTCTATTCCGGGGTACTGTCCCTGCATGACGAGTCCGGTGAAGAAATAACATATGATGGTACCAACTGGCCAGTGGAAAGGGTGTCCCAGGATTACCTCCTGCGGGGCGGTGGAACTATTGATCTGCTCTATTCGCCCTATGAACTGGCCCCGTTCGCCGCTGGTGCCACCTCCATCCGCTTTGATCCGGAAGCCATTAACTACTTCAACCGTATGAACAGTTGAATCAGAGATACGAGGATTGAGCAGGTGAGATTTGAGAAAATCGGCAGGCATACTGCGAAAGAGACATCAGACCGGAAGCCTGTGGGGCTTCCTTTCAGACTGAAAGAACTCAGAACATTTGCATGCTTTCCTGTATCCCAACAAGGTGGTATCAACTATCCCCCATCCGCCTCGCGGATGGGCCCCCTTTCTCTCCAGAAAGGAGCTGCGTTCTGCATGCTTTCCTTTTACTAGCTTTCGCATACTTGCCTTTTTACAAAAATGCTATTCGCAGAATCCGCCTGCAGATTGGCTTTGCAAATCTGCCCCTCTATCCTCTAACCTCTTACCTTTCTTTTATGCACGGTCCCGAACCGCCGGCTTGCAGTTTAGGCACTCTGTTCATCCCCGTCGGTTTCATTTTCCTTATTGCAGCCACTGTATTTCAAGGTCAGTAATGGGAAAGAAATCATCTTCCGGCCCCACTTCCCAGTCTTCTCCGTTGAAATATTTCCATTCCGGTTTTCCTTCAGTATAGTGCTCCATGCGATACATATCGGTTTCGCTTTTTACTGTCAGAAAATCCCAGGATAATTCAATCCGGCATTCACAGCGATACAGCGTATCCGGGGTGATCCAGTCATAATACATACTGGCAAATGAACCATCTTCCTGTGTATCGCTAAAAGGCCTATTAAAAAACTCCTGTTCAGAAGCTTTGTTCAATATAAAATACGACGGATTGAGACCTGCCTCCCTTATCGCTTTCTCTACTTCAGGCCGAACGATATGGTCAATCATAGCTTCTTTCCGTTCTCTTTCACTGGTTAATGTCTTTACTTCCCTGCTGAAATCAAAAATCATAATCCACTCACTGAAACAACTTTTCAACTTTCACATACCTGGTTTTCTCAAGTTCCATAAACTGAATGCAGGAACGGATTCAAGCCCTGAATCATACATGCACACCATGCCAAACCTGCCCACAGATGAATATACATAAGGCTATGTAGCCATCGGCATTCCGCTAATCTTATTGTAAATGGTAAGCAGATTGTCAACAACCGTCAACACAATATTCGGTTGACGAGAGTCAAGGAAGATGAGAGGAAGTCATAGTCCGCAAGAATGCCTTGCAACTCTCGAGTCGGCAAATTTTTACTATTCTAAAATTACGCATAAAAAAGCTGAACAAGTATGTATATCTCCTTTCAGCTTTTTCTTATTCATCAAATTTAATTTTGCCTTTATTAATGGATTTTTCTGTAAACGCCCCGTTCCATAAACTGGATCAAACCTTTGTCTCTCAGGTACTGCAGCTGCTGGCGGATTTTGGCTCGTATGTTTTGATTCTCCGGATGCAGGATCTGTAGTCTGTCTTCGAATTTGTACATTTCCTGCAATGTAAATGTTTTTGTCTTAATGTCTTCCAGACAGCGAGCCATCCTCTGGATGTGAGATTCATATTGGCCAGAAAAGATGTACTCTGATATTTCTGGCATATATCCGCCTTATCGGCTATTCTTCCATTCTGGATCAGAGGAATTCGGCCATAGGATGGAATTTCTTCCAGTAAAATATTACAACCAACCCATCCGGCCCTTCGGGCTGTAGCCGCCAGTGGTTTTCTTTTTTCTATAATCGAATCCACAAAGAAATGCTTCGGTATAATCAGGAAATCACATACTCTGGCGTTATCCAGATCGTAAGACATGAAAAAGAAATCCGGATTATCTGCTTCATGGATTCTCCGAATCATCGTTTCGTATGCTCCATCCGCAATCTTTCTTCCCAACATCCCCGTTTGGCTTTCGATTCAAAAATGCCTCCGCACTGCGGACATGCAAAATCAGCTACCGGACGATTTGCTCTTAAATGAATAAGGTGCCCCGCACCGCAGCGAGGGCAGAACATATTCTTTTCTACCCACTGCTCTGTTACTACACGCGCCATCTGGGAATGGCTGGTATACCCTGCTGCCAGTGACATATCAAGACAAGTATCCATAAAAAGCCTCCTTTCCCCGATTATAAAGGAAGCCTCCTGATATATTCAAATATGAGCCGAGCCCCTGCTCCTTTATTCTGCTTCATCGTCTGATGAAGGAATAAACTTTACATCCAGCAAATGCCCTGGTTTCAATACGAATTCCCCCTGTCTGTATTTCTGCCTTGCCAGAAGAACCGCTTCTTCTCTGGTATGGGCATTAATATAAAAAATATCGCTGATAGTCTCTTCTATGAGAATTTCAAATTGCATAAAGGTCCCCCTTTTCAAATGATCCGATCTTATATTGAATAAAGCATGAGGTCAAACAAATCACGAGCTTCGCTCAAGGGCTAATGGGATTTAGTATAGATTTCAATCGGGCCTGACGCAGGAGATTTTGGGATTCTCCAGTTTTCCCGTAAATAAATACGAGATTTACGCAGCTGCAAGGAACGGAATAAAAAAGAGGTTC
>ERZ773269.3414-NODE-3414-length-10516-cov-3.402734_pt1 | contig 10516 bp, 10 predicted proteins | sample MGYA00511958_ERZ773269 | MGnify/ENA primary metagenome ERZ773269 (study PRJEB29015, sample SAMEA2737761) | human gut metagenome | biome: human gut; feature: human-associated habitat; material: faeces | place: China | collected 2012 ... | reverse complement strand
GAAGGTGCAAGAATAATAAATTGTAGAGTATACAATTATGGTACAGTTAATCAAAAAAAGACTATTTCCATTAATGGCAATGAAACAATAATTTGGGGATTATGGAATACTGGTAATGATAGAACAAGAGTAAATTATGAAGGTAATTTTACCCATTATGAATTTGGAAATAACAAGTATGATATATATGTTAATGGAATTAAACAATAATTCTGTTATGAGTGGGCTGTCTGTTTAGGCAGTCCACTTAAATTTGATTATTAGGAGGTATAAAAATGCAATTTATAGAAAAAGGCAAAATAATGCTAAAGGAAATATTAGAGTTTCTGTATTCTAAGTATAAGATACTGTCATTAGCCATAATGTTGGTTGTTTTAGTGTTTGGAATATGCTTATTTATACAAAACTCAGGGTCAGCTATTACAGGTGGAAATGGTTCATTTGGCTATAGTGATTTCAACTCCAATGTTGTTTCCAAGGATAGCGAAAAAATAATTGATAATAGTAGTTTTAAAGGTATATTTGTTTATGGACCTTATGCTAATATTAAAGCTGGTAAATATAAAGGTACTATAAATTACAATTCTACTGTTTCAGTTAAGTATGAATTAACATCGGGTTTTGGTGCAAACCTAATTTCTACAGGTACTTTGTTACCAAACAGAAGCTCAGAAGAATTTAATTTTAATGTGCCAACAGATGTCAATGACAAGAGCTTGGAGTTAAGAGTTTACTATGACGGTAGTGGTAAACTTGAATTCGATTCTTTTGAATACGAAGGAGCAGGCGTAAGCTCAAACTACATCATTCCTATTATTGCCCTTTTATTGTGTTTGGGCTGTAGTATTTTTAGATTAAATAGCAAAAGAGGCTATTTAACACAGTTGTACTTGTTACTCTTTTATGTGTTTGGTATAAGCTACTTATCTAAAAATATTGTTTTAGCTATTTTTGTGGGAGCGATACAACTTTGTTTTGTAATATTGATTTCTCTTGAAAATGGAATTTTTGAAAATATTTCTTTGCTTAAAGGAAAAGAGTATTTTGCTATGCTTGTATCAACTTTTTTAATAGTTTCAGCATATTTTATGAAAACTCTTAAATTGGGTAATGACATTAAATTTGTAGGCAATATAGATAAAGATTTGTATTGGTTTTTATTTGTAGCCCTATTTAGCTTAATATTTGCAGTAGGTGTAATCTTTAGTAAAAAGATAATCTATATTGTTACTTTTATAAGCTCTGTGGCATTTGGCATTCTAATGGTAAAAGCCTACAATAGTATTTATGTTGCTATGGGTGCTATATTGATATTAGGCTACTTTAACTATCTACTTTTGAAAGATGATAATTTAGGCTTTGAAAGTTTAAACAATAGGATAAAGGACTATAAAGCTATTTCTCCTATTGTTACAGGTGTTACAGTAGTTGCTTGTGTTTCAATGATTTTAGATGGTGTTTATCGCTATAAGATATATGGTGCATCTACATTTGACTTTGGTATTTTCGCTCAAATGTATGAATATATGGCAAAAACAGGCTTACCTTTAACAACTTGTGAAAGAGGTCAGCTGTTATCCCATTTTTATATTCATTTTTCGCCAATATATTACTTGTTCTTGCCGGTTTATATGATTTTTAGAACACCTATTACACTTATTGTAATACAGTCAATAATGGTGTTTGGAGCAGTAATACCATTGTTACTACTTTGCAAAAAATATGGTATTAAACCATTAATAGCACTTGTAATATGTTTTATTTACATATATTCTCCAGCAATAGTACAGCCATTACTTTATGATTTCCACGAAAATGCTTTTATACCATTTTTCGTCCTTTGGTTTGTATATTTCCTTGAAAGTAAGAATTTCAAGCTATCTGTACTGTTCCTGTTCCTCTGTCTTATGATAAAGGAAGACACATCACTTTATATGATAGCAATATGTATTTTCTATGCTTTCAGAAAAGGCTACTTGAAAAATTCTTTAATAATGTTGTGCATTACTTTAGTTTATTTCAGTTTAGCTATGACATTTATAAGCGTACACGGTATGGGTCTTATGGAGGGTCATTACGGTCTATATTATTTAGGTGGAGAAAAGGGAATGTTACCAATAATAAGAAATATTTGGTATGCCCCAGAATTTTTTGTTAAAAATGTTTTTGCTGATGATAACTTTAAATATGTAATATATACAATGGGTTCATTGTTATTTGTACCGTTGATGAATAAAGACTTTAAAAGACTTATTCTTATTATACCGTTTATAGCTTTTGGGCTTATGACAGATTATGCTTATCAGCACGATATAGGTTTCCAGTATACTTATGGCTTGATGACTTGTATGTTTTTGTTATTTATTTTAAATGTAAGGGATTTTCATTCAGAAAAGCAGTCATTTATTGTTATAACTTCCCTTTGTGCAATTTTAGTGTTGTCTGCACAGAATGGAGCAAATAAGATAAAATCCTATAAATCTTACTATGACGCAAATAAAAGTGTGTACCAAGAAATGGATAGTATATTAGATGATAATATTCCTAGTGACAGTTCAGTTTCTGCTGATACATATCTTGTACCTCATTTATATAAGGCAAAGGAACTATATGATTTAGGTACTAAAGTTGATACAGATTACTATGTATTGCAAAAAGCATCAAATGACCCAAATAGCACTGACTTTATGAAAAATTACAGTAAAAAAGGCTATAAGGTTGTTGATGAAAATGATAAAATAATTATTTATAAGAAATAATAAAAAGGTTCTTTACCCTTATGAGGTAAAGAACCTTTTTGGTTTAAATGAATATTGGTAATAAACATATTACAGCAAATAGTATGACCGGTAATGATAGAAGGCATATTCTGTATTCTCCTTCAAAAATAGGTCTGTTTACTTTTGAATAATTCTTTAAAACAGGATATTTTTCTAGTATGTACCATACTGCAAAAAATGCGGAAATTATCATTACAGATGTATTTGCAAAATGATTTTTGTATAATTCTGTAAATGGCTTGTTTTCAATTATTGTGCTTATTAAATTGTTGAAAATATGAAGTATTACGGAATACTTTAGAGAGTATTCGCTGGCAACAAAACCTAATAATAATCCACATATAAAGGCATATATTCCCTGAATTATATTTCCATGGTATATGGCAAAGAGTAATGAAGAAATGACTATAGCTAATAGCTTTCCGTATTTTTCAAGAGGTTTTAACACAACACCTCTGAACAATATTTCTTCAATAACAGGAGCAATTACAATAATAAAAATAAGAGATAATGGGCTTTTGCTGTTTATTGTATTAAAATAGCCCTCTAAATTAATAGATGAAAAATGCAAAATGCCTGTGCCTAAAATACTGAAACACACTAATAGAAAAAGATAAAGAATAAAATTAATAGTCGAAAAATGTCTGTTTACAGTTTTAAATTCTTGTATCAAAAATTCCTTGTTTCTGAAGAAAAGTCCTATACCTATAATGGTTACGGATATTTCATTTAATATAGTAAAAAATCTGGTATCCAGCTGATTTATTATGCTTTCTACAGAACTGTATTCCCCAGTTATTTTTGCATATAACATTACGGTCAGAAAAAGCAATACAACATAAAGTAAGTTGGTATATATTACAAAACTCAAAAGTTTGAAAAATATATGTTGCCCTTCATTTTTTAAATCCTTTGGAGTATACATATTACACCTCCTTTTCTTTAATATTACCATATATTTTCAAACTGTGCAATATTCAGCTATATAATATAAAAACCCCCTATATTGGCTGTTGTGCCAATATAGGGGGTCCTGAATTAATTTAGTCTTTTTTCAATTTCACATAGAACAATAGGTATAAGACTTAATGCTATTACAACTAACCATTCCATTGTATTTAGGGTAGAACACTTGAAAATTTTAGGAAATAGCTGAACGGCTATAATCTGTAAGGCTGTTCCTAAAATAAGTGAAATTACAAGGAATTTGTTGCCTAAAATATGTATTTTAAAAATGCTTTTGTGACTTCTCATATTAAAGGCGTGAACCAACTGGCAAATGCTTAATGTAGAAAAGCACATAGCTGAGCCGGCTAAGGTATCCTTAAATATTACTTTTCCAATGGTGTATGCCAATAGAGAAATTGCCCCAATCATAACACCTTCAACAATTATGTTGTTCCACATCTGACGAGAAAATATACTTGAACTTTTGTTAGGCTTACGGTTCATTAAATTTTCTTCGCAAGGGTCAACACCTAAGGCAATAGCAGGCAAAGAGTCGGTAACAAGGTTTACCCATAAAAGCTGTATTGGGCAAAGAGGAGTGGCACAACCCATCAAAAGAGCTGTAAAAATTGTTATAATTTCCCCTATGTTTGAAGATAGTAGAAAGTGTACAGACTTCTTTATGTTTTCATACATTTCACGACCAGATGCCACAGCTTTTACAATGGTAGCAAAGTTGTCGTCAGCTAGTATAATATCTCCGGCAGCTCTTGCAACATCAGTTCCACCAAGTCCCATAGCACAGCCAATATCGGCAGTTTTTAAGGCAGGTGCATCGTTTACACCGTCCCCTGTCATAGCTACTATTTCCCCTTTAGCTTTTAGTTCCTCCACTATTTTGTATTTGTGTTCCGGATTTACTCTTGCAAAAATATTGCATTTTTCAACAGCTGAAGAAAATTCACTACTGCTCATAGCATCTAATTCTGCTCCTGTGGCAGTTTCTGTGCCAATACCTGTTTTTTCTCCAATGGCTCTTGCAGTTAAAGGGTTGTCACCAGTTATCATTATGGTTCTTATTCCGGCTCTTTTACATTCCTTTACAGCGTAGGCAGCACCTTCTCTGGGACTGTCCTCTAGGGCAATAAGACCCATAAAAGTTAAATCTCTTTCCTCTGTAGGTATTGATGAACATTCCTTTGAGCTTACGGCTAAAACTCTTAATCCCTGTGATGCAAATATACTGCTTTTAGTTAAAATCTCCTTTTCCTTTTGTGGTGTCATAGCCCTTTTTGTACTGTCATAGTAAAAACTGCATTTTTTAAGTACATATTCAGGAGCACCCTTTGTTATTTCAATGTATTCCCCTTTGTATTTGTGTATAGTTGTCATCATTTTTCTTTCAGAAGAAAAAGGAATTTCTCCAACTCTGGGCATATCCTTTTCAAGATTTTCTTTTATGTAGCCCCTTTCTTTAGCTTTTTGCACAATAGCTTTTTCTGTAGCCTCTCCATTTTCTGTAGTGGCATCACAACATAAAGTGGCAAATTTTATTACATTCTCCTCTCCTGTTGTTTCCACTACTTTCATTTTGTTTTCTGTTAAAGTACCTGTTTTGTCAGAGCATATTACTGTAGCACTTCCTAAAGCCTCAACAGAGGAAAGGGTTTTTACAATGGCATTGTTTTTTGCCATTGTCTGAACACCTATGGCAAGTATTACAGTAACTATGGCAGGTAGTCCTTCGGGAATAGCAGCTACAGCAAGACTAATTGAAGTCATAAACATAGTAAAGACAGGTATATGTCGCAGTAGACCTATTATAAAAATAAGAAAGCAAATGCCCAAAGCACCTAAACCAAGTATGCGACCAGTTTCACCTAATTTTTTTTGTAATGGGGTTGTCTGTACAGGTGTAGTGTCTAGCATTTTTGAAATATGCCCCACCTGTGTATCCAGTAGCTGTAATAATGGCTTTTCCATGACCTTGAACAACTATTGTGCCCATATATGCCATATTTCCCCTGTCAGCTAAAGGAGTATTTTCAGGATAAATGTCGGTGGTTTTGGTACAAGATGTAGACTCGCCAGTTAGTGAGGACTCATCTGTCTGTAAAGCATTTGCCTCAATAATTCTGCAATCAGCCGGCACATATTCCCCCTGTACAAGCTCTACTAAGTCCCCTTTTACAATATCTTCAACAGGTAATGTAATAGGAGTACCACTTCTTATTACAGTAATTTCCGGTTGTGACATTTCCTTTAATTTTTCAAGGGCGTGATTTGCCTTACTTTCCTGTAACATACCTATAATGCCGTTAAATACTACAATTACAATTATTATAATGCTGTCAATATAGTTGTTGCCACCACTTACCTTTTCAGCAACGGCACTTACAATGGCAGATATAATAAGTATAATTACCATAAAGTCTTTAAACTGATTTAAAAACTGTATTATAATTGGAGTTTTTTTGGCTTGACTTAACTTGTTTTTGCCATATTCATTTAATCTATTTACTACTTCTGTTGGCTCAAGACCTTTTGTAAGGCTTGTACCTAAAATTTTTGCGGTTTCTTTTACTGTTTTGCTGTGAAAATCCATAACCCATACCTCCTTAATACAAGCCTATTCAGTAAATAACATTTTTATTACTGTTACATAAAATATAGAGAGGTGATTTTTGTGGAGGTAGTTTTTCTTGCAGTTGCCCTTTCTGCCGATGCTGTAGTTTTTGGTCTTTCTTTTGGTGTAAAAGATATAAAAATTCCTCTGTATTCCCTTTTCCTAATGACAGCTGTAGGTTTTTTGACAGTAGGTGGTGGTTTACTTTTAGGAGAAATTATGTTTAGTCTTTTGCCAGTTGGAGAAAGTTTGGGAGCATTTATACTGGTTGGTTTAGGAATGTGGCTTATCTGTGATAGTGATGACGGAGCAAAAGAAGTTATAAATCACCCAGAAAAAATAGATATAGATAATTCACGAATAATAGAGCCTGTGGAGGCCATTATAACAGGTTTTGCTTTAAGTGTAGATAGTGTTAGTGTGTGTTTAGGCTATGGAGCAGCCGGTAAAAATTCAGTTGTGTTGCCTGTTTTAGTTACAGTTTTTCAGATAATTTTCTTATATGGTGGAATAATAATGTCAAAAAAAATAAGACTGAAAACAAAGGTAAATTGTATTACCCTTATTTCCGGTCTTATTATAATGATAATTGGTTTGTATAAATTAGTACCATTTTTTAGTTAAATTAGCTTAAAAGGTCTAAAATGTAATCGCCATAAACAGACTCCCAAAGAACATCTACACTCTGGAAATACTTATAAACCATGTCGGCATAGTCATAAGAAGTGTTTCTTCTCTGGTCAGCTAAAGCCTTTACCTTTGTTGCAGTTTCTTCTGGAGTGATTTTGCCGTTGGCAGAATCAATAGAAAGCTGACAGCAATCCTGAACTGTATTAACATATGATTTAATTACAGTATTGATATTGCCAAGACCAGCTGGAACAGAAACAGCATTTATTTTGTCTATGTCGGCATAAACCTTAACAAAGTTCTTTTCTGTGCCAGTAATAGACTTGTCTGAATTACGGTCATAGAAAGCTTCGAAAACAGGGTTGTTGTTGCTTAAACAATCATTTTTTAACTGCTGAAGTAATGGGAACATAGTCTTGAAGTATGTATCAGCTGATGTAGTAATATCCCCTTCTGGATTCATAAATGTTGCTTGAGCTTCCATTTTTTCTTCTTCAGTCAATTCTTTTTTTGTGTTTGAAGAAGTTACTTTGCTTGAAGAAGTTGAAGAACTTATGTTTCCGCTACCGTTGCTCATAGCCTCGCTAATATAAGAAATTTTAACTGTTTTAGATGCAGAGTCCCAATCGACATTACAGTCAGCAGCATTTGCAACACTTCTTAAAGGAAGATAAAATCTGTTGTTTACAATTTGAGGAAGTACATCACTTTGAACAGTTGTAGTCTGTTCGGTTTCTTTGTTTGTTTTAGTAAGTTTAGTTTCAGAGCAAGTGATTACATTGTCACTTGATGTAAGAGTTGCTGTTCTTGTAGCACTATCCCACTTAATGCTGTAGCCCATTTTTTCAAATAAACCTCTTACAGGAACCATAGTTCTGCCATTTATAATTTCAGGCTTAGCATCTCCAAAAGTAATATTAAGACCGTTTAATGTAACATTTATATTACTAGCACAAAAAGTAGTGGTAGCCATAGCTATAGTGCCAATAGTAATTGCAGCAATATTTCTAAATTTCATAAAAAACTCCTTTAAAATTATGATTTTTGTATATTATAGCACATATCTATTTCCAAAACAATAAATATTATTTGAATTTTTGTTGTAGACAATTTTCGTCAAAATGTTTATAATAACTCTGTATAGCAAAGAGGTGATTACATGGGTATATTAAAGAATACAGTACGCCATTTTATAACAATTACACGCCATAGACACAAGGTAATTTATCATTGTGCAAAGGCTGGTATACTTTGGCAAGGTCTTTTTCACGATTTGTCAAAATACTCTCCTACTGAATTTGTAGAGGGTATGAAGTTTTATCAAGGTACAAGAAGTCCTAACGAGAGAGCCAGAGAAATATATGGCTATTCAAAGGCGTGGATGCACCATAAAGGCAGAAATAAACACCATTTTGAATATTGGACAGACTATAGTAATGAAACCCACCAGTTAGAGCCTGTGGAAATGCCCCTTAAATATGTAAAAGAAATGTTTTGTGACAGAGTGGCGGCATCTAAGATATATGGTGGCAAAAACTATAATGATAGCTATGCCTTGAATTACTATAACAAGAGAAAAGATTGTAGAAGAATACACCCTAAAACAGCTGAAAAAATAGAGTTTTTACTTACTATGCTTTCAGAAAAAGGCGAAAAGGAAACCTTTAAATATATTAGAAAAATGAAATAAAAAGAGAGGAATAATATGTTACCTAAAGACCCAATTATGTTTTTAAGTTATGTTAATACACAGTTAAGAGATAATTATTCAAATATTGATGATTTCTGTTCAGCTTTTAATATAACAAAGGAAGAAGTATTTACAAAATTAGAAAGCATTAATTATTTTTACGATGAGGAATCAAACCAGTTTAAGTAAAATTTGAAAATATAACCAAAAAATATGTACTTGACAGAAATATAAAGTGTAATATAATAAAAGTACAGATTTTTTGTTGGATGGTGAAGAAAAATGTATATTAGTAGTGCAGACCCTGTTGTTTATTCAAGGAGAAAGCAAGAGGCATCTTATGGTAGTGAGGAACATTATCACTCCGTATATGAATTTTATTATTTATTAAGTGGCAGTAGGCGTATTTTTGCTGACGGTAATTTGTATAATCTCAATAAGGGAGATTTAATGCTTATTCCTAAAAATGCAATGCACCATGTTACACAAGGCTCAGATAAGGATTTTGAACGAATTTGTATCCGTTTTACAGATGAATGTATAGCACCTTTTGTAGAAACATTTGGCGAAGAAAAGTTTAACCAGATGATGGAAACAGGTGTAGTTAATGTACCTCTTAACAGAAGAAAAGATGTAGAGGTCTGTATGAATGGTATTGGGGATTGTCTTAATACCAATGACGAATTTAATTCTATACAGATTAGAAATTTTGTAGGACTTATATTAGTAAGCTATCTCAGACTTAAAAGAGCAGCTACATTTGCTGTTCCACAGGATTTAAAGGGTGTAGATAAGGTTATACAAAAGGCAGCAAGTTATATTGTAGAACATTATAAGGAAAATGTTACATTAAAAGATGTGGCATCTTATGTTAATATGAGTGATACATATTTTTCTAAGAAGTTTAAGGAAACAACAGGCTTTGGCTTTAAGGAGTATCTCCTTGCCTTGAGAATAAAGCACGCCTGCGATATGCTTTTAAATACAGGTTTTTCTATTACTGAAATTGCCTATAGTAGTGGTTTTAACGATAGTAATTACTTTGGCGATGTATTTAAGAGAATAAAGGGAGTTTCTCCTTTACAGTACAGAAAAAGACAGGAATATGTATAGGTAATTTGTCCCCTGAAACAGTAAAATGTTTTAGGGGATTTTTGTATATTTTTCTCTAAAGTGTTAATAATTCTTTAGAGGTGGTTTTATGAAAAAGAAAACTATTATTTGGTTAATAGTTCTTGTTGCCCTTTGCTCGGCTGTGTCTGCCGGAATATGGGTATATAATTTGGAAATAGCAAAGGATAATAATTCTCTTTTTACAGGAGAAACTTTGGAAGTAAAATCAGATACTGGAAATAGTGTGGGAAGAAATACGGTATTGACCTTTGTATCAAATTATGAAGACGGATTTAGTGATACCAGAGAGGTTATTGCCCCAGTTTATATGTATGGCTGGCAAAGAGATAGAATGGAATCGGCTTATCCCTCTTGGCAAATGGACGAGTTTAGTCCATTAAGAGTTGTATTTAATAGGTCAGAAAGAGGAAGAAGTTCTCAGCATTATGTACTGGGAGAAAAAGACGGCTATGTTGCAGTTTATTATAAAGATAGTGGCGTTTTAAAGGAAGTAACTTCTACTCCTGTGGCATCATTAAATGATGATGAAAGAAAATCTGTAATTAGTGGAAAGGAAATAGATGGAGATACTCATTTATACCTTTGTTTACAGGACTTAGAGAGCTAAAAGAAAAATGTTAAAAAATGTCAAATTTTTCTGTAAAAACATTGTTTTTTTACGAATTTTGTGTAAATTAGACAGAAAAAATATGATAATTTTTTTTATAT
>ERZ773269.3413-NODE-3413-length-10520-cov-4.097181_pt1 | contig 10520 bp, 8 predicted proteins | sample MGYA00511958_ERZ773269 | MGnify/ENA primary metagenome ERZ773269 (study PRJEB29015, sample SAMEA2737761) | human gut metagenome | biome: human gut; feature: human-associated habitat; material: faeces | place: China | collected 2012 ... | reverse complement strand
TAATACAACTCCTTATGACAAATTAAAGCTGGATCTGTTTTATATTGAGAATTATTCCTTCCTGCTGGATATCAAGCTGATCTTTATGACAGTTAAAATCTTTTTCCAGAAAGAAGTATCTGAGGGAGTAGACGACAGACAGGTAAATGCGTTGAAGGATTCCGGGAAAAACGCCGGAGTGTCAGAGAATAAAACGGAGGAATGACCATGAATAAACCGCTGGTATCTGTGATCATGCCGGTTTACAACGGAGAGAAATATATTAAACAGGCTGTAGATTCTGTCTATGAGCAGGGAGTTTCGCTGGAGCTTCTGGTAATTGATGACGGATCTACAGATCATACAAAGGAAGTCCTGTCTGCCTATGAGGGCAGAGAGGACTTTCGGTATATTAAGAATGAACAGAATATGGGAGCTGCAGGCTCCAGAAACAGAGGAGTGAAGCTTGCTAAGGGAGATTACATTGCTTTTCTTGATGCGGATGACTGGTGGGAAAAAGGCAAATTGAAAGAGCAGCTTAAATGTCTCGAAGAGACGGGATACGTGTTGTGTTCTACCGGCCGTGAGCTGATAAGATCCGATGGAAGCAGCACCGGCCGTACGATTCCGGTGAAAGAGAAGATTACTTACAGAGAGCTTCTGAAGCATAACAGCATTAACTGTTCTTCCGTAGTGATCAGAACAGACGTGGCGCGGGAGTTTCCAATGGAGCATGATGACAGCCATGAAGACTATATCACCTGGCTGAAAGTTCTGCGAAAATACGGTTATGCGGTCGGAATCGATAAGCCATACCTGAAATACCGCCTCAGTGAGGGCGGCAAGTCCAGAAATAAGCTGAAGTCAGCAGTGATGACTTATAATGTTTACAGATATGCGGGGTATGGACGGATAAAGAGTTGTATTTTCTTTTGCTCTTATGCACTGCATGGAATATGGAAGTATTGCCATAGATAAAAATGAATGTATGGAAATAGTTTCATAAACAAATTATTAACTTTCTATTCCATAAATCATAAAAATATGTTATCCTTTGGATAATAATTATGAATGATTAAAGGATAATATTAAGATGAAATTAAAGAAAGAGAGGCCTGCTGTGCCTTATACCTACCTGATCGATAACTTCAAGGTCCTGCTTATCTTTCTGGTAGTATTTAACCATATTATTGCATTCAATCTTGTAAAAGTGGACACAGTGGTGAGATACGTGTGGTATGCGATCACGATCTTCCATATGCCCGCATTTATTTTTGTTTCGGGGTATTTGTCAAAGAAACCTCAGAATGTATTAAAGAATTTTAAGAATCTTCTGATTCCATATATTCTGGGATACAGTCTTACCTGGTACTCCCAGATATGGCTGGGACGTTCGGTGGATTACGAGATTCTGCGTCCTACCGGAACAGTTATGTGGTATATTCTGGCGCTGTTTATCTACCGTCTTACCATTGAAGCACTGGGTAAGATCAGATTTATTGTTCCGCTCAGCATCATTATTGCACTGTGGGCAGGAACAAGACCGGAGTTTACAACGTTTTTATCAGCATCAAGAATTGTGGTATTTTTCCCGTTCTTTGTTGCAGGATATCTCTGGAAAAGTGAATATATCACCGCAGTTCGCAAATTTAAAGGAAAATGGGTGTTAGTGCCTATTTCGGGAGTACTGCTTTGGGCAATACCAAACTATATGATTTCCAATGAAATGGGAGTCGCTATTTTCCGTGGTAATCACGGATATAAACTCTGTGGTCTGACAGATCCGGAAGGTATCGTTATCAGATTGCTGATGTATCTGGTATCATTTATTCTGATCTATACATTTCTTGCATTACTGCCGGATATCAAGCTTCCAATTACTTATGTGGGCCGCCACACAATGGGAATTTACTTCTTCCATTACCCGATCATGATCATTATGAACGGGCTGTATCTGCTGCAGATTCCTGAGATGAACAACGTGTGGGTTTTGCTGGGCGTATCCCTGGTGTTTGTCCTTGTTCTGGGAAGTCTGCCGGTGGATCTTCTTTATACAGGTGTGCTGAATCTGGTTGCATTTATTCTGATCAAGAAGGATAAGACAGTCAGAGATGAGGGACTGGAAGAGGAATATGACAGCGAGGACCATGAATATGAACTTCTCAGACGAAAGAAAGCCATTGAGGAGCTGGCCGCTACTCTGGATTCCGAGAGCGAGCAGGACGGCCATATGGAGAAAATAAACCTGGATGATGATTCTCTCGCTCAGGAGAGTGTGCCGGATAAACCGGAAGGATTCAGCAATGTAGCGGGTATGGAACTGGATATCGAAGAAGATAATCTGGATGATATACCGGATGAGATCATTCAGGAGGAAGAAGAACTTTCACTCGAAGATCTGATCCAGGAGCTGGAAGCAGCTACGAAGAATATAGGAAAAGCTGATCCGAAAGACGATACGGCGCAGACAGTAATAGCGGAGAATGTTTCCCGAACTGTAGTCGAAGCAGGGCATTCAGATGAGACAGGAAACATTTTGAATAAACAGTAAAAAACAGGGAATCGTAAAAAGTAGTGTACCGACAAGATTATTTAAGAAATCAACTTGTTGACACGGTAATAACAAGAAATAGCAGAAGAAAATAATAAAAAACGAAAGAGGGCTTTGAGATACATGGGGTGTATTTCGGAGTCCTTTTGTTTTAACTGTATTATTTTCCGTCTGGCCGGACTAAAAAATGATATAAATTAACGTGAATTTAACATTTTTGTAACGAAGAGGTGACGGAAGTTGGAAATTATGATATAATCAAATCATCTATAGTGTGAAGCAGGGGTAACTGTCCGTCAGGTACGGAACAGTTACGGGCAGGAATATTTATCGGGAGTTATAAAGAGAAGATGAAGAGAGTGATCACATATGGCACTTTTGATCTGTTTCATAAGGGCCACTACAATATTATAAAAAGGGCAAAGGCGCTTGGCGATTATCTGATCGTTGGCGTTACAAGTGAGAGCTTTGATATTGAACGAGGCAAGCTTAATGTAAGAGACAGCCTTATTAAGAGAATAGAGAATGTGCGGCGTACCGGACTGGCAGATGAGATTATTATTGAAGAGTACCAGGGACAGAAAGTCAGCGATATCATCAAATATGACATAGATGTTCTGGTAGTTGGTTCAGACTGGCGGGGCAAATTTGATTATCTTAAGAACTACTGCGATGTCGTTTATCTGGAACGTACCAAGAATATTTCCAGTACAAAGCTTCGCAGTGAGGGTATTATCTTTAATATGGGAATTGTGACAGACGATATTAAAGATAATGATTTTGTACAGGAATCCAAATATGTCAGCGGTATTCACGTAGAACGGGTATTCAGCGAGAATCCGGAGACTGCGCAGGAATTCTGCGATAAATTTGAACTTGGATCCTGTTGGAGCGACTATGACCAGTTCCTGTCAGATGTGGATATCGTTTATATTAAAACTTCGCTGAGCAAACGGGCGGAGTATATCGAATGCGCACTGAAACAGGGCAAATATGTGATAAGTGATTCTCCGTTAACGCTTTCTTCAGAGAAACTGCGCTATCTCTTTGAAGTTGCGAGGGAGAACAATGTAGTCCTGATCGAGAGGATGACGCTGGTTTATCTGCGTGCTTTTAACCAGCTGGTATGGCTGGTGCACAGCAACCTGGTAGGAGATCTGGTCAGCGTTAAATGTGCGATTTCCCAGGATGATTTTGAAGGTGGCAGGACTTTTAATGAGACAGTCTGCACAGCAATCTGCGCGGTACTTAAACTGCTTGGCAGAAAGTGCCAGGATATCAATACAAATGCAGTCCGCGATCAGGAAGGGAAATTTGTATATGACATGATCACCATGAAGTATGCCAATGCACTGGCGACCATTGAGATCGGAACAACCGTAGATATCGAGAATGAACTTGTGATCATCGGAAGCAACGGAAGGGTTACGATCCCGAATGACTGGTGGAACACAGGATATTTCGAGGCAAACATTTCCGGAAAGGAATTCCTGAAGAGATACAGCTTTAATTTCGAGGGAAATGGTTTCCGCTATCTGTTGCAGGAGCTGATGATCATGATCAGAGACAAGCGTACAGAATGTACCCGGCTTTTCTATGATGAGTCGTTAAAAATAATAGAAATTTTGGAAACAATTAATCAGAAAGGATAACTCATGACGGAAAAACAGAAATACCTCCTGAAGCTTTTCAGGGAGGTTGATGAAATCTGCAGAGAACATAACCTGAGATATGTACTGGCCGGGGGCTCCCTTATCGGAGCCCTCAGGCATGAGGGATTTGTTCCCTGGGATGATGACGTGGATCTTTATATGCCACGCTCAGACTGGGAGAAATTTATAGAGATCTGCAAGACAGAACTGCCACCGAACAGAGAGATACAGTGTTCGGAGGTGGACAGAAATTATACAAATTCATTTCCACGCTATGCATCTACCGATACCTGTGCGATTCATAAAAGCCAGATCATCGGCAAGGACTGTGGCGGAGAGATCATAGACATTCTTACACTGGATCCTATTCCGGCAGACGATAAAGAATACGAGAAATATAGAACGCACATGATGATTTACTCGGACCTTATCAATATTTCTGTAGGCTACAGTGACCGCTGGGAGATACCTGCATCCATGTATCTGAAGTATCTTCTTTCTTATATTTTTCTTGGCAAAAAAAGAACGCTGGAGAAACTCGAGAAGATAATGTTTTCCTACAATGAGGAAGAGTGCGACCGCTATGCCATGCGCTGGGGTGGCTGCCCGTTTCTTTTTGACAAAGATATGATGTTCCCTGTCAAAGAGGGGATTTTCGAGGGACAGAAGGCGATGATCCCGAATAAATGCAGCGATTATCTGATCTGGCATTACGGTGATGAGTGGTCTTATATGCCGCCGCATGACAGCAGAGAGGGACATGTGGCTGTCTGCGTAGACGAACTTCCTTATCAGGAACTTCGTGAGGAATATATGCCGAACATTCATAAAGGCAGACTGCGCCGGGACTCTGTATTCCGTAAGTTCTACAATATGCTTATTGCTAAAAAGAACCATAAAGTCCGCCAGGAAGGACTTGCAATGAAAGCGCGCGCAGTAGCACTGGATCTGCAGGGCGCGATCAGCGAGTCGGGATTAAAAATCAGCGAACTGGTTGAAACCAGATCTTTTCACAGGCTGAATGCATTATTTGGATCTTATTATAAAAGTCAGTTGAGTGCCGATTTTATCGGAAGAGAAGACTACACAAATATTTATGCATTTTATCATCCGATTCTTGTGGGGGTTCCTGATGAAGTATTCTATGCGGCGATGCTGACACTTTTCTATACAGAGCGTGTGTCAAAGGCATATCGAATGCTGCAGATCCGCCAGCAGTCAGATCATATCACTCCTGAGATGGAGAAACTGAAAGAGGATATCGAGCTTTTCAGAAAAGCGGCTGATTATTATGAATTTCACCGTATGGAGGAAGCACAGCAGATTATTGAGGATCTTTTGAACAGATATCCGGGACATCCGGGATTTATGAAATTCCGGTGCCGCTTCCTGATGGAGAATGCGGGAGAGAACCGTATTGAGGCAGAACGATTTATCGATAAAGCACTCAAGAAATTTCCGGAAGATGGATATTTCCTGAAATATAAGGCTGATATCTTCTGGATGAACGGCGAGGTACAAAAGGCAGCAGAACTTTATCTTCAGGTGAAGAGTAAGACCACGAATGGAGTTGTCTGGCTGGAGATGGACAGATTTTTCAGAGGATATAAGGCAGAGATTCTGAAAAACTGCGAAGAGCTTTTGGCAGCCCGCAGAAAGAAAGAGGCACTTTCCCTCATGGAACTGTGGAATCAGCTGATTCCGGAGGATGACGATATCCAGGGCGCGTTCTATCTGGCAAAAGTAGCCTGCGCACGCACCCAGAGTGAGATTGAGCAGGAAATTAATGAGATCCGCAGAGTGATCGAGATACCAATGCTTACACCGGTGAAAGAGAAAACAAATAAAAATAAGAAATCTGAAGAACACCAGATGTATAAAAAAGCACTTACGAGAGCATGGAAACGTCTTGGCTATTCCAAAGAATTAGCAGCCCTGCGCACACAGGTCATCTGTACCGGTGAGGAGAGTGAGCTGGAATGGCTTGCCGAGCAGGTGAGAAACCGACAGTTCCGCAAAGAGGAGAAGGCCTGCGTTTATAAACTGGTAGGAGATGTCCGCATGAAACAGGGACAGACCAGAGAAGCTTTTGCCAATTATAAGAAAGCACTGGAATATGAAATGTCATCCTACGTAAAGACCGAACTGTACCGTATTTTTATCAATGATCTGAATGATGGAAGCAGACAGGCGAAGAGCTTTGCAAAGAAGGCAGACATCACAGTTGTGCTTGATAACTGGCTGGATAAATACGGAAGTATTGAAGATGTGAAGCGAATTGTACAGTCAGTAATGTGAATTAGAAATGGAGTAAAGAGTTGAATAAAAAACAAAAGGTAATTTTATCATTATTACAGGAAATAGATGAAATATGCCAGCAGAATCAAATTGAATATTACCTCTCTCCACGACTGACTCTCTGTGCTGTGGAGGGAAAACCTTTCCCACAGAATCCCATGTTTGGAATCGTTCTGATGAAAGTAGCAGACATGGAGCGTTTCCGTAAGGCAGTAGATGAAGATCCGAGAGAGAGACGCGCGCTGGAATCGCTGAAAAGCCATAAATGGTTTTCGGGATTGTATCTGCGCTATACAAACACAGATACTCTGTGCCTGAATATGGATAACACCAGGGATTACGCATTTCCGGGAATCGGAGTCAGTATTTTCCCCCTCAGATCGGAAGCTGAGTCAGCATCGGCCGGACGCAGGTTCTCAAGAGATGAGAATGCGTGGATGGAACTTTGCCATATCAATTATGCAGACAGAAGTCTGAAAAACAGGCTCAACCGTACCTGGATGAGGCTGCGTTGTCTGGTCAATGGACGTCAGAGACAGGCTTCCCGTTTATACGACCGATTCCTCAGATTGTATCAGAAGCCGGAGACAGGTCAATATACCCTTAAGAGAAAAAAACAGACCACCGTTTATCCTGCCGGCATTTTTGCGAAGAGTAAGCGTGTCGAGATGGAGGGAGTTAAGCTTCAGATTCCGGCAAAAACCGAAGAATATCTGACCATAAGTTATGGAAAGAATTATAAGGATGTCACAGAGCCGCGATATGTCACTCCGATTGCGCTGGCAGTCAGCGCCAGAGTAAGCTACACACAATTCTGGAAAGAAGCAGGAGATTTCGACAAATACTGCAAAGAACGTATGAAAAATGCCCGCAGGCTTGCAAAGAGCAGGCGGCATAAGGACTACTTTAACGAATGCTGGGATTATGTGGAATTCTGCGGAGAGCGGATGAACCTGGGCGTATCTTATGAGAAACAGAAGGACTATATCAAGAACCTGTATAAGAATGAAGATTATATGACACTTGAGAAAGTATTTCGTCCATACTTCAAAATGATGCAGAAGAGTCTGCAAAAAGGCGAACTCTTTGCGGAGGACGAAGAGATTCTTGATATTTATATAGACGTACTGGAAAAAACAGGAAAAACAGTACAGAGAGAGAAGATCGGTGCACTGATCTGACGGGAGGAAAAATGAAACTTTCAGATTATATTGTTACGTTTTTACAGAAAAAAGGTATCTGCCATTTCTTTGGATATCAGGGAACGATGATCGCACATGTGGTAGATTCTATTGAACGAAATCCGGAGACGGAAAATCACTCCAGCTATAATGAACAGGGAGCGGCTTTTGCAGCATGTGGTTATGCGCAGGCGAAACAGGAATGTGCATGCGCCTATGCGACCAGCGGACCGGGAGCAGTCAATCTTTTAAGCGGCGTGGCAGATGCCTACTATGATTCCCTGCCTGTGGTCTTTCTCACAGGACAGTTAAATACTTATGAATATTCCGGTATCGAGGGACTGCGCCAGCAGGGATTTCAGGAGACAGACATCGTGGCAATGGCGAAACCGATCACGAAGTATGCTGTCCAGATCCGTAATCCTGAGGATATCGTCGAAGAATTAAATAAGGCTTATCACATCGCAACGACAGGACGAAGAGGCCCGGTACTTATCGACCTGCCTATGAATATTCAGAGAAGTGAAGTAGAGAATCCTGTTTATGACATGAAATTCGAGGATAAACATACAGATGAGGCCACAGCGCAGAAGGCAGCCGACACAATTCTGGAAGCGCTGAAACAGGCGAAGCGCCCTGTGATTATGCTCGGACATGGAGTAGACAGCGAGGTAAGCCAGCAGGAGCTGATTCATTTCGCACAGAAAAGACAGATTCCGATTATCACAAGTGTCCTTGCAAAATCCGTGCTGGGCTATGACCATCCGCTGAACTTCGGCTGTATCGGAGGTGCGTATGGACACCGCTATGCGAACATGATTGCAAATGCAAAGAGCGATTTGCTTCTCTGTTTCGGTATTTCCCTCTGCACCAGACAGATTGGAACAAAAGTACATGAATTTGCCAAAGGAGCAAAGATCATCCGTGTGGACATCGACCAGTATAATCTTCAGAGAGATATCCATGAAAACGGAGAGAATGAAGTGAAACTTCAGGCTGAGACCAGTGCAGTGATCAATTGTCTGGCAAGAGCACATTGTCCGGAAATGGATGGCTTAAGCGACTGGCTGAATGTCTGCACAGAGATCAAAGAGAATCTCCAGGCAGTGGATGATAACACGCCGGAGAGATATCCGAACCGCATGATTGCTGATCTCAGTGATATGCTTGAGGATACGTCTGCGGTCGCAGTAGATGTCGGACAGCATATGGTATGGAGCTACCAGTCATTTAAGAACCGGGAAGGTCAGAAGCTTCTTTTCTCAGGCGGACACGGTGCTATGGGATATGGACTTCCGGCGGCGATCGGTGCATATTATGCGACAGGAAAACCAACCGCATGTATCTGCGGAGACGGTGCACTTCAGATGAATATCCAGGAACTGGAGTGGGTGAAGAGAGAGAATCTTCCTATTAAAATAATGGTAATGAACAATGAAGCGCTGGGTATGATCCGTCATCTGCAGAGAGATTATTTCGACTGCCTTTTTGCCGGAACTACGGACGGCTGTGGATTCGCTTCCTGTGACTTCGCTGAGGTGGCTAAAGCTTACGGTATTCCGGCATTAAGAATGCACTGCGATGCGGTAAGAGAACAGGCACCGGAATTTCTGGAAGGTGAAGGACCGAAGCTTCTGGAAGTCATGCTTGAGCACGGAACTTTCGCATATCCGAAAACCTGCCTGGGCGAACCGATCCACAACCAGCAGCCATACGCGCCGAAGAATGTTTATGACAGACTGATGGAATTATAAAACAATTGCCATAGAGTAATGTTAAGCAGCGAAAGCGTATCGGGATTATCCATTCAACTGATAGATAAAGATGAATATAACAAAGAGGTAGCAGAAAAAATGAGCAGAGTAACAGTAATCACAGGCGGTACTTCCGGAATCGGCCGTGGCATTGTGGAGAAGATCCTGGCAAATTCAGAACAGGACGATCTGATCTTTGCCACCTACGCACACAATGCGTATAAGGCAAACGACTTCTGGGACAGTCTGAAACCGGAAGACCAGGAGAAGCTTATCATAATGAAAGCGGATATGTCTTCCTATGACGATATGATGAATTTCGTCAAAGAAGTGAAAGAAAAAGCAGGACATGTGGACTGGCTGATCAGCAATGCCGGAATCAGCACCTATGATAAATTTCAGGATTACACATTTGAAGAATGGAATAACATCGTAAACACCAACCTTTCCATCCCGGTATTTATGATCAAGGAATTCATGCCGGTCATGACGGAAGGCGGCAGAGTTCTCTTTATGGGATCTTATGCAGGACAGCAGGCATATTCTTCTTCACTCGTATACGGAGTGACTAAGGCGGCGATCCATTTCCTTACCAAATCCCTGGTAAAGGAATTTGAGCCAAAAGGCATTACAGTTAATGCCATAGCTCCGGGATTTATCCAGACCCCGTGGCACGAGAACCGCACCCCTGAAAGCTACGAACGCATCAACCGCAAGATCGCCCTCCACAGATTCGGAGAGATCAAGGATGTGGCGGATATGGCGTACAGTATTCTCACGAACAACTATATGAATGGAAGCATCGTGGATATCCATGGAGGATATGACTACTTCTAAAAGAACCTGACCAATCAGGTGACTAACCGAATCAAGTAAGTCCCCTGCTTCAATTGCAAATATCCGATTGAGTTAAACCAAGTAACGAAAGTAGATCGCAAATATCCGCTTGAATTCCCGACAGATAAAATGGAGAAGCTTCTTCAGAAACTGTCGGGAATTTTTTTGCATTTTCGTATTTTTTTTGTACATTTTAACAACCGTAGCAAGAATTCCCTCACCTTTATAGGTGATGGGATGAATTGCACATTCGAGCATGTCTGCTCAA
>ERZ773269.3410-NODE-3410-length-10536-cov-5.006774_pt1 | contig 10536 bp, 8 predicted proteins | sample MGYA00511958_ERZ773269 | MGnify/ENA primary metagenome ERZ773269 (study PRJEB29015, sample SAMEA2737761) | human gut metagenome | biome: human gut; feature: human-associated habitat; material: faeces | place: China | collected 2012 ... | reverse complement strand
TGTCAGGTTGAAATCCAGGCAGTACACGGGAAGCGTGATAATCGTCAAATAATTTGCCTCCGAATTCCAGATAGAGCTTATTGTCAAACTGACTGATTCGCTCTTTAATGTGGGCAGACTGCATCTGCAGATACTTGTCATTGTCAAAACCAATTTTCATAATGAATAAATCCTCTCTTGTCCTCTGTATTATATTATGAGTTCTATCGTTCATATGCCGGAACTGTTCTGAAATATACAGAAAAATTCAGGCATGAAAAACCACAGAAAAAGTATACTACATATTATGGCTAGTTTACAATCTTTTCATAATGTTTTTATTGATTTCTAACAAGGCTGTCCGTATAATGGAGAGTGACACAGGAGGAGAAAAATGGACAACCAGAACGGAAACAAGGATAATAATAAAAATAACAAACAAGGCTTTTCTTTTGTCATACTGATTACGATGCTGACGGCACTTTTGGTATTTGCTATGTATCAGTTTCAGGGAGTGGACAGTGACCAGGAAATTACTTATAACAAGTTCCTGAAGATGATTGATGAGAAGAAGGTCGAGAAAGTTGAAATTAAGAGTGACAGGATTCTGATCACGGCAAAGAAGGAAAGTGGAGATAAGGTCAACAAGGAATATTACACAGGCCGGATGAATGATGATCAATTGGTGGAGAAACTGGAAAAAGCAAAGATTGATTTCAATCAGGAGGTACCGGATACAACTTCTGCAATTGTTGCCCAGTATGCTATGAATATCATTCCGCTTGTCATATTTATTGCATTGATCGTATGGATGACCCGTAAGATGTCGAAAGGCGGAGGCATGATGGGAATTGGCAAGAGTAATGCCAAGATGTATGTGGAAAAACAGACCGGTGTCACATTTAAGGATGTAGCAGGGCAAGATGAGGCGAAGGAATCTTTGCAGGAAGTTGTAGATTTCCTGCACAATCCGGGAAAATATACAAGCGTAGGAGCAAAGCTTCCAAAAGGAGCACTGCTTGTAGGACCTCCGGGAACAGGTAAGACACTTTTGGCAAAAGCAGTTGCAGGAGAGGCAAAAGTACCGTTTTTTTCATTGAGTGGATCTGCATTTGTAGAGATGTATGTCGGTGTCGGAGCATCCAGAGTCCGAGACCTGTTTAAGCAGGCACAGCAGATGGCACCATGTATTATTTTCATTGACGAGATTGATGCAATTGGTAAGAGCCGTGATACACAGATGGGCGGTAACGATGAGCGTGAGCAGACATTGAACCAGCTTCTAGCTGAGATGGATGGATTTGAAAGTAACAAAGGTCTTGTTCTTCTGGCAGCCACGAACCGTCCGGAGATTCTGGATCCGGCACTGTTAAGACCGGGACGTTTTGACCGTCGTATTATTGTGGAACGACCGGATCTTAAAGGACGTGTGGAAGTACTGAAAGTGCACTCTAAAGACGTGAAGATGGATGAGACGGTTGATCTGGAAGCAATCGCACTTGCAACTTCCGGAGCAGTTGGCTCAGATCTTGCAAATATGATCAATGAAGCCGCAATCAACGCAGTTAAGAATGGAAGAAATGCCGTATCACAGGCGGATCTTTTTGAAGCAGTGGAAGTTGTGCTGGTAGGTAAAGAAAAGAAAGACCGTGTGATGAATCAGGAAGAGCGCAAGATTGTGTCTTACCATGAAGTCGGACATGCGCTTGTCAGTGCGTTGCAGAAGGATTCTGAGCCAGTTCAGAAGATTACGATCGTACCGCGTACGATGGGAGCACTTGGATATGTTATGCAGACTCCGGAAGAAGAAAAGTTCCTGAATACAAAGAAAGAACTGCAGGCTATGTTAGTTGGAATGCTCGGAGGACGTGCTGCAGAAGAGATTGTATTTGATACAGTGACAACAGGGGCTTCTAATGATATTGAGAAAGCAACCAGTGTGGCAAGAGCTATGATTACCCAATATGGTATGAGTGAGAAGTTCGGGCTGATCGGGTTGGAATCGGTCCAGAACAGATATTTGGACGGACGTCCGGTTATGAACTGTGGTCAGGAGACAGCTTCTGAGATTGATCATGAAGTTATGAAGATGCTGAAAGAAGCTTATGAGGAAGCAAAGAAACTTCTTTCAGAACACAGAGAATCACTGGATAAGATTGCAGCATTTCTGATTGAGAAAGAGACAATCACAGGAAAAGAATTCATGAAGATTTTCCATGAAGTAGAAGGAATTGCAGAAGAGTAATACAGAAAGTTAATGTATTTGAATACCGTTTCCCGGGCAAATCAGATTTTTGTCAGGGAGGCGGTATTTTCTGTTACATTGAGTTGAAAAAACAGGGAGTAAATTATGTTTGATATTCAGGAAGAATTAAAAAAACTGCCGGGCAAGCCGGGAGTTTATCTGATGCATGATGAGACAGATAAAATCATCTATGTGGGAAAAGCAATCAGTCTGAAAAACCGTGTACGACAGTATTTTCAGAGCAGTCGTAACAAAGGGGCTAAGATAGAACAGATGGTGACTCACATTTCCAGGTTCGAGTATATCGTAACAGATTCGGAACTGGAAGCGCTGGTGCTGGAGTGTAATCTCATCAAAGAGCACAGACCCAAATATAACACAATGTTGATGGACGACAAGGCTTATCCATTTATAAAAGTTACTGTGCAGGAGCCATTTCCAAGAGTGATGTTGGCAAGAAGAGTGCAGAAAGATAAGGCAAAGTATTTTGGCCCCTATACGAGTGCCGGGGCAGTGAAAGACACAATAGAACTGATTCGAAAGTTATATTTTATCCGAAGCTGTAACCGGAGACTGCCAAAGGATATTGGAAAAGAGCGGCCATGTCTGAACTATCATATTCATCAGTGCAAAGCTCCGTGTCAGGGATACATTTCGAAGGAGGAATACCGCAAGTCTGTAGAGGAAGTCTTACATTTTCTGAATGGAAATTATGATCCGATTCTGGAAAAGTTGAAGGCACAGATGGAAGAAGCGTCAGAGGCATTGGAGTTTGAGCGGGCAATTGAATATCGGGAGTTGATAAACAGTGTACAGAAAATTGCACAGAAGCAGAAAATTACAGACACTGCGGGAGATGACAGGGATATTGTGGCAGTATCAAAAGATTTGGAAGATGCGGTTGTGCAAGTGTTTTTTATTCGAAATGGAAGATTGATCGGGCGGGATCATTTTTATCTGAAGCTAGTGGATAAGGAGACAAAGGCAGAGATACTTTCCAGTTTTATCAAGCAATTTTATGCAGGGACACCATATATTCCGGGGCAGATTATGTTGCCAGAGGAAATACCAGATCATGAGATTATTGAGGAATGGCTGACAAGGAAAAAAGAGCATAAAGTACATCTGGTCATTCCGAAAAAAGGAACAAAGGAAAAACTGGTAGAGCTGGCAGAAAAAAATGCCCGAATGGTTCTGACGAAGGATAAAGAGCGGATTAAGAGAGAAGAGGGAAGAACGATTGGTGCAGTCAAAGAACTTCAAAATCTTTTGGGCTTAACCGGACTGCATCGTATGGAGGCGTATGATATTTCCAATACAAATGGATTTGAATCAGTTGGCTCTATGGTTGTCTATGAAAAAGGAAAACCGAAGAGAAATGACTACCGTAAATTCAAGATTAAAGGGGTAAAAGGGGCGAACGATTATGCCAGTATGAATGAAGTGCTTACAAGGCGGTTCGGGCACGGCTTAAGAGAAAAGGAAGAAGGTCGAGAACTTGGCAGTTTTACGGTATTTCCAGATCTGATTCTGATGGACGGTGGTAAAGGGCAGGTAAATATTGCACTGGAAGTGCTGGATAAGCTGAATCTGGATATTCCGGTCTGCGGTATGGTAAAGGATGATCACCACAGAACCAGAGGGCTTTATTATCACAATGAAGAGATTCCTATTGACCGGAATTCGGAAGCATTCAGACTGATCACGCGCATTCAGGATGAAGCTCACCGGTTTGCAATTACATTTCACAGGCAGCTTCGCAGTCAAGGACAAGTTCATTCGATTTTGGATGATATTCCAGGTGTTGGACCAGCAAGAAGAAAAGATTTAATGAAGCATTTTGCCAACATTGAGGCAATCAAGAATGCCACTGTAGAGGAACTAAAGAGTCTTCCTTCTATGAATGAAAAATCCGCTAAGGATGTGTATGATTTTTTTCACTGATATGCTATAATTTTAATATTAGTAATAGGATGCCTGGAAGGAGAGACACATATGCGAAAAAATGTAGTTCAAATGAAGCAGATTGTCGAGAAGATGAATCTGAAAAATCTGACACCGGATGTAGAGTTGTCGGATAAGGCTGTGGAGGTTCCGGATATTAACCGTCCTGCATTACAATTGACAGGATTTTTTGAAAGATTTGATGCGGAACGGGTGCAGGTCATCGGTTATGTAGAATATAGCTACCTGACAACATTGGAAGAAAAGAAAAAAGAGGAAATTTATGACACGCTTCTTTCTTACAAGATTCCATGCCTGGTATTTTGCCGTGCTTTAAAACCAGATGATATGCTCTTGCAAAAGGCAACAGAAGCGAATATTCCGGTATTTTCAACAGATTCACATACATCTGCATTTATGGCAGAAATCATTCGGTGGTTAAATGTTCAGTTAGCACCATGTATTTCCATCCATGGAGTACTGGTAGATGTCTACGGTGTCGGTGTGCTGATTATGGGAGAGAGTGGTATTGGAAAAAGTGAGGCGGCTTTGGAACTGATTAAGAGAGGGCACCGGCTTGTCAGTGACGATGTTGTGGAGATCCGCAAGGTCAGTGATGAGACACTGGTAGGAACAGCACCGGATATTACAAGGCATTTTATTGAGCTCAGAGGTATTGGAATTGTGGACGTTAAGACTTTATTCGGTGTTCAAAGCGTCAGAGAGACAAAGAATATTGACCTTGTTATTACACTGGAGGAGTGGAATAAAGAGCGTGAGTATGATCGCCTGGGACTGGAAGATCAGTATACAGAATTTCTTGGGAATAAGGTAGTCTGCCACAATCTTCCAATCCGTCCAGGACGTAATCTGGCTATTATTGTAGAGACGGCTGCTATTAATCACAGACAGAAGTCTATGGGTTATAATGCTGCACAGGAGCTATATCAGAGAGTACAACGTAATCTTACAAAAAAAGATTAAAATATATACACAAGGAGAAAATAACTATGAAATACTGTTTTGGAGCAGATGTTGGGGGAACCACTATAAAACTGGGATTGTTTACAGTGGATGGAGAAATTCTTGATAAATGGGAGATTATTACAAGAACTGAAAATGAAGGTGAATTCATTCTTCAAGATATAGCAACGGCTTTAAAGGAAAAGATTCAGGAAAAAGCAATTCCGGCAGAAGAAGTGATAGGAATTGGAATGGGAATTCCGGCACCGGTAAATTCGGAAGGTATTGTGAGAAAGACAGCGAATCTTGGATGGGGATATAAAGAGGTTAAGAAAGAATTAGAGAATCTGACAGGTTGGCAGGTTGTTGTTGGCAATGATGCCAATGTAGCGGCACTTGGTGAGATGTGGAAAGGTGCTGGACATGGTGAGAAGAATATGGTCATGGTCACACTTGGAACTGGAGTTGGCGGAGGAGTGATCATGGGAGGAAGACCTTTGATCGGTGCCAATGGAGCTGGCGGAGAAATCGGACATATCTGTGTAAATTACTTTGAAGAAAAGTGTTGTGGCTGTGGAAAGAAAGGCTGTCTTGAACAGTATGCGTCTGCAACAGGAATTGCAAGAATTGCCAGAGAACATCTCGCGGCTGATAAGAAAGATTCAATATTGCGAACTTATGATTTAGATAAGATAGATGCAAAAATCGTATTTGATGCCTTAAAAGAAGGTGATCAGCTTGCCGTAGATGTTGTAGAAGAATTCGGAGAATACCTGGCGAAAGGATTAGCAGACGTAGCAGTCGTAGTAGATCCAAGCCTTTTTGTAATTGGAGGAGGAGTGTCAAAAGCAGGAGAAATTCTCCTTACATATATAGAAAAATATTATCGCAAGCGAGCCTTTTTTGCAAATAAAGATACTCAGTTTGCTATTGCAAGCCTTGGAAATGATGCAGGAATCTGTGGAGCTGCAAAGCTGATCCTGGATAGTCAAGTGTAGAAAGTAGATGTTTCGAATATAGGAAAGGAGAGTGGATATCCACTCTCCTGTTTTTTTGAAATTATCAATATTGAGATAAGCAAAAGTGATTATTGTGTGTTACCGCCGGCATCGCCGCCGCCAGCATCGCCGCCACCAGCATCACCGCCACCGGTATTGCCACCAGTGTTGCCGCCGGTGTTGCCACCAGTGTTGCCGCCGGTATTACCACCGGTATTGCCACCAGTGTTGCCACCGGTATTAGCTCCGGTATTAGTATCGGTATTGTTACCAGTATTATCACCATTTGTGTCATTGGACTTGCTGTCATTTTCTTCAGAATTATAGTCTTCAGAATGGTTTTTATGTCCCGGACAACTTTGATCTGGAAGGCTGTCTGTTGCAAAGTATTCTGTTACACTTGGACAACTGGAAGTTGCCAGATATCCTGTAATTGTGCAGACAGATTTTTGCTCTACAGAACTTGGCATTACAAAATCTTTTGTTTCAAGATTCTCATGTACTCTGCTCATGATTCCTTTCCAGATGCGGAAACGGAATTTAGTGTCGGAATTACATTCTTTGTTATCATCGTAACCGCCCCATACAGCACATGTGTAGTATGGAGTATATCCGACAAACCATAAGTCCTTGTTGGATGTTGTTGTACCTGTTTTACCGGCAACCGGCATATTATCTAACTGGCAGGCTTTACCGGTACCTTCCTCTACTACGGTCTGAAGAGCACTCGTAAGAAGTCCGGCTGTACTGTCTTTGATTGCCTGGTGACTCTCGCCAGTTCCGTCAAGAAGAACATTGCCATCATGATCTAAAACTTTCGTGTAAAGAGTTGGTTTATTGTAAACGCCGTTGTTGGCAATTGCAGCATAGGCACTACAGAGTTCGTAATTATAAACACCATCTGTCAGACCGCCAAGGGCAAGGGTTTTTGCGTTATCAGAATAAGTATCTCCATTTACCACTTTATTGGTTACCAGTGTGCTGATGCCAAGTTTCTCGCAATATTCCATACCTACATCTTGAGTGACAAGATCACTGGTCTGCACAGCACAGGAGTTGAGAGAAAGTGCGATAGCGGTACGCATGGATACATCGCCTTTACTTCCTTTAATAGTTTTTCCACCGCCAACATCATAATTTTTATCATCAATGACAGAAGCAAGTGTCATTTCGTCCAGATCCAGAGCCGGTGCATAAGCAGCCAGGATTTTAAAAGTAGATCCAGGTTGTCTCTTGGAACCTTTGTATGCACGATTCAGTCCTAGACTGGTTGATTTGGCACCTCGGCCACCGACCATGGCTTTGATTTGACCGGTATACTGATCCATCAAAGTAATGGAAGCTTGTGGCTGTGGTGAGATGTTTATAACTTCATTGTAAGTATCACCTTCCTGAGCGATGGTAGATTTCCATTCTTCTACCATGGCACGGGCGGCATCTTCACTTTTATATAAAAGTCCTTGATCTTTGTTATAGGTTTCTTTTACATATTTTTTGATGTGGCCGGAAGAGTAATTCTCAGTACTTCCATCTGCACGCGTGACAGTCAGTGCATAGTCGAGACCATATTCGATATTTGATGGATAATTGGAATCATCGTTGGCTTCTTCGTCACAAATCTGCTGAAGAGACTGATTCTGAGTGGAGTAAATGCTAAGACCTCCACTGTAAACAGCATTGTAAGCCTGTGTTTCTGAAAAACCACATTGATCCTGCAGGTTATTCATGACTTGATCTGCAAGTGCATCTACAAAATAACTATATGCGTTGGAAGAATCTGTCTGGGTTTCGTTAACAGACTGGATTCTTGCATATACATCATCTGCCATTGCTTCATCATAAGCAGCCTGGTCGATATATCCCTGTTTCAGCATATTCTTAAGAACCTTATCACGACGCTTCTGGTTCTTTTGAGGGTTCGTGATTGGATTCAGGTTACCAGGACTCTGTGTAATACCTGCAATAACAGCACTTTCAGAAAGAGTCAGTTCTGAAACATCTTTGTTGAAATATCTTTTCGCAGCAGATTGAACACCGAGACAGTTCTGTCCTAAGTTGATGGTGTTCAGATAAGCTTCCATAATCTCATCTTTACTCATCTGCTTTTCGATGGAAACGGCAAGGAACTGTTCCTGGAGTTTTCGCTGTAGCTTATCGTAGAATGTCTTTTCATTTACAAAGTTCGGAAAGACATTATTTTTTATGAGCTGCTGTGTCAGTGTACTGGCTCCCTGGGATCCCCCGGAAATAAGAGAAACACCGGCACGGACAATACCTTTGATATCAATTCCGTTATGCTCATAAAAACGTTCATCCTCGATAGCAACAAATGCATGCTGAAGATCTGCCGGAATCTCATCGATTGTTTTATATACACGGTTAGAACCTGCGGCAACAAAACGTTCAATTTCAGTTGTTCCGTCGTCAGCGTACACTAAAGTTGTAAATCCCTGTGGTTTTACATCATCAGGTGTAATATCCGGAGAATTGTCAATAATCTTTTTCACAAATAGTCCGCCACCGGCAACACCGGCGATTGCAACCACGATGATGCAAAGAAGGAGTGCCTTAAATAATCGGACTCCTACACGCTTTGCCTGCATAGCAGACTTTGACGTAATCTGCTTCTGGCGCTTTGCGGCTTTTTTCTTACCATAATTCATGCGTATATGCCTCCTTTATACCAGGTTATTATAGCAAATTAGCTATTTGAAATAAAGAAAAAAATGAAAACTTCATATTTTCTATGGAAAATCTTAAGAAGTTTGATATAGTAATGTGGTAGGAAGTAAAAAAAGACTTCTTAAGCGTAATATGTATGAATGAGAAATCAAGGGAGTTATGTAAATATGTTGGAAAAATATAAAGTTGTGTATAAAGGTGGACAGGATGAAATTATAGAAAAAAAGTCCAGATTTATTGCGACAGTTGCTCCGGTAGAAAGCGAAGAAGAAGCACTTGCTTTTATAGAAGCAATGAAGAAAAAATATTGGGATGCGAGACATAACTGTTTTGCGTATGTCATCGGAGAGAGAGGACAGCTTGCAAGATGCAGTGATGACGGAGAACCTGGCGGCACTGCCGGAAAACCTATGCTGGATGTTCTTCTTGGGGAAGAAATCCGCAATATAGTGGTTGTTGTGACCCGCTATTTTGGAGGAACACTTCTTGGAACCGGAGGGCTTGTAAGAGCTTATTCTTCTTCTACACAGGCGGGAATCCGTGCATCTGTAATTATAACCAGAATCCGGGGGCTTAAACTGAATATTAAGACAGATTATAATGGTCTTGGAAAAGTGCAGTATATTTTGGGACAACGTGGAATCAAGCTGATTGATAGTATTTATACGGAAAATGTAGAATTAAGTGTTTTATTGCCTTTGGGAGAGGTAAAGACTGTGGAAGCAGAGATTACAGAAGGAACTAATGGAAGAGTAAAAATGGAAGAAAAGGATAAAGAAAAACACAATCTTAAAACGATTGTGTTTGATGAAGTCAATGGAATACATACACAGAGTGAAGAAATGGTCATATATTCCAATGGTTCTATTTATCAGGTTTTAAATCACAATTTGCTTTCACATGATTCATAGGTGGGTTTCCAGTAACATGTCTAAGCAAATATAATTTATTACCATTTGCCCATTCTTGGTAGATATAAGTATTTCCAAATTTATCTTGACCACCCGATTGAGCAACAATTGATGAATTAAAAGGAATGACGGGACTAAAAGACATTCTTTGATTGAACATGTATTCCTTAGTTAGTTCATCAAAAGGTATTTTTGAAAATGGAATTATTTGAATTGCCATATAGAATCATCTCCTTATTATCGGATGATTTCAGTTTAGCAGAAAGAGAGGTAAACGGAATATGGAAGAAAAGAATGATATTTCGATTTTAAATTTAATTGAGAAAAACATAGGCAAAATAAAAGCTTCACATAATGTTGAAGCAAAAAGTTTCTACATTTCTACAATTGAAAAGTTATGTGAAGCATACGATCAACAGATTAGTGCTGAATTAATTAATTCAACAAAAGAAAAGACACTAGCTGACAAGCCAATGTCTGAAGAACAATAAGATGAATTCTTTAAAAATGCTGGGATTTTACCCAAGCGAGAATTTTTGGATAAAAAGGAAAGTAAAAAATGATTGAACTAGCTGTAGTAGCAATGTGGGTATTTGGATTAATAATTGTAACTTTGATGAGTTATGAGAAAACAAAAAACACCACATTGAATGTAGTGTCGGTAATTTTAATTCTCATAGTTACAACAATTATTGTTGCTTCTTTAAGTCATAGTTAAATGCTCTCAAGGTAGCAAGAACAGACTCATTAGCTGTATCAAAATCGTTTCGATCAGCCCCATATTCACCAGCTTTAGCGATTTTTGACAAAGTAT
>ERZ773269.3398-NODE-3398-length-10571-cov-5.120293_pt1 | contig 10571 bp, 7 predicted proteins | sample MGYA00511958_ERZ773269 | MGnify/ENA primary metagenome ERZ773269 (study PRJEB29015, sample SAMEA2737761) | human gut metagenome | biome: human gut; feature: human-associated habitat; material: faeces | place: China | collected 2012 ... | reverse complement strand
ACCACAAGGGTTCGCTATGGATTTTTAAGTGTTCAACTTAATTATACAATCCGCCACTTAATTATGGATAAAGAAGTTTTATTTTTTTTGTTGGAGAAAACGAAATGAACATTTATAAAAGACAGTCACTTAATATTCTTTTTTATGCTAAGACTCCTTACCAGCTTTTGATTATGAGTTACTTGGCATTGACGTTTAAACAAGAAGAAAACTGTAAGCTTAACTTAATATTAATTATTGATGCGCCACTTGATAAATGTTGGCAGAATTATGATAAAAGTATTTGGAATGATGTTATTTGCAGAAAACTCACTTTTTATCCAGATACTAGTTACACAAAAGTTAAATATCTTGTGGAGTATTTAGGCTATTTTTTTCATGACAAATATGAAAAAATAAATCTTTCCAATTATTTATATAGCCAAAATAACAATTTAAATTATTTTTTCTTTTCGAACGGAGATGATATTTTGGTTCCTCTGATATTAGAAAAATATCCAGGATGTATTTCTTATTGCGTAAGTGAAGGCAGTGCAAGTTATAATATTGGACAGCTTAATGGTTCTAAATTAAAGAGAATGATTAAATTAACACTTTTGAATTTTTACAATATTTTGCATGGTGGCCCCTTTTTAACAGATGGAGTATTTAATATTGAAGGAGGGGAAAATGTAAATGGGTATATAGACACGAGAATTGATAAGGCTACGGAACGGTTTAAGCAAAAGCGAATTTTATATGAAATTGCGTTAAGTGACTTAACGCAAAAAAGTAAACAAATAATACAACTTCCGAAAGAGTTTGAGTGTAAAATTAAGAATAAACCTAAAGCCCTTTTTATGACAGGATGCTTATCCGAGGATAGCGACATAGATGAAAGCGATGAGTTAGATTTTTATCAAAAGGTAATTCTAACCTTTCAAAAAAAAGGTTTCCAAGTGTTTATAAAACCACATCCACGTGAAAAAAATAAAAAAATCAATAAATTGAAAATGCATATAAATGATGTTGTATTTCTTGATAGAATGCAGTCTATTCCCGCGGAGGTTCTTTTTACTAGAATCAAATTCCAAGCACTTTGTGGAATTCTAACATCGGCCATTTGGAATGGATATGATCTTGGAGTCTCTGAAAAATATTTTATGCTGCCGTTTTTATATAAGCAAAGCGGTGGGTATAAAAGGTTCGATATTAATGCAATAAATAATGAAATCCGCTTTCAAAATAATGTTTTCTATCCTGAGTCCTGGGAAGAATTCCAAAAACAACTAAATTTCAAGTAATAAATTTTTTATGACATGGAATAGTCATCTAAATGAAGTGCCATAAGTACATTATTAGAGTATCCATTTCCAATCGTTTTAGGATTCATTGTCAGTTGTTTAAAATGCAGTACCTGATGCACTTGCAAATCTTTGTTATTATGAAGTGGGCTATTAATTAAGATTGTATTTTTGGGCACTGTTATTCAACCTTTGAGTAAAGAATTGCTTGACAGGATTCCTAAAAGTATTCGAGATAGATTGATTATAAATATTCGATTTAAAGTCACTGATTTTTCTAATAATCGTAATGCGAATTTGGCGTTATTATCTGAGGGTGTTTTAAATATGCAGATTGATTGGAACAGTTTCAAGATTTTTAATCCGGATGCGAAAGGGCTTAACTCCAAGTTTGAAGACCTTTGTCGGCAACTTTTTGTCAATGAATTTCTGGCAGGAGACAAGTCCGGAGCGTATCCTCATAGCAATCCTCACAATCCTGGCATTGAAGCGGAACCTGTTTATGATGAAGTCAATGATAGAAGAATCGGATTCCAGGCGAAATATTTTGAGGACAAAGTAAATTACAACGATATAAAAGATTCGGCGGAGATGACTGTTAAGCATTATTCAGGTAAACTGGATGTGTTCTATTTATATTGCAATCGCTCTCTGACTAGTACTAGTGAGAGCATGAAAAGAATAAAAGCAATTTTAGAAGCAGCAAATATAGACCTTGAACTTATTACTGATAATGCTATTTTGGATTTAGTAAGAAAAAATAAAAATTCTTATTTAGGGGAATATTATTTTGGAAATCATACATTGGATATGCAATGGTTCATTAATCATTCTCAAGACATGTTTGATGGACTGGGAAGCAGGTATAACCAGAAGGTCAATGTAGATACATATATATCTTTATATTTATCTTTGTTTCTTCATGATCAATGTGCGGCATCTTATTATAATCGGAAGAAAGAAGAACTTCTGAGGGAAATTAATGAGGTAAGAAGTCCATTTTCTAATTCTATCAGTGTATTCCTCTATGAATTAGAAAAGGCAGTATCCAAGCTTTCGGATGTAAGCGTGTATTCTCTTTCTGATGTTTTAAAATGGGAGGATACTATCCGCATTGCCGTACAGAAATCTTTAGAGGTACTAAAAGATGAAAGGGAATCGCTCTGTAAGAAATTAGAAGATATCAGAAAGCAAATTGAGGAGGAGCCCTTCAAAAAACAGATGGATTTTAGAAATGAGAGCGATGATATTTATCATAAAATTTCAGAAATTGATTCAAGCCTGAAATTGTTTCATAGACTTCATGTTTCCGCTTTAGAACGGGAAATTTTAGATGGAAAGACTCTTATTATTCATGGCGAGGCAGGAACAGGAAAGTCGCATCTTCTTGCGGCCGAAACGGAAAAACTTATAAAAGAAAATAGGCCGGCCTTATTACTTACGGGCGGGCAGTATTTGACGAACGATCCGATTGAGAAACAAATCATGAGTAATCTTCCGCTCGATTTTTCATTTGATTCTCTCCTGGATATTCTGGAAGCAATTGGAGAAAAGAACCAGCAGACTGTACCGATTTTTATTGATGCCTTAAATGAGACGTGGAATCATAAATTATGGGAAATTGGTCTTATGTCTATCATCAAAAAAATAAGTGCAAAGAGGATGCTTAAGCTGGTACTTACTTACCGCAATGGATATGATAAAGCTCTTTTGTCAGAGTCCATCAGGAAGAAAATTGACAGCGATGAAATTCTCTACTTGGAACATTATGGATTTGAAGATAACAGCAAAGAAGCTATAGAAAAGTTTCTGAAAACCTATAATATCCCATTTTCGCTGTCAAATTTTTTAGAAAATCAAATGACAAATCCTCTTTTCCTCAGTCTCTATTGTCAAACCTACGATGGAGAAGAAGTAAGTCTAGAGGAACTCTATGAAAAGTTAACAGATAAAGCAAATGATCATCTGATGGATACATTACCTAATGAAATTTCCAGAACTTATAAGGGAAGCAAAAATCTTGTTTCCATTTTCTTGGATAGACTTGCGTTGGAATTCATAAAAATCGGGAGAAAGACCATTTCAATAGAAAAAATCCGTAAATTGGATTTCTGGGATGATTATGGTTTGAGTCCCATGTCTTTCATTACTCAACTAAAAAAAGAAAATATATTATTGGACTATTGCTCTCCGGATGATGGAGCCAACATATATTTTCTAGCTTTTGATCAAATGAATGATTACTTCTGCGCCAAGGCAATTATCCGGCGTGTAAAAAGAGAAGACATACGGGGATATTTGCAGAAAGAAATCCTCGGTGTTGAAAATGGATTGCTGTCAAAGCCAGGGAATATCAATTTATTCGTCTGGATTTGTGCAGTGTATGGGAAAAAATATCATGAGGAATGTATTGATGTGATTGATTGCCTGAAAGACGAAGAAGATAGGAAGCTCGTTTTTTCAAGATATATCCAATCCTTTCAATGGCGGTCGACGAAAGGCTTTGATGTAGCTCGATTCCGGTACCTTTTAAATACTTATCCGTATAACTCGGATGATCTCTTTAGCATGCTTATAGGAAACAGCTTGAAGGTTTCAAATCCGCTGAATGCTGATTTCTTGCATTCTTATTTATTTCCAATGGACATAAACGAAAGGGATTTTATCTGGACAATATATATCAATGAGGCTCCTGACGAAAAGACACAATTGATGAGTCTAGCAGAAATGTATAGCAAGGGGGAGAAGCTACAGTTTAGTGATCCTCGGCAAATCGAACTTCTTTTGACGTTATTCAGCTGGCTGCTGACCTCCTCAAACCGATACCTGAGGGATATCACATCAAAAGCGATGATTGAAATTCTCCGGGAAAATTTTCAATACTGTCAGGTTATTCTTGAAAAATTCCGTGATGTGAACGATCCGTATGTGATTCAGCGCCTGTATGGCATTGTATTTGGGGCCTGCTGCAAACGGGTACATCCTGAGGATGAATGCTTTGAGAAACTGGTCGAGTATATTTATGAGACGATTTTTAATCAGGATAAGGTGTACCCGGATATCCTTCTTCGTGACTATGCCCGGTTGATTATAGAAAGATTTATTGTTGAAAATCCCGGTTATAAGGGATGTATTGTTATAAATAAAACAAGACCTCCCTATAAATCGGAGCCTGTACCCGAAATAGAAGATCAGGGGTATTGGGATAAAGAGTATACGGGCGGCTTATGGCGCCTTATAACATCAATGCGGCCTGCCATGCTTGGAATGTATGGGGATTTTGGCAGATACGTTTTTGAATCTAATCTGCATGATTTTGATGTGGATGTTAAGAAAATCTTTAACTATGCCATTTATTTCATTCTGAATGAGCTGCATTACAAGGAAGAAACTTTGGGCGTGTACGATTGTACACATTCCGGATCTTTGAGGAATATTACGTTGAAAACCGAACGCATCGGAAAAAAATACCAGTGGATAGCCATGTATAATATATTGGCTCGCGTTTCTGATCATTTTAAGATGTATGACAATTATAGAGGGTATAGAGAATTTTATACGACTTATGAAGGCACATGGGAGCCATTTACCCGTGACTTTGACCCTACATTGAATATCAATTTTATGTCATGTAAAAATGCACCTGAATTTCAACAGCTTAAAGACTTTAATCTTAAGGCGTGTGAAGATATAAAGAAACTTGATATAAGTGACAAGTCGAAATGGAAAGAATGGCTGGGTACGTCGAAGTTGTTTCATGACACTTTCAAAGATTTATTATACCTGAAAGGAAGCGACGGGGCGCAATGGGTCCGTCTATCCTTTCACTTTGATGTCCGGGATAGAAACCCTGAAACGGAAAATACCAGCATCTGGAGCGGTGTATATGCATATTTTGTAAATTCAAAGCAGAAGAAATTTCTTCAAGCTTCCTTGCAAAAGCATGAGTTATCGATTAGCGATGATATAGTATGGCCCATGCAGACATATTATGTCTTTAACCGGGAATATCCCTGGGCACCAAGCTGTAAAATGCTCAAAAAATCTATGCGTCTTGACACGGATGAATATGAACGAAAAGATGGCTCTCTTGGGAAAATTCTTCGTGCAGATTTATACCTTTTGTGGGAAAATGAATATGACGCTTCGAAAGATAAAACCATTTCCTGGCTGGTCCCCAATCCGGCTTTGATGGATGCTCTTCAATTAAATCAACAAGAAGAGGATGGCTTTTTCTATGATCCAGATGGCAGGCTAGCAGCCTATGACATTGGTCTCATGGATGAAAAAAGAAACGGTCTTGTCATTCGTAAGGATTTGCTCGACCTCTTCCTGAGTAGAAAGAGACTGTCTTTGGTCTGGTTTGTTAAAGGGCGAAAAGAAATACAACCACAATACCCGACTTTGAACTCATATTCTTATTGCGAATGGGAGGGAATGTATTTCTATAAAAAAGGGATTGTAAATGGAGACATGTATCAGACGGATTTACAGAGCAATGACTAAAGGCTTAGGTATTTAGAATTTTTTTAAAATATATTATCAAATCATACGATGAATTTGATTAGATGATTGTGAATAAGATTGATGCTATTTTACATTTCGAAGGTATATTCTCAGCCATATCCAGTGAAATTGCTCAACTATCTCAGCAGAACATTATGACGTGTATCATGTACCGCTATTTGGGTGGTACAAGTGATGTGCATGTATCGGCCTTTATAAAACTGAAGGAAACCATTGAGCATCTTTCAAAAGTAACCATTATTGTTTAATTATTATTCAATCAATTATTGATTATCGAGACTTTCAGTTATGACACTACAAAATAAAAACGCATTTTTTAACATCTTAGGTCCTATTATACTTAATGGTATCAATTTTTTTACGATACCGATTTATACTCGTATTTTAGGGCCGGATCAATATGGTATTGTTTCTGTATTTACGACCTGGGTCGGTATTTTTTCCATAATTTTTGGATTACAGGTCCAGGGAAGTATTGGGACTGCTACTGCCCGTATCGATAAAGCAGAGCTGAAAGAGTATTTAAGTTCCGTATTAGGGCTTGGGCTTTTATTTTCAGCCGTTTGCCTGATAGGATGGATTATTTTTCTTCCATTCATTTCAAAGGCTATGCTTTTGGTCCAGCCGGTCGTTTTGGGTATTGCTATCCAGTCCATAGGATTTTTTGTAATTAGTTTCGTAACATCCTCTTTCACTTTTGCAAAAAAAGCAGAAAAGAGCTTTGCAGTAAGTGTAACTACTGCTCTCTCAACTACTGCATTGAGCATGTTTCTTTTATTCTTCTATTTTTCTGGAGATCATTTATATTTTGGGAGAATTTTTGGACAGGTAGTCCCAATTGCTTTTATAGCTACATTTTTGGCTATATACATTTTAAAAAGTGGAAATTTTGCATTTAAGAAAAAATATATACTTTTTTGTCTCCCCATTTGTTTACCTCTTATTTTCCACGGCCTTTCTCACATAATCTTGGGGCAGAGTGATAGAGTCATGATTCAGCACATGATGGATAATAGTGCCACGGGTATCTACAGCTTTGTGGTAATATTTACCAATGTGTTGAATGTCATTTGGCTGGCGCTAAATAATACCTGGGTCCCCTTTTACTACGATGATTTGAAAAAAGGAAATCTTGATTTGATTCTATCCAAAACGAAAGGGTATTTGTTCAATTACAGTATTATTGCCATTGTCTTCAGTTTGTGGGCACCGGAAGTTATTAAAATCTTTACCCCGCCATCTTTTTGGAAAGCTATTACTCTTTTGCCTTATTTTGTGATGAGCGTATATTTTGTTTTCCTTTACAGTTTTCCAGTGAATTTTGAATTTTATCATAAGAAAACATTTTCCATTGCCATAGGGACCATTGGTGCAGCACTCGTCAATATCGGGCTGAATTATTTCTTCATTCCGATTTGGGGAATGGCCGGTGCTGCTCTGGCAACTTTAATCGCTCATGTCTTCTTATTCCTATTTCATGATTGCATCGCAAGATATGCCCTTTCAGAACATTATCATTACGCGTTCAGGATATTTATGCCTTATCTTATTGGCACCTTATGCTTTGTCATAGTTTCGCATTTCCTGGATGATAGTCTAATTATTAGATGGTTTATTGGCATATTGCTTTCTCTTGTTTTCTTTTATCATATAAGGAAAAGGAAAAATATATTTTAGGAGGGAAATGAATGACTTACAAGGTTTTAGCTGTTATTCCGGCTCGTGGTGGCTCGAAAGGAATACCAAGAAAGAACTTAAGATTTATGTGTAGTAAACCACTTATATCTTATGCAATCCAAAACGCTTTGAATTGCAAATGGATAAATGAGTGTGTAGTAACTACAGATGATGATGAAATTGCTGCAGTTGCAAAATCATATGGAAGTCAAATTGTAAAACGAGGAGCGTCCTTGTCTGCAGATGCTGTTACTTTGGATCCCGTCGTTTTTGACGCAGTAAATCAGATGGAGGAAATTAAAGGTTGTAAATATGATATTGTAGTAACTTTACAACCAACTTCTCCTTTGCTGTCAGCCAATACTCTTGATGCTGCTCTTCAAGCATTTATTAATGGCAGTGCAGACACTATGATAAGTGTAGTAAATAAACCCCATCTATCTTGGACAAAAAGAGATGGGAAAGTTCTTCCAAATTATGAAAAGAGATTAAACCGACAGCAGTTACCCCCGAATTATATGGAAACCGGAGCTTTCTTCATTACAAGGAGACATTTTGTTACTGAAAATTCCCGCTTGGGAAAAAATATAACGGTCTATGAAGTACCTGAGAGAGAAGCAACTGATATTGATTCAGTGGAGGATTGGATTGTTTCAGAGAGTATTCTGAACAAGAAAAATATTATTTTCAGAGCCGATGGGATGAAAGAGCGAGGCCTTGGGCATATCTATAATTGTATTACGATGGCTTTCAACTTTATTGAGCATAATGTGCTTTTTGTTACACGAGAAGATTGTAAAGAGGGGCTTGAAAAAATCAAAAGTACAAATATGCATTATGTGACCATTCAGTCAGATGCAGATCTGGAAAAAATAATTGATGATTTTAAACCTGATATTTGGGTTAATGACTGTCTGAATACAACTGCTGAATATATGAAATGGCTGAAATCAAAAGTGCCAAGAATTGTAACTATAGAAGACTTAGGAGAAGGAACTCGTTATGCCGATGCAGTTATCAATGCTCTATATGAGGGACAGCATACCGAATGCGAAGCTACTTATGAAGGCCCGGATTATATGTGCCTTAGAAATGAATTCTTAATGGAAAAACCGGTTTTATTTTCATCAGAAGTTCATTCGGTAGTCATCATGTTTGGCGGGACTGATCCAAGCAATTTAAATGTTAAGTTATATAATGTGGCAAAAGAAATAGCCGATGTTTATCCCGAAATCAGATTTGATTTCGTAACAGGCCTTGGATATGATTATCGAGCAAACCACTTGATAGATGATTTACAGCACAGAATTTTTATTCATAATAATGTTTCTAAAGTTACTGATTACATGAAGCATGCGGACCTTATGGTGACGAGCCAGGGCAGGACTGTATTTGAAATTGCAAGTATGGGAGTGCCGGCTATCGTTTTAGCACAAAATAATCGAGAGTTGACCCACACTTTTGCAACTATGAAAAATGGGTTTATCAATCTTGGCCTTGGAAGCCTTGTTGATGAGCGTGCCATTTATAATACTTTGAAATGGCTTATTGATACCCCAAATATTCGCCATAACATGCATGAATTAATGATGCAGAACAATCTTCGTGGAAGTGTTAAAAGAATTAAGAGCATTATTTTAGGAGGACAAGATGAATAGTATTGTTGAAAGTCGCCTTAGAGAAGGAAAATTTGTTTTAATTGCTGAAATTGGAGTCAATTATTACGATATTGCTGCAAAACTTCATATCACTCCAATGGAAGCGGCTAAGATGATGGTTTTGGAAGCTAAGAATGCGGGAATCCATGCGGTAAAATTTCAAACGTATAAGGCTGAAACGCTGGCAGCTAAATTTTCTCCATCTTATTGGGATACAACAGAAGAAACCACAACATCTCAGTTTGAACTTTTCAAAAAATTTGATTCTTTTGGCGAAGCAGAATATAAAGAATTAAAAGAATTCTGTGATCAGGTAGGCATAGAGTTTTCTTCTACTCCTTTTGATTTTGATTCTGCTGATTATCTTGCGCCTTTGATGAATTATTATAAAATTTCTTCGTCCGATTTGAGCAATTTACCGTTTATTGAGTATATTGCTAAGAAGAATAAGCCAATCATTCTCTCCATTGGCGCATCAAATCTTGATGAAATCAAAGAGGCAGTGGATTGTATCAAGTCAAATAATGATAAAAAACTGACTTTGCTGCATTGCGTCCTTGAATATCCAACTCCCTATGAGCATGCAAATTTACAGAAGATAGCTTCTTTAAAAGCAGCCTTCCCTGATTGCTATATTGGTTATTCCGATCATACGAAACCGGATTATTCTTACAATGTCATAAAAACAGCATATCTCTTGGGAGCCCAGATTGTGGAGAAGCATTTCACCCTTGATAAAACCTTGGCGGGGAATGATCACTACCATGCAATGGATGTAAGAGATGCTGAGGAAATTCTTAAGCAGATAGCTTATGTCGAAACTCTTAGAGGTTCTGGAGAATTAACATGTCTTGATTCAGAAAAAGTATCCAGGCTCAATGCTAGAAGATCTATTGTTGCTGGAACAATGATTTCTAAAGGTACAATTATAAGTAAAGAAATGGTAACTTTCAAAAGACCAGGGACAGGAATCTCTCCCAGTGATTTGAATAAACTAATTGGTAAAAAAGCGAAAAAAGATATTCCAGAAGATACTACATTAACTTGGGATATGGTGGAATGACATGTAGGGGAGGGCCACAGGCTCTCTATTGTGAGAATTGATTTAATTAATAGGAGTCGTAATGGAAACATTGAAGGACATTGAACATAATAAAATATCATTCAATAAACTTGATGCTTTGGAATTATTCAGGTTTTTCGGCGCTTTAGCTGTTGTGGTGTTTCATTTTAACAAGATTACGGGTTCTCCCCACAATGATGTTTTGTTTCCTTTTTATTCCGTGCTCAGTTGGTTTTATATAAACGGGGGCAGGTTTGTTGAAGCTTTTTTTCTAATTAGCGGATTTACTTTCTTTTATATTTACGAAACGTAAATTGTAGAATGAAATTGAACACTAAAACTAAATAAAAAGATCCATAGGAT
>ERZ773269.3387-NODE-3387-length-10616-cov-9.866679_pt1 | contig 10616 bp, 8 predicted proteins | sample MGYA00511958_ERZ773269 | MGnify/ENA primary metagenome ERZ773269 (study PRJEB29015, sample SAMEA2737761) | human gut metagenome | biome: human gut; feature: human-associated habitat; material: faeces | place: China | collected 2012 ... | reverse complement strand
TGCCGCCCGCGTAGGCCAGACGGTCCATGAAGCTGGTCATGTTGCCGGAGGCGGACGCATAGTGGACAGGTGTGCCGAACACAAAGGCATCGGCAGTCTTGGCCTTTTCGATGGCCTCGTTGACCACGCCGCCGAACACGCAGCCCTTACCGGCGGCACAGCCGCCGCAGCCGATGCAGCCGCCCACCGGCTTTGTGCCGACATTCAGAATCTCGGTCTCAATGCCGCTGGCGTTCAGCTCCCCGGCGATCAGGGACAGGGCGGTATAGGTGCAGCCCTTCTCGTGGGGGCTGCCGTTGATGAGCAGGACTTTCATAAGCAGATACTCTCCTTTTTTGGCAAAACGCGCCGCACATGGGGCGCTTTGCCCTGATTTTAGCACAATTGCATCCTGAGTGCAACGCGTGCCCTTGACAAAGAGTTGCGTTTTGACGATAATATGGAGATACGAAAACACGAAACAGCTGCTGGCCGGGCAGGGGGCCCGGACAGCGGGAGAAGGAGGCAGATACATGCGCGTTATTGCAGGAGAAGCACGGGGCCGCAGGCTGGAAGCCCTGCCCGGCACCGAGATCACCCGCCCGACGATGGATCAGGTCAAGGAGGCCATGTTCAGCATCGTTCAGTTCGACCTGCCCGGTGCCCGGGTGCTCGACCTCTACGCAGGCAGCGGCCAGCTGGGCATCGAGGCCCTGAGCCGGGGTGCGGCCCGGTGCGTGTTCCTGGACGAGAACCGGGAGGCCGTGAACATCGTGATGAAGAACTGCAAGAACTGCGGCGTGTTTGACCGCAGCCGGGTCAACATCGGCGAGGCGGCACGGTATCTCTCCGCCTGCCATGAGCAGTTCGACATCGTGCTGCTGGACCCGCCCTTCCACACCGGCACGCTGGAAAAGATCCTGCCCGGCGTGGACAAATGCCTGGCCCCGGGCGGCATTGTGATCTGCGAGAGTGAGACCGGCCTGGTGCTGCCTGCCGAGGTGGGCGGCATGACCCTGAAAAAACAGTATAAATACGGCAAAGTCCTGCTGTGGAAGTATGGTAAGCCCCGGCAGAGCGCCGGAGAGGGAGATGCGGAATGAACGTAAACGAGCTTTTGGATACCATTGAGGATACGCTGGAGGAGAGCGCCGGAATGCCCCTTTCGGGCGGCAAGCGCATCGTGGATGTGGAGCAGATCCGGGACTATCTGGACGAGATCCGCCAGAACCTGCCTGTGGAGCTGCGGCAGGCCCAGTCCATTGTCAGCGACCGTGCCCAGCTCATCGAATCGGCCAACGCACAGGCGCAGGCCATTGTAAAAAAGGCCGAGGAGCGCGCCCGTGTGCTGGTGAGCGAGGCCGAGATCGTCAAGGCGGCCCAGCAGCGCGCCGGAGAGATCGTCTCCGCCGCCCAGACCGAGGCCCGCACTGTCCGCCAGACCGTGACCGACTACTGTGATAATATGCTCAAGACCACGGAAGAGACGATGGCGGAAAACGCCGCACAGGTCAAAAATGTCCGTGCAAACCTGCGCCAGAGCCCCCGGAAACAGCTCTGATGCGGGAATATGAAATTTCCCGGTGAGAGCTTCCGGCCCCTGCAAGCAAAAACGACGGCTTGCAGGGGCTTTTTTTGGTACATTTTGAGAGAAAAAACAAAAGGGAAACTCTTGCAATCAGGGGCCTGTTTTGTTACAATAAAATTGTATCCTCAGGGCTGGCCGGGCCACAAACTTCCGGCAGGCCGCAGGCCGCTTTCCCGGGCAGCAGCTCCGGGCAGAAAAGGGCGGCAGATGCAGGATCTTATCTGAGTTTTGAAAGGAGGCTGGGAACATGGACACAGAAAAAACAGCACAGCCCTTTGACCCGGCCTCGTTTGAGCATGTCCCGGTGCTGCTGAACGAGTGCCTGGACGGCCTGAAGATCGACCCGGCGGGCACCTATCTGGACGGCACGGCAGGCGGCGCGGGGCACTCCCGCCAGATCGCCCTGCGGCTGAACGGCGAGCAGGGCGGCAGGCTCATCTCGCTGGATCAGGACCCCGATGCCGTGCAGACGGCCCGGGCCCGGCTGGCGGGCCTGCCTGCCACCGTGGTGCAGATCAACTTCCGCTATGCCGGACAAGCTCTGGAGCAGCTGGGCATTGAAACGATCAACGGCGCGCTGCTGGATCTGGGGGTGTCCAGCCATCAGCTGGATGACGCGGCCCGGGGCTTTTCCTACCGGGCGGATGCCCCGCTGGACATGCGGATGAGCCAGGAGGGTGAGACGGCCGCCGATCTCGTGAACAGCGAGAGCCGGGAGGAGCTGGCCCGCATCCTGCGGGATTACGGCGAGGAGCCCTTCGCCTGGCAGATCGCGGGCAGGATCGTGGAAGCCCGGGAAACTGCCCCCATTGAAACGACATTGCAGCTGGCGGATATCGTGGCCAGCGCCATGCCCCCGGCGGAGCGCCGGAAGAACAAAAACCCCTCCCGCCGCACCTTCCAGGCACTGCGCATTGCGGTAAACCATGAGCTGGACGCACTGGAAGAGGGGCTGGACACCATTTTTGCGCATCTCGCACCGGGTGGAAGACTTTGCGTGATCACCTTCCACTCGCTGGAGGACCGGCTGGTCAAAAACAAGTTCCGCCGCTGGTCCACCGCCTGCACTTGCCCGCCGGAGTTCCCGGTGTGCGTCTGCGGCGGCAAAGCCAAGGCAAAGCTGATCACACACAAACCCATTGAAGCCAACACGCAGGAGCTGGAAGAGAACCGGCGCAGCCGCTCGGCCCACCTGCGGGTTTTGGAAAAGATCTGAGGGCGGCAAAGCCCCGGAGATGTGAGGAGGAGATCACCATGGGTCAGGCAGCATACGATATGACAGAGGTTCGGCGCAGAAGAGCGCCGCAGGCACAGCCCAAAGTTCCGCTGCGGGTAGAAAAGGGCGGCAAAAAGCGGCTGAACCCCGTGCGGGCTGCCATGCAGCACGCGCTGCAGCTGGTGGGCGCGGCTTTGCTGGTGGGCTTTGCGGTGAGCCTGCTGTGGAGCGAGGCACAGCTGGTGGAGCTGAATTCTCAGATCCAGAGCGCCAAGGCAGCGCTTGTGAGCGAGCAGAGCCAGTATACATACTACAACAGTGCCCTGAACAGCCGCACCAACATCACAAGTGTTGAGGAGACCGCCACCCGCCTGGGGCTGATGAAGATCGACCAGAGCCAGATCACCTACATCCGGCTGGATGAGGGCAGCGTTCTGGTGCGCAAGGCATCCGCTGTGCGGCAGTGGTCGGATCTGCTCCACGATGGAGCAATGACCATTCTTGCCTCTGTCAGAACGGCAAAATAAACCAAACAACGAAAAGCGTGCGGCAGCGCACGCTTTTTCGGTTTTCTTCGGGAGTACGCAATGCAAACACCATCCTCCGATCCCAAAAAGAACAGTGCCCGCCGCCGCAGTGCGGACCCGCACGCACGGCTCAGTGCCCGGCTGCGTCATATCAGCTTTGGTGCCGCCGTGCTTCTTGTGGTGGCCGCCGCGCTGACCGTGATCTACAGCCTGTACAAGATCCAGATCCGCGACGGTGCCACCTACCGCCAGTACGCCGCCGAGCAGCAGCTGCTGGACAGCACCATTCAGGCCACCCGCGGTGAGATCTACGACACCAGCGGCATCACGCTGGCCTCCACCAGCGTGGTCTGGACCATCTGGGCCGATCCCTCCTACAGCACGGCCCTGTATACCACCACCACCGATCAGGACACCAAGGCGGAGATCCGCACCATCGATGAAGCCGCCATGAAGGAGGTCTGCACCCAGATCACCCTGCGCCTGCTTTCGGGCGACGGCGAGAGTCTGGACAGCGTGGACACCACTTCAGCAGAGTACCAGACCCAGTATCAGGCGGTCTGCGATGCCCTCTCCCAAAACGAAAGCTCCTATCAGGTGCTGGCCACCAAGGTCAACAACGCCATCAAGCTCTCCATTGAAGAATACGTCAAGACCTACAACAAGGCCCACAGCAAGAGCGGAAAATCCGCCGGTGCGCTGGAAAAGATCCTGGGCAAGTTGGGTCTGGGCCAGCAGGAGAGCGACGGCGGCACCCCCACTGTCCGCAAGGGACGGGTGTCGGTGTCGGCCTCCAAGGGCTTCCAGCGGGATTACCCCTATGGCCGCTTTGCCGCTGCCGTGCTGGGCTTCTGCAATGCGGATGGTCAGGGCGTGTACGGTCTGGAAAACTCCTATGAGTCCACGCTGGCCGGTGTGAATGGCCGCACCATCACCCTGCGCAACGCCTACGGCAACGCCATTGCCGATGAAAACGCCACCACCTACGCCGCCAAGGACGGCTCCAATCTGGTGCTCTCGCTGGATGTGAACATTCAGGAGGTGGTGGAGCGCTACCTGAACGAGGCCGTGGCGGCCAACACCGTTGAGAACCGCGGCTGCGCCATTGTGATGAACGTCAAGACCGGTGCCATCCTTGCCATGGCCTCCAAGCCGGACTTTGACCCCAATGACCCGCAGGATTTCAGCGCCAATCTGGCCTATCTGACGGAGCAGGTGCAGGCTGAGCCGGAGCTGTACACCATCTACAAAAAAGACGAGAACGGCAACTATCTGCGGGATGAGAACGGCCAGAAGATCGTGGATGCGGAGGCCGACTACACCGGCACTTACCGGGATATCCAGTGGAAGAACAAGACCATCACCGAGCTGTACTACCCCGGAAGCGTGTTCAAGGTCATCACCGCCGCCATGGGTGTGGACAGCGGCAAGGCGACCTATTACACCACCCTGAACTGCTCCGGTGCTTACAGCGTGGCAAAGCAGACCTACCACTGCGCCGGCAGAAAGGCGCACGGGGCCCAGAATCTGGCCGAGGCCCTGCACAACAGCTGCAACATCTACTTTGTCCAGCTGGGCCAGCGCGTGGGTTCCAGCCTGTTCTATGATTACTTTGATGCCTTTGGCTTTACCGAGCGCACCGGCGTGGACCTGCCCAATGAGACCAGCTTCATGCAGTATTACAGCAAGAGCCGTCTGGGCGAGGTGGAGCTGGCCTCCTCCGCCTTCGGTCAGGCCATGGCCGTGACCCCGCTGCAGGTGTGCACCGCCATCTCGGCGGCAGTCAACGGCGGCTATCTGGTCACCCCCCATGTGGTGGATAAGATCACGGACCAGAACGGCAATGTGGTGCAGGAGATCGGCACCAACATCCGCCGTCAGGTCATCAGCGAAAGCGCCAGCGAGACCATCCGCCAGATCATGGAGTTTGAGGTGGGCGACGGCACCCAGGGCGGCGGCGGCAACGCTTACGTTGCAGGTTACCGCATCGGCGGCAAGTCCGGCACTTCCGAGCAGCTGAACATGGACCGCCGCGCCGACGGCGACTACAAGAAGGTGGCATCCTTTGCGGCTGTCCTGCCCGCCAACGACCCGGAGATCCTGGTCTATGTCATGCTGGACGACCCCAACAATGCCCGCACCGACTATTCCTCCATTCTGGCGGCTCCTGTGGTGGGCAACATCATCAGTGAGATCGCGCCCTATCTGGGCATCGCCACCGACGGCGTGGATCGCAGCGGCACCACCGTCAAGGTGCCCAACCTGACGGGCAAGGAGTGGAGCAACGCGCAGGTGCAGCTGAACATCAAGGGCTTGAAGCATCACCTGGCCGAGAGCGAATCCGACCAGACCGCCGCCCTTGTCACCTACCAGTACCCCCGCGCGGGGGCAGAGGTGCCCTACGGCACCACCGTTTATCTGTATACCGATACCTATGAGGGCAAGCACGCCGAGGTGCCGGACGTGACCGGCAAGAGCGCGGACTTTGCCCGGCAGATGCTGAACGCCGCAGGGCTCAACTGCACAGTCGAAGGCTCCGGCACGGTCCAGAGCCAGAGTGAGGCACCCGGCTCCAGCGTCCAGCGGGGAACCATCGTACATCTGATCTGTGGATAAAGGGGAATGAGAGTATGGAAGCAATTGCAGCAAACATCCTGTTGGAGGGCCTGGCGGTCAACGCGCTGGCCCAGTGCGAAACCCCGGTCACGCTGGTGACCACCGACAGCCGCGAGGTCTGCCCCGGGTGCATCTTTGTGGCGTTCCCGGGCGAAAAATTCGACGGCCATGATTTTGCCGCCAAGGCGCTGGAAAACGGCGCGCTCTGCGTGGTGCTGAACCACCCCGTGGAAGGCGTGCCGGAGGAGAAGAGTGTGATCTGCCCGGACAGCTACCACGCCATGATGGTGCTGGGGGCCAACTACCGCAGCCAGTTCCACCCCAAAGTGGTGGGCGTGACCGGCAGCGTGGGCAAGACCACCACAAAGCAGATGACCTACGCCGCCATTGCAGGCTTTGGCAGTACCATCAAGACCGAGGGCAACCAGAACAATGAGCTGGGCCTGCCCCGCACCATGTTCCGCATCGGCAAAGAGACCCAGTACGCCGTGGTGGAGATGGGAATGAGCCACGCCGGAGAGATCGAGCGCCTGAGCAAGTGCGCCCGCCCGGATGTGGGCATCATCACCTGCATCGGGGTGTCCCACATCGGCAACCTGGGCAGTCAGGAGAACATCTGCAAGGCAAAGCTGGAGATCTGCGCCGGTCTGCCGGAGGGTGCTCCGCTGGTGCTGAACGGGGACGACCCCTTCCTGCGCAAGGCCGTCCTGCCCGACCATGTCCGCCCGGTCTGGTTCAGCCTGGGCGATGAGAACGCTGATGTCTGTGCCCTGTCCATCCAGCAGGATGAAAAGGGCATGAGCTTTGTGCTGGAGGATCACGAGGAGGGGACTTTCCTCGTAAAGATCCCCGCCATGGGCCGGCATAATGTGGCCAACGCGCTGGCTGCCTACTGCGCCGCCACCCGTCTGGGGCTGGATGCCCGCCGGGTCATTGCCGGTCTGGCCGACTTTGAGCAGACCGGAATGCGCCAGAAGGTGGTGCACGTCAGAGGCGTGGATGTCATTGAGGATTGTTACAACGCCAACCCCGACAGCATGAAGGCCGCGCTGGCCATGTTCAGGGAATATCCCTGCAAGCGCCGCTTTGCCCTGCTGGGCGATATGCTGGAGCTGGGCGATATCAGCCGCGCTGCCCACGAGGAGGTGGGCCGTCAGGCCGTGGAAAACAAGGTGGACTACCTCGTTACCTATGGCGAGCAGGCCAAGCGCATTGCCGTGGTGGCGGCCGCCAAGGGGCTGCCCACCCTCCATGCCGACACCTACGCTCAGGCCGCCGAGACCCTGCTGAACAAAATGCAGCCCGGCGATGCCCTGCTGGTCAAGGCCAGCCGCGGCATGGCACTGGAAAAAGTGCTGGAGATCTTTTACAAGGAGTAACATCGAGCTATGATTCGTTTCGCCTTGATCGCCGCCTCAACGCTGGGGTTCTTCCTCACGGCGGCGCTCGGGAATCTGATGGTGCCGCTGCTGCGGGCGTTCCAGGGACGCTGGGATGAGCCAAAGGCCCGGCAGACCCCATCACCCAGGCAGGAAGCGCCGGAGGAAGAGCCGGAGCGCCCGCCGCAGGCTCCCACCATGGGCGGGCTCTGCCTGATGGTGGGGGTGCTGGCCGCTGTGGGCGTGGGCTGGACTGCCGCCTGTGTGGCCCAGCCTGAGCTGCTGGGGGCCGAGAGTTTGCTTTCGGTCCGGCTGCTCACAGCGCTGCTGGGGGCTCTGCTCTTTGGCGGCGTGGGCCTGCTGGAGGATCTGGCCCGCATCCGCAGCCGTTCGGTGCTGGGCCTGCGGCGGCACACCCGCCTTGGGCTGGAAGCCGCTGCCGGTGCCGTGGTGCTGGTGCTGCTGGGGGCCAGAGGCTGCCTTGCAGCCGGGATCACCCTGCCGGGTGTGGGCTATGTCGATCTGGGCATTGCCGCCCCGCTGCTGTGGGAAGGGCTGCTGGTCGCACTGGCCGAGTGTGCCCGCATTGCCGATGGCATGGACGGCATCGTCTGCGGCACGTCCTTTGCGGCCATGCTGGGCCTGATGGGGGTGATGACCCTGCTGGGCTGGTTCCCGCTGGGCGTTCTGCCCGCCGCACTGGCCGGTTCCCTGATGGCATTCCTGCTCTGGAACTTCCCGCCCGCAAAGCTGCGGCTGGGCAGCGTGGGCAGCCTGTTTCTGGCCGGGATGCTGGGGTGCGTGCCCCTGTGCATCGGCTGGCCTGACCTCACCCTGCCGCTGGCCCTGCCCTTCTGGCTGGAGGGCGGCATGGTGGCCCTGCAGATCCTGGTCTGCAAGGCCAGCCGGGGCCGCAGGCAGCTGTTCCGCTCGGCACCGCTCCACCGCTGGCTGGAGCTGCGGGGCCAGAGCGCGGAACAGATCTTTTATACCTTTTGTGTCATTGCCATGCTGGGCGTGGCGCTGACCGTTCAGCTGGCAAAAATCAGTTAAGGAGGGGTGCAGTTTGGCAACACTCCGCAGAAAAAAAGCAGAGCCGTTTTCCGTCTTTCAGCGGGACCCCGGCCCCTGGCCGCCCATCCTGCTCAACTGGATGGCGACCCTGGCCATCATCATGGTGTTCGGGCTGGTCATGCTGTTCAGTGCAAGCTATACCACGGGCTATCTCCGCTTTGGGGACAGCTTCCATTACATCAAATCCCAGCTGCTCTGCACGGTGCTGGGCCTGGGCATGATGTTCCTGTTCTCCTATTTTGACCACCGCTTCCTGCGCAGAATGGTCAAGCTGGGCTATATCGTCTGCCTGATCCTGCTGGTGCTGGTGCTGTTCAGCAGCCCCATCAACGGCTGCCGCCGGTGGATCAGCTTCGGCGGCCTGACCTTACAGGCCTCCGAGGTGGCAAAGTTTGAGATGATCCTGCTCACGGCGGACATCGCCGCCAGGACCCCGCAGGTCAGATTCGGCGAGCTGCCCCTGCGCAAGTGGGTCTACCACAGCATCGTGGTGGAACTCATCCGGCCCATCCTGTGGCTGGTGCCTGTCCTCATCCTGCTGGTGCTGGAGCCCCACATGTCGGGCATCCTGCTGACCACGGCCATTGTGGGCACCATCCTGCTGCTGGGCGGCAGCGGCGGCATCATTACCTGGGGCTGTGCCGGTGCCGCGCTGTTCCTGCTGGAGACTTTGCTGAAGCACGTGGACTCCATCGACTACCTGCAGAGCCGTCTGGACGGCTGGACGCAGGATCTTGACCGGATGACCAGCCAGACCAAGCAGAGCCTGTACGCCATCGGCTCAGGCGGTGCCACGGGGCTGGGCCTTGGCAACAGCATCGAAAAGCAGCTCTGGCTGCCGGAGAGCACCAACGACTTTATCTTCAGTGTCGTGTGCGAGGAACTGGGCTTCGTCGGTGCGGTGATCGTCATCGTGCTGTTCGTCCTCTTTCTGGTGCAGGGCTTCTGGATCGCCTTCCATGCCGAAAACCGGTTCTGCACGCTGGTGGGCATCGGCATCATGGCGCAGATCGCCTGGCAGGTGTTCTGCAACATTGCCGTTGTCACCAACACTCTGCCCAACACCGGCATTTCGCTGCCCTTCTTCTCCTCCGGCGGCACCAGCCTGATCCTGCTGCTGGCCGAGATGGGCGTTATGGTCAATATCGGACGCAACGGCGAACGGGCCCGTCTGGAACGGGAGGAAGCCCACGCCGAGCGGGAGCGCCAGCGCAAGGCAAAGACCATTGTGCTGGATACCGCGCGCAGAGCGCAGACAGAACAGTAAGGAGGAACCAAGATGCGTGTACTCATTGCAGCTGGCGGTACTGCCGGCCATATCAACCCGGCTCTGGCCATTGCGGGAGCCATCAAAAAGGCCGACCCCACCGCCGAGATCCATTTTGCGGGCCGGAAGGAGGGCATGGAGTACCGTCTGGTCACACAGGCGGGCTATCCCTTCCATCACATCGAGATCACCGGCTTTCAGCGGAAGCTGAGCCTGAACAATATCAAGCGGAATTTCATTACCCTGTGGAATCTGGCACTCTCCGGCCCCAAGGCCAAAAAGATGATGAAGGACATCCAGCCCGACCTGGTCATTGGCTGCGGCGGCTATGTGTCCGGCCCGGTGGTGCGCTGCGCCGCCAGACAGGGCATCAAGACCGCCCTGCATGAGCAGAACGCCTTTCCCGGCGTGACCAACAAGCTGCTGGCCCCGGATGTGGACATCGTGTTCGCCGCTGTGCCCGCCGCCGTGGAAAAGCTGGGCGCACCCGAAAAGACCATCGTGGTGGGCAATCCCGTCCGGCCTGAGGTGTTCACCCAGGCGAAGAACCGGGAAGCCATCCGTGCCGAACTGGGCGCGGGTGACCGCACCGTGATCCTCTCCTTCGGCGGCAGTCTGGGTGCCCGCCGCGTGAACGAGGTGGTGGCCGACCTCTGCGCCTGGGAGCAGAAGAACAAAAAGCCTGTCCTCCATCTCCATGCCACCGGCCAGTACGGCGTGCAGCTGTTTCAGGATCTGGAAAAGAAAAAGGGCTTTGCCCCCGGCGAGAGCCTTGTGGTGAAGGAATACATCAACAATATGCCCGAGCTGCTGGCCGCAGCGGACCTTGTCATCAGCCGCGCCGGTGCCCTGACACTGGCTGAGCTGGAGGCTGTGGGCCGCGCCGCTGTGCTTATCCCCAGCCCCAACGTGGCCGAGAACCACCAGTATTACAACGCCATGGAGCTGCAGAAGGCCGGTGCCGCTGTGG
>ERZ773269.3381-NODE-3381-length-10622-cov-25.502602_pt1 | contig 10622 bp, 7 predicted proteins | sample MGYA00511958_ERZ773269 | MGnify/ENA primary metagenome ERZ773269 (study PRJEB29015, sample SAMEA2737761) | human gut metagenome | biome: human gut; feature: human-associated habitat; material: faeces | place: China | collected 2012 ... | reverse complement strand
TGGTGCCAGCAGCTGCGGTGATGGGAGCGGGCTTGACTTCCGGCAGAGACAGGAAGGTGACGTCATCGGTGATACCCAGAGTGAAGCGCTCCTTGGGCTGATCCTTCTCCAGCTCCTTGAACAGAGCAAAGATGGAGGACGGCGGGGTATCCTTGCTGCCCAGACCGTAACGGCCGCCGGTCAGAACGACATCGTTCAGGCCAGCCTCACGCAGGGTAGCGGCAACATCCAGGTACAGGGGCTCGCCCAGAGAGCCGGGCTCCTTGGTGCGGTCCAGCACAGCCACCTTCTTGGCGGTCTTGGGCAGGACCTTCAGCAGGGAAGCGGAGACCCAGGGACGGTACAGGCGGACCTTGACGATACCGACCTTCTCGCCCTTGGCGTTCAGGTAGTCGATGACCTCATCAGCAACGTCGCAGATGGAGCCCATAGCCACGATCACACGGTCAGCATCGGGTGCGCCGTAGTAGTTGAACAGATCGTAGTTGGTGCCCAGCTTTGCGTTGATCTTGGCCATGTACTTCTCAACAACAGCAGGCAGAGCGTTGTAAACGCTGTTGCATGCCTCACGATGCTGGAAGAACACGTCGCCGTTCTCGTGGGAGCCGCGCATCTTGGGGTTCTCGGGGTTCAGAGCCTTCTTGCGGAACTCCTCGACAGCCTCCATGTTGCACATTTCCTTCAGGTCGGCGTAATCCCACTTCTCGATCTTCTGGTACTCATGAGAGGTACGGAAGCCGTCGAAGAAGTTCAGGAAGGGGACCTTGCCCTCGATGGCTGCCAGATGGGCGACCGGGGACAGATCCATGACTTCCTGCACGCTGCTCTCGACCAGCATTGCAAAACCGGTCTGGCGGCATGCCATGACGTCGCTGTGATCACCGAAGATGTTCAGAGACTGGGTAGCAACGGTACGTGCGGAAACATCGAACACGCAGGGCAGCTGCTCAGCAGCGATCTTGTACATATTGGGGATCATCAGCAGCAGGCCCTGAGAAGCGGTGAAGGTGGTGGTGACAGCACCTGCACCCAGAGAGCCGTGCACAGCGCCGGCAGCGCCTGCCTCAGACTCCATCTCGACGACCTTGACCTGGTTGCCGAAGATGTTCTTCTGGCCGGCTGCGGACCACTGGTCCACAGAGTCAGCCATCGGAGAAGACGGGGTAATGGGGTAGATGGCAGCCACGTCCGTGTAGGCATACGCTACATGGGCGGCAGCGGTATTGCCATCCATAGTTTGCTTTGCTCTAGGCATTTTTCTTCCTCCATTATTCAGAATTTGGTACCTTTTGCGCGGGGCAATATGCCCCACATGGGACCGGAGAACCCCATAAAGGCACTATTGCTTGTATACTATAATAGCAAATTCCGCCCATAAAGTAAACGCAAACCGCTCAACAAACGCACCAAAAATAAAGAAAATTTTTTAGCGCTTTTGTACGTCTTTAGTTCGTTAAAGTGAGCACTGGCGCGGATTTTCCGGTTTTGGCCTGCCTGCTTTGCCAGATCCTGTAATTTTTTTCGCAAAAAGGGGAGGGAACCCTCTCAGACAAGCGTCCCAGCCCTCTCAGGCGCTAACGCGCCAGATTCCCCCTTTTGTCACCTGCGGTGACATTTCTCCCCGTCCGGGGGAAGGTGGTGCGCAACGCCGGATGAGGGCGCAGACACCCTCTCAGTCACGGCTTACGCCGTGCCAGCTCCCCCGAAGGGGGAGCTTTATCAGTGCTGACCGCCAGATAGCCAAAAGCTCCCCCTTCGGGGGAGCTGGCGAACGCAGTGAGCCTGAGAGGGTTTTCTTATCTCTCTTATATTTATCATCTCTTTATTGACAACAAACCTCATTTTGCCGTAAACTGAAGCCATAGAAAACCGGCGCTGTGCCGGGCAAAGAGGGTAATAAAATGGAGAAGACCGTGCATTACGAAAAAACACTCACCAGCGAGGTGCTCTTCGAGGGCCGGGTGATCACCCTGACAAAAGACACTGCTCTGCTGGAAAACGGCAAGACCGCCGAACGCGAAGTGGTGCATCACCACGGCGGTGCGTGCATCCTGCCCTATTTTGAGGACGGCACCATCTGCATGGTGCGCCAGTTCCGTTACGCCATGCAGCAGGAGCTGTGGGAGCTGCCTGCCGGCAAGCTGGAAAAGGGTGAGGACCCCTTTGAAGCCGCCAAGCGGGAGCTGGGCGAGGAGTGCGGCCTGACCGCGGACAATTATATCTCTCTGGGCCAGTTTTTCCCCACCGTAGGCTATGACACCGAAGTGATCTATACATGGGTCGCCACCGGCCTGCACAAGACCCAGATGCATCTGGATGCCGATGAATTCCTGACCCCTGACCGTGTGCCGCTGGATAAAGCTTATGAGATGGTCATGAGCGGCGAGATCCGGGACGGCAAGACCATTGTCGGTATCCTGAAGCTCAAGGCCCTGATCGCTGAGGGCAGGCTGTGAACATCCTGTACGAAGATGCCGCCCTTGTGGTGCTGGACAAGCCCGCCGGACTTTCCAGCGAAGAGGGTGTGCCCGCAGCCCTGCGGCAGCTGTGGAGCCAGCCGGATGCCTTTGTAGGCGTGGTGCACCGGTTGGACACGGGTGTGTCCGGCCTGATGGTGTTTGCCAGAACGCCCGGGGCTGCGGCCGCACTCAGCCGTCAGATCACCCAGAGCCAGAACGCCTACGCTGTGCAGGATGGCAGGGCCGAAGGGAAGCCGGAAGTGCCGCAGTTCATCAAGCAGTACCGTGCCGTCATTGCAGGCGGGCCGGACGAAGCACTGCCCGCTGAAGGCACCCTGCGGGACTGGCTGTTCAAGGACAGCCGCCGGGGCCGGGTATTCCCGGTCAGCCGCCCGCGCAGAGGTGTACGGGAAGCCGTGCTGGAATACCGCATCGTGAAAACGGCAGGAGAGATGAGCCTTGCTGAGATCACGCTGCACACCGGCCGCACCCATCAGATCCGGGTGCAGTTTGCATCCCGGAAGCATCCGCTGGCCGGAGACGGCAAATACGGAAGCCGCGTAAAAGGCAGCATTGCCCTGCAGAGCTGCGGCCTGCAGTTTTTGCACCCGGAGACCGGAAAACCCATGGCATTCACGCTGCCGCTGCCGGAGGGTGTGTTCTGGAAACCGTTTGAAGAATAATGCATTTCCATTAGGTGAGAGGTATGGAACAATACAAAACTGATGCTGAGATCTATGCTGTGCTGGAGCGGGAGATCATTGACCTGACCATCCGCCCCGGCTCTTCGCTGAGCGAAAATCCGCTCTGTGCCCGCTTTGGCGCACCGCGCACCCTGATCCGGGTGGTGCTGCAGAAGCTGCAGGAAAACGGGCTGGTAAAGATCGTGCCTTACAAGGGCACCACCGTTACCCGGCTGAACCGCCGCATCGTGGACGAGCTGATCTACGAGCGCACCGCCGTGGAAGCCCGCGTATTGCGGGATTTTTCGCCCCGGTGCACCCCGGAGCAGCGGGCGTTGATCCGCAGGCGGGTGGAAGCCTACGAGGCCCTTGCGGCCATGGAGAGCCCGGATTACAACAAGCTGTACGAAGCCGACCGTGCCCTGCACGGGACATGGTTTGCAGCCATGGATAAAATGTACCTGTGGAGCACCCTGCAGAACGCCCACGCCGACTACAGCCGCTTCCGGATGCTGGACACCATGACCACCGGCGGTCTTGCCGAGGTGATCGCAGACCACCGCAACCTGATGAACGCCATCGAGCGGTGCGACCTTGCTGCCTTTGAACCGTTGGTGGAACGGCACCTCTACGGCGGCATCCGGCGGCTTGGCTCCAAGCTGACCGAGGAATATGCCGATTATTTTGAGCCGGAAAAGTAATTGTTCTATGTGGAACATTTTATAAAACGAAAGGGCACAGCGCATTGCAGCGCCGTGCCCTTTCGTTTTATGCTGTCTGAATTTCAGAACACCCCGGAAATAAAAATTTCCAGACCTATGCCAATGAGGATGATGCCGCCCAGAATGGATGCCTTGCCGGAGAGCCTGGTGCCAAACTTTTTGCCGATGCGCAGGCCCGCCATGCAGATAAAGAAGGTGACCACCGCAATGATGAGCGATGCCGCCAGAGCCATCAGCCAGCCGTATTCCGAAATGGTGAAGCCGACGGAAAGAGCATCGATGCTGGTAGCCACGCCCTGCATGAGCAGTGCACCCGCACTCAGCTCTGCTGCTTCTTCGGCCTCTTCGCCCTTGATGCCATCCACAAGCATCTTGCCGCCGATGTAGCCCAGCAGTGCCAGCGCGATCCACGGGATGAACTTTTCAAACGAAGAGAACAGCTCCACAATGGTGTGCACGCACACCCAGCCTGTCATGGGCATCACGGCCTGAAAAAGGGCAAAGGTGCCCGCGATCCTGCACATGGTTCCCCTGCTCATGCGGGGGTCGTGCAGGCCGTTTGCCATAGACACCGAGAACGCATCCATTGCAAGACCCACGCCCAGCAGGGCACTGTTGAGGAAAAATACAAAGCTCCATTCCATATTGTCTGCCTCCTGAATCTGACCAGAATATCGGGCAATACAAAACCCGGTCACGGGCGCACATGTACGTCCGGGACCGGGTGATTTTTTTGAAACCAACTCCATGTGCACGGGCGCTGTTCTATGCGCCAAAAACACATGAGTCTCGCAAATGAAAGCAAGCCAGACCGGAACCAACGGTCATCATGTTGACTTGCTGCGCCCTGCAAAAGCGCCTGCTACTCCCCCACGGGTATTTGTGATTGTTTTGCCATTGTAGCATATCTTTGCAGGGAAGTCCAGACAAACCTGCGCGGTTACACGGTATTTTTCCATCGGCGGGCAAAATACCAGTCCTGTGAAATAATAAAACACAGGGTGTTGCCCAGTGCCCTCAGGGTAACAGCATGTTCCTGACGCAAGGCCCGGCGGGCGCAGCGCTCGTACTCCCGCGCCTGCTGCATCCGGGCACTCCGGCGCTCTTCGGCGGTCAGGTGCATTCCCACATCGATCAGGGAGTGCAGCAGTGCCCAGTACAGCTCACACAGCGAACCCGTGATGCCATGGCGGCGGACGCACTCGAACACGGTATAGTTTGCTTCCACACGGTCGAGATTGCGCAGGGTGACTTTGCTGTTGACGATGCTGCCCTCCACCTTGCGGTAAAGGTACAGTGCATCCGGGATATTAGCGATTCTGTCCGCTTTTTCGTAGGCGTAGGCGATCAGCAGGGTGTCCTCGTTCAGCTTGCCCTCTGCAAAGCGCAGCTGTGCAAAAATGCTGCGGTGGTACAGCTTGTTCCACACCACCATGTAGGGCAGAAGGGTGCTGTGCTCCAACGCCTGCTCCGGGGTCAGCACCTCCCGCCGCACATGCAGATACTGCTCCCGGATGGGGGTCATGGCTTCGTCCACCTGCCGGTAATTGCACACGGCCATCTGTGCACCGGCCTCCTGCGCCGCATGGTAAAGCTTTGCGCAGAAGTCCGGCGTGATGGTGTCGTCTGAATCCACAAAGGCGATCCATTCGCCCTCTGCCGCGTCCAGCCCGGCATTGCGTGCCCCGCTCAGGCCACGATTCTTCTGGTGGATGACCCGGATGCGGCTGTCCTTTGCCGCTGCGGCATCGCACAAAGCAGGGCAGCTGTCCGGAGAGCCATCGTCCACCAGGATCAGCTCAAAATCCGTGAAGGTCTGGGCAAGGATGGAAGAGATGCAGGCGCTCAGAAAACGCTCTGTCTTATATACCGGCACGATGATGCTGATCTCCGGCTGTTTTTTATGTTGTTCCTGCACAATAAACTCCTCATTGCTTCAGGTCGTTTTCTGCCGTCTTTCCGCCCTTTTGCGGCATAGATCCAGATAACTGCAGGCCGATGCAGCGCAGACCACTGCCGCCCACAAATTTTTTAGTGTTACGCCGCGGGCTTGCATCAGCCGATGGCGGGCTGTACGCTCATACGCAAAGGCTTCCTTCATCCGGGGGCTTTTGCGCTCTTCCGGTGTCAGATGCAGCCAGATGTCCCACACGGCAGTCAAAATCGGGCGATAGGCTGCACACAAAGCATCCCGGATGCCGTTTTGGTACAGCACATCAAACAGGCGGTACCATGCTTCCACCCAGTCCAGTGTTTTCAAGGTAGTCTTGCGGTGCATGGCACTGCCGGTAACGATGCGGTAATTGTATAAAAAATCCCATACACCGCAGGCAGAAGCCGCTCTTGCGTAAATGACCGGCATGAGACAGGTATCTTCAAACGCCTTGTTTTCTGGATAGCGCAGATTTTCCAGCAGTTTTCGGCGATAAAGCTTATTCCACGGAACCTGAAAATCCGACACCACCATCCGGCGCAGAACTTCCTCCTGCGGCAAAAACTCGTTCAAAAGTCGGTGTTCTCCGCCCGCAAGCGTTTTGCCCGTTTCATCAATGCACTGACTGCTGCAGATTGCAAAATCTGCACCCGTTTCCAGCACTGCCTTATGCATTTTTTCCAGATACTCCGGTTCCACCGTATCATCCGAATCCACAAATGCGATCCAATTTCCCTGTGCTGCATCCAGACCCGCATTGCGGGCTGTGCTTACACCGCCGTTTTGCTTGTGGATCACCCGCACGCGGCTGTCCCTTTTTGCTGCTGCATCGCACAGGGCAGGGCAGTTGTCCGGTGAGCCATCGTCCACAAGGATCAGTTCAAAATCCGTAAAGGTCTGAGCGAGGATGGAATCAATGCACTCATTCAGATATTTTTCCACCTGATACACCGGCACGATGATGCTGATCTCCGGTTTTTCACTTTCTGTTCTTTCACTCACAGTATTTCTCCCATTCGGAATTCAGTTTTATTTCCGGTACTTAAAGTTGAAGTAGAACTGCGGGTTTGCAATGCAGAGTGCGGTTTCTGCTGCGTTGCGCAGGGTACAGGCCCCCTGTTGACGAACCTCTCTGCCTGCTTTTTTCAAGCACGCTTCCGCCTGCTGAACCCGTTCACTGTTTCTCTGTTTGGGTGGCAGATTTTTTTTTGTGTTTCGGAGCATGCGTTTCATCAGTACATACTGCAGGAATGCTGTGTCTTTTTTTCCATACTTGAGTGCACAAGCAAGAAGGCCGTAGTTTGCATCGATCTCATCCAGATTCTTCAAGGTGACCTTTCCATGCATGATGCTTGCCGGATGCAGCCGGTAATGGTACAGTTTTTCCTTTATACAAGCCACAGCTGTTGCATGTTCAATGATTTCCGGTGTGGTAAATGCATCTTCATAGTTTTTGCCCACAGGAAAAACGATTCCTTCCAGCACATCTCTCCGATGCAGTCTTGTTGCTGCCTGAATCAACGGCGTAAGGCGGATGCGGTGTATTGCTTCCTCACGGGAAAGCACTTCTGTACGTAAAGGCTGTTCCTGATAATCACAAAGACTTCCATCCTCTTCCATAAAAACTTCGTTGCAGACTGCAAGTTCAGCACCTGCCTGCTTTGCTGCCCGCAGCATTTTTTCGTAGTAAGTCTTGTCTACAAAGTCATCCGGGTCCACAAAGCCGATCCAATTTCCCTGTGCAGCTGCCAAACCCGCATTGCGAGCTGTGCTTACACCGCCGTTGATTTTATGGATCACCCGCACGCGGCTGTCTTTTTCTGCCGCAGCATCACACAGGGCAGGGCAGTTGTCCGGGGAGCCATCGTCCACCAGGATCAGCTCAAAATCCGTAAAGGTCTGTGCCAGAATGGAATCAATGCATTCGTTCAGGTATTTTTCCACCTTATACACCGGCACGATGATGCTGATCTCCGGGGATTTTTTTTGCTCTGTCATGTTCCTTAAACCACTTTCTGTGTTTATTTTTATTCCTCACACGCTATTTCTATTATACATGGTTTGGATGGATTTGAAAAGAAGCCGCCGTGCAGAAATCTCTGCGCGGCGGCTTCTTTCAAATCTTATTGTGTTTTCAAGGTTTACTCTTCGCCCTTATCGTCTGCTTCCGGGGCTTCTGCAGCGGCGGCAGCATCTGCAGCTTCCATGGCGGCCAGCTGCTCTGCGGTGGGCTCGGCATCGGCATCGGAGGTGTCGATCTGCTCGGTCTGGGCCTCGTCGTCGTGGTCGGTGCGGGCAAGTACCATCACCTTGTCGTTCTCACCCAAGCGCATCACCCGCACGCCGGAACCGTAGCGGCTCTGCAGCGGGATCTCGTTGGCGTGCAGGCGGATGATGATGCCCTCCTGACTGCTCAGCAGCACATCATCCACATCGTCCACGATCTTGACCGCAGCCACCTTATCCTTGGCGGCATCGTAGTTGCGGATGCCCTTGCCGCCGCGGGCGGTGATGCGGTAGGTGTCGATGTCCGACCGGCGGCCCTTGCCGTTCTCGGTGACGGTGAGCACCGTGCCGCCCTCGCGGCAGATGCACACGCCCACAACTTCATCGCCCTCGGCCAGACGGATGGCGCGCACGCCGTGGCCGCTGCGGCCCATGGGACGTGCATCGGCTTCGTTGAAGCGGATGGCCTGACCGTTGCGGGTGGCAACGATGAGCATATCGTGGCCGGTGGTCAGGCGGGTCCATGCCAGAGCGTCGCCCTCGTTCAGGGCAATGCCGATCAGGCCGGACTTGCGGATGTTGGCATACTGCTCCAGCGGGGTGCGCTTGATGAGGCCCTGCTTCGTGACCATGGTCACAAAGCCGCCCTCGGTGTCGGCTTCCTTCGACTGGCAGATCATGTTGGTGACCTTTTCGCCCTCGGCCAGCTGCAGCAGGTTGACGATGTTGCTGCCCTTGCTGGTGCGGCTGCCCTCGGCAATGGTGTAGCCCTTGATGCGGAACAGACGGCCCCGGTCGGTAACAAAGAGCACATAGTCGTGGGTGGAGCCTACGAACATTTCCTGCACGATGTCCTCTTCCTTGCGGGTCATGCCGGAGATGCCGCGTCCGCCGCGGCGCTGTGCCTGATAGGTGGCCTTGAGCTGGCGCTTGATATAGCCGGCCTCGGTCAGGGTGTAGACACACTGCTCCTCGGCGATCAGATCCTCGATATCCACCTCACCGGTCACGGACTGGATCTCGGTGCGGCGCTCGTCGCCGAAGCGCTTTTTCATTTCCAGCAGCTCTTCCTTGACGATGGCAAGCACACGGGCGTCGTCGGCCAGAATGGCTTCCCAGTTCTCGATCTTGGCCTGCAGGCTGGCAAGCTCTTCCTCGATCTTCAGGATCTCAAGGCCTGCCAGACGGCCCAGCTGCAGCTTGACGATGGTGCGTACTTCTTGACATAGCAACATTTCCTAAGTACAATTATAATTATTGAGAAATATGTAGATTATGAAAAAATAGGATGAAGTACATGTGTATCGTGGTATTTTAAGTAGTAATTTATATAGAAAAATGAGGTTAGGCAGATGAAGTAATATTATAAATATTGCTTTAGATATAGAAACGTGTCTTTGTATAAAAACAGAAGAAAGATGCAATGAATGGAGGTAAGATGAGCAACAAATATGAGTTTATTGCGCCGTGTCACTTTGGACTTGAGGCAGTGTGTAAAAGAGAGATAGCAGATTTGGGATATGAGATTGTGAAGGTAGAAGACGGAAAGGTAACTTTTGCCGGAGATATGGATGCTTTGGTAAGAGCAAACATTTTCTTAAGAACAACGCAGAGAATCCTTTTAAAAGTGGCAGAGTTTAAGGCGGTAACTTTTGAGGAACTGTTCCAGAATGTGAAAAAGGTTCCGTGGGAAGAGTATTTTCCATCCGATGCGAGATTCTGGGTGACAAAGGCAACTTCTGTAAAGAGTAAGCTTTTCAGCCCTTCCGATATTCAGTCCATTGTAAAAAAGGCGATGGTAGAGCGGATGAAAGAGCACTACCATATTAACTGGTTTGAGGAGGATGGTGCCGATTATCCGGTTCGAGTTATTATTTATAAGGATATTGTGACAATTGGTCTTGATACTTCTGGTGAGAGCCTTCATAAGAGAGGATACCGCCGCATGGTCAGCAAAGCACCGATTGAGGAGACATTGGCGGCTGCACTTATCAAGCTCACTCCGTGGAATAAGAGCCGTATCCTTGTTGATCCGTTTTGTGGAAGTGGAACATTTCCTATTGAAGCGGCAATGATGGGAGCGAATATCGCACCGGGAATGCACCGCGAATTCCAAGCGCAGAATTGGGACAATATCGTGTCTCCAAAGCTTTTTTCCAGAGGATTTGAGGAGGCAGAATCTTTAGTAGATACGAGCGTGGAGATGGATATTCAAGGATATGATATTGATCCGCAGATTGTAAAAGCAGCAAGAGAAAATGCGAAAAGAGCAGGCGTGGACGGACTCATTCATTTCCAGCAGCGTCCGGTTCATCATTTAAGCCATCCAAAGAAGTACGGCTTTGTAATCACGAACCCTCCTTACGGCGAGCGTTTAGAGGAAAAAGAAGATTTACCAGCACTTTACCGTGATATGGGAAAAGCTTTCGCAGGACTTGACGGCTGGTCTGAGTATGTCATCACTGCTTATGAAGATGCAGAGCGTTACATCGGAAAGAAAGCGGCGAAGAACCGAAAGATTTATAACGGAATGATGAAGACATATTTCTACATGTTTCCAGGACCAAAACCACCGAGAAGAAAGAAATTGGTACAGCCG
>ERZ773269.3377-NODE-3377-length-10641-cov-20.443510_pt1 | contig 10641 bp, 7 predicted proteins | sample MGYA00511958_ERZ773269 | MGnify/ENA primary metagenome ERZ773269 (study PRJEB29015, sample SAMEA2737761) | human gut metagenome | biome: human gut; feature: human-associated habitat; material: faeces | place: China | collected 2012 ... | reverse complement strand
ATAAATTGACGGCGGGTCATGTCAGCCGTCAGAAAATCAGTTTTTGCCATAGGTTCCATTCCTCCGTTGAGGTCACTCTGCGCGGAGCACCTCAGTTACATAGAAATACGAGTTGTTGACGATGTTGGTGACGGCGGTCGAGGTGATGGTCGCGCCGGAAAGGGCGTCCACCTCGGTCAGGTCTGCGCTGACAGCGCCGGCACTGGTCTGCCCGGTGGTCAGTTCGGCCTGCGCCAGCTGATAAGCGGCCTGCTTTTCTGCGGACCAGTCCGCATAGGGCAGAGCCTGCTCCTCGCCGTCCCGCGCACTCTTGCTCAGACCGGCGGCGTAGAGCTTGCGGCGTGCCACAGCCTCGGCGCTGGAATCCAGCGGCGGGGCCAACTCGTCAGCCAGAGGCTCGCCGTTCAGTGCCGAGAGGGTCAGACCTGCTGCGTACATCCTGCGGGTGGCCTCGGCCTCGGGAGAGGTGTCGGACACGTTCCACTGCGCGGGGTCAAAATCCTCCGCAGCAGCGGGCTGCTCCTCCGCCGCACCGGCAGCGGCATAGGCGGCACCGGTAAGGGGGTCGGTCACAGTATAGCTTTTGCCTGCCAGCGTAAAGGGAGCTGCGCCCTGATACTGGGACGTGAACTCCGGGTTGACACACTGGCCGCCGAGGCTGTCCGTCTCTGCCTGCGAGAGGATCTCGACAGCGGAAACATTGCCCTCGGCGTCAAGGGTCACGGCAGCCTGCACATCGCTCTGGAAGCCCTTCTGAGAGCCCTCCACGCGATAGCTGCCGTTGTCGAGCTGGTACACTGCGCTGATGCCGTAGGCGGCTGCATCCGCCTCCGACACCGGCAGCAGGGTACCTGCAACCGTGGTGCGCGCGTACTGCATTGCGATAAGACCTACCGCCATTGCGACTGTCGCAGCGCCCATGGCTGCGTAGCCCGGCAGCCGTTTGCGCCACAGCGGAACGGGCGCAAACGGGTTGGTTGCCTGCTTCATGTTATCACCTGCCTGTTTTTTTCTGCCCGGGTTTCCCCGGACAACAGTTAAGGCCGCCCCAGCTGCTGCAACAGCGGAACGGTCTCTTCGTTAATATATTATCACTCAGACTGGAAGTAAGTCAACGCAAACTGTAAGCTTTCTTTGCTTTGTAACTTTTATTTTGTATGTTCCTTCAAAGTTAAGGGGTGTTTCCGGCCGCACACGAATTGCAGGCCGTATCCTGCGGCCAGCTCCAGCGACTGGACGGTGGGCATGGTCTTGCTGACCAGTGCCGGAACGCCGGCCCGGATGGCTTTGCGCACCATATCCATCGGTACGCGGCCGCTGGTGTAGAGCACGCATTCGCTGAGGGGGACACCGGCCAGAAGCATGCTGCCCACGGCCTTGTCCAGCGCATTGTGGCGTCCGATGTCCTCGCAGGCACAGAGGATGCGGCCCTCGTGCAGCACAAAGCAGCTGTGGACCGCATGGGTGGCCTGATAAAGCGGCAGGCCCGCGCTCATGGCGGCGGCGAGGGCGTCCACCCACTCCGGCTGCAGGTCCAGATGCGGCACCGTGCGCAGCGGCTGCACTTCCACCGGACTGCCCAGCGCGATATTGTCGGTGCAGCAGCTGGAAACCTCCTGTGCCGCCGCGCGGCGGGCCGTCAGCGGGTGGTTCAGGTAGATATTGACTTTCAAGCCTTCCGCGCAGACGGCAATTTGATCCACTTCCTCTGCGGAGGCGATCCATCCTTCGGTCAGCAGCCGCCCCAGCGCCAGCTGCGGCAGAAGCTGGGGCGTGCATACCACCCGGAAGGCCGGCTGTTCATTTACATAGAGAACTGCGGCGTGTTCTGTTGGAATGGCCGCTTCCGTGCCGTCCGGCATCCGTACGGTTTCAAAGGCGGCTGCTGTGCCGAAGAGGTCGTTTATCTGCATGGGGCGATCCTTTCTCTGTTCAATGCTGTCCTTCGTACGACCTCTCAGTCTGCTTCGCAGCCAGCTCCCCTATCAGGGGAGCCTCTGGCGAGCCGGGAAACTCTGAGCTGGACGCTGGAAGCCCAATATGGCGCAAAATGGCGGGCTTCGCTACAGAGGGCAGCAGCTTCTGGACAATGCACCTTGTCAAGCTGCCGTGAATCTAGGCAGCGGAGCACGACTGCTCCCGATAAATCGAGCTTTGTTGGTCCAGCGTGGGCCTGGCCGATATGCCAAGGGCTCCCCTATCAGGGGAGCTGGCAAAGCCGACAGGCTTTGACTGAGAGGTTTTTCCGGGCCAGAGCTCTGTAAAAGCTGCTGTTCAAGTCCTCTTATCCGCTGATAGAAAGTTTCCAAAAGGACTACGGGTAAAAGAAAAACGACAGCCTTTTTGAAAGCTGCCGTTCAAGAGTGCGGATAAGAGGACTTGAACCTCCACCGAGTTGCCCCGATTAGAACCTGAATCTAACGCGTCTGCCAATTCCGCCATATCCGCATATTCTGTTTTGTTCGCCGCCGTTCGGCTCGGAACAATATTTATTATACCACAGGTGCAAAGAAAGTCAAGCGTTTTCTGCAAAAATAGTACGACAAATTTTTTTGCGAAAATTGTTGCATTCCGTATAGGCCGAATGGGGCGAAAAATCCGGCGGAGTATGATACAATAAATATTGCCCCTGCGGGGCAGCGGCCCGGCGGGACTATTTACGGAAGAGGGAAACTGCGAATGTTCAACATCATTATCTTTCTCATCGGTGCAGGCATCATGTTCTACATGGCATGGCGGAGCTGGTCGAGACGCCGCAAGCTCATGACCAGGGGCGAAAAGGTCGAGGCCGCTGTGGCAGGCACCGTCCAGAGCCGGGACGGCGAAGCCTACCTGTTGGAGTTCACCACTGCTGGCGGCACCCACCGCCTCCATTACCCCAAGTCTGCCAAGGGCAGAGCGCTTGCACAGGGGGCTGTCGTCACCCTTTATTATGACCCCGACGACCCCGCCGAGATGTACGTCGAGGGCGACAAGTCCGTCCTGGGTGCAGAGGTGCTGTACGTCGTGCTGGGCATCGTGCTGCTGGTGCTGATGGCCGGCATCGTCCGCTGAGAGGGGGAGAAGAAAATGAAACTCGAACATTTTGGCATGGCAGGACCCGGTGACTGCCGGGTGGTCTTTTCCGCCGCAGCAGAAGAGCTGGAAGCGGCGGTGCAGGCCGAAAAGGCGGCCCCGGACGCCCCGCAGGACGAGGACGACCTGCTGACAGCGGCGGTCAATCGGGCGATTCTGGAGGGTTTCTCGCCTCTGTTCGCCCAGCTGATGAAAGAAAACGATCTGCAGCCCGTCACCGACCCGGATTTTGAGCTTCTGGCGGTCAACCGGGCCGAGGGCTTCCGGGCGGGGGTGCAGTTCTTCTGCCTGCCGCCGCTGGAACTGGGAGAGTACACCGGCTTTACCCAGCCCATCCAGCCCCGGCCCATCCGGGAGCTGACCATCGAGCTTGAAATAAACCGCCGCCACGGTGACGAAGACCGCGCCGCCGACGCCGAGGGCAAGCGCGCCCTCCGCGCCAGGGTGACGCAGGACATCTACGCCCAGCGCTGCCAGCAGGCCCGCGCCGTGGCCGAACAGGCTCTCATCGCCCAGCTGGGTACACACGTCACCGGCCCGCTGCCCAAGCAGCTGGTGGCCGGCAACTACTTTGCCGAGCAGCGCCAGTTCAATCTGCGGATGCAGGCCAACGGCGTCAATTTCGACCAGTACTTAAAGGTGCAGGGCCAGACGGTGGAAGAATTCCGAGCCTGGCTCCACGCCGAGGCCGAGCGCAAGCTGCGCAGCCGGATGGGTCTGCTGCTGGTGGCGCAGAAAGAAGAGCTCTGGCCGACGGAAGCCGAGGTGGATGACCAGCTTGCCCACTGGGACGCAAAGCGGGACGGGGAGCACACCTTCGCTTCCAACGACCGCCGCCGCGCCGCCCAGCGCATCGCATCCAGCCGCGCCGCTGCTTTTATTCTGGCCCACTCCACCCTCACACCGCCGTCTGCTGAGGCAACGGTGCTGAAAGCCGAAAACAGGTAAAAAAGAAACTATTGCCGACCCGCAAAAAATAAAACAGAGCAAACAAAAATGGGGCTGTTGCAAAATAGCCCCAACGAAAAAAATGAGATAGACTTCCCCGAAAGGGGCTGCCTATCTCATTTTTTGCTGTAAGCTGAAACTGCAATGAACCAACTACAACAGAAACGGTGATCTTCTGAGCGCCGCATAGGAAATAAGGAAGTTTGCAAGCCAACCTGCCGGGACTGCAAGCCAAACAAAAGCAATGCCAAAACGCGGTGCACAAATCAAGGCAACAGACAAGCGGATTGCAAGGTTTACCATATTTGCAATAAGAAACGGCCGCATGATTCCAAGTCCGCGAAGAACGCCATCAGTTGCCATCTTGATGCCTATGAAGATGAAAAAGTAACCAAGCCATCTCATATAATCACCGGACACCTGATAGGCCAACGCGGTTCCGTCTTTTCCCAAGAACAACGAGGAAATCTGTGTGTGCAGTGTTTCAATGACCACGAAAGCAAGAACTGCAAAGCATAGATCCAACGCCAGTGCAGCATGATACCCTTTTTTGATACGCTCAATTTTCTTTGCGCCAAGATTCTGGGATACAAACGGCGAAACTGCATTGCCGATGGATACGAAGATCAGCGAAAAAACATTTTCTACCCGCATCGTTGCCGCATACCCGGCAAGTGCCTGTGTGCCGAAGGGATTTACCACTGCCTGCACGATCATCATACCGATAGACACTGTGGACTGCTGCAAAACCGATGGTACCGCAATGCGAAGCGTGGAATACAGCTCCTGCCGGTCGAACCTGCTAAAGGAGCTCTTGTATTGCCGCATCCGAGACAGAAAGATCAAAAACGAAAACACGGCAGAAATTCCTTGTGCGATCAAGGTCGCAAGGGCTGCACCAAACACCCCCAGACCAAGACCGGCCACCATCCAGAGATCCATAAAAATATTCAGGATAGATGAGAATATCAGCAGTCCCAACGGAATCTTGGATTCACCGATGGAAGTGAACATGGTGGAAAGAATGTTGTACATGAATAGAAACGGGAAACCCACAAAGTAGACCCGCAGATACAATACTGCTTCTTCCAATATATCGGCAGGGGTCTGTAATCCGCTCATCATGAAATGGGAAAAGCAAAAGCCAAAGACACCAAGGACAACGCTTAAGATCAAAAAGCTGATCAGGGACGTTGACACAATGGTTTTCATTTTACCATAATTTTTTGCACCAAAATAGCGGCTTACAAGCACACCTGCGCCCACACCAGCACCAAGCGCCACACAAATAAAAACATTGGTCAGTGCAGCACAAGCACCAACAGCCGCAAGTGCCGAGGAACCAACAAATTGACCAACTATTATGGAATCGGCCATATTGTATACTTGTTGAAAAAAGCTGCCAAGGATCATCGGCATCGCAAAAACAGTCAGCGCTTTAAGGGGTGGATCTGTGATCAAATATTCATCTTTCGACATGATTCTATTCCTTCCAAAAATCGTTTATCGCAAATTTTATCGCAAGTTAAGAAATTCGTGCAACATTCAAACGGCATCTTTGCGATATGCAATTCACCGCTGTTGCATTAAAAAGTTGAATTGCTATCGTATTGGAATCTATCCAATATAAGTATATTCCCCCCTGTCTCAAAATGCAATCTGCGACTTCTGGCGGAGATGGTGGATATTCTCCCGCGGGCTAAGCAACAGCCCGCAGGGCTGGTTGCTTGCGGCCTGCGGGCCGCCGCCCTGTTCTCATCCGCACCATCTAGCCGCAAAAAAGGCACCAGCCTGAGCTGATGCCTTTTGTTGGCGGAGATGGTGGGATTCGAACCCACGTGCCCGATTAAGGACAAAACGATTTCGAGTCGTTCTCGTTACGACCGCTTCGATACATCTCCAAGTATATTTTCATGGCGAATTTACGATTTGTATATCGCAAATCGACCTTGAAACTTGGAACAGTTGCTGTTAGAATATTGTTAGAAAACGCATCGTTCAGACAGGCTTTGAAGCCTGTAAGGACATCAAAATTGACGTTCTCCCGTGTGATATGGAGACATTCAGCGAAGCATCCACTTGGATTTCGAGTCGTTCTCGTTACGACCGCTTCGATACATCTCCATATATTAGCCTTTACAGTATAGCAAAAAAGCGGTTTTCCGTCAACACTTTTCTCCCGTTACGGCACGGCACGGCTGCAAGCCATACGCAGCCGTGCCGTTTTGCGTTTTTGGGGCAGAAAGCGCGGTTTCTTTGCAAAAAAGGCTGTTCTTTTGGGCGGGAGCCGAGTATAATAGGAACGATATTTTTCAAATTTGAAGTACAGAGGAGAGCATTCCAATGGCACAGGCAAAACAAGATATGGGCACCGGCAGCATCAAAAAGCTGATGCTGCAGCTCATGATCCCCGCCGTGGTGGCGCAGGTGGTGAACCTGCTGTATAACATCGTGGATCGCATTTACATCGGCCACATTGCGGGCATTGGCGCGGCAGCGCTGACCGGCGTGGGGCTGTTCACACCCATTCTGATGCTGCTGAACGCTTTTGCCATGCTGGTGGGCGCAGGCGGCGCGCCGCGCACCGCCATTGCTCTGGGGCAGGGCGACAGGAAACAGGCAGAAAAGATCGTCTCCAACAGCTTTACCATGCTGCTGCTCTTTGCCGTGGTGCTGACCATTGGCTTCTATGCCGGGGCACCGGTGCTGCTGCGACTGTTCGGTGCCAGCGATGCCACCCTGCCGTACGCCCTGAGCTACAGCCGCATCTACATTGCAGGCTCGGTGTTCGTGCTGGTGGTGCTGGGCATGAACCCTTTTATCACCACGCAGGGCTTTGCCAAGACCAGTATGCTTACCACCGTGATCGGCGCGGTGATCAACATTATCCTCGACCCCATCCTGATCTTCGGGTTCGGGCTGGGCGTGCGGGGCGCGGCCATTGCCACGGTGCTCAGTCAGGCCGTGGGCGCGGCATGGATCATCCGCTTTCTCACCGGCAAAAAGACCATCCTGCGCCTGCGCAGAGACTACCTGCGCCCGGAAAAGCAGATCATTCTGCCGGTGCTGGCGCTGGGCATCTCCACCTTTGTGATGCTCTCCACCGAAAGCCTGCTTTCCATCAGCTTCAGCTCCAGTCTGGCGCGGTACGGCGGCGATGTGGCTGTGGGTGCCATGACCGTCATCACCAGCGCATCCCAGCTGTGCACGCTGCCCATTCAGGGCATCTGTCAGGGCGGACAGCCGGTGATAAGCTTCAACTTCGGCGCAGGCAAGAAGGCCCGCGTCAAGGAAGCCTTCTGTTTTCAGCTGACGCTGTGCGGGGCCTACACCTGCTTGTTCTGGCTGTTGATGATGCTGTTTCCCGGCGCGGTGGCGGGCATTTTCACCTCGGACACCGCACTGATCCAGTACACCACGTGGGCCATGCGCATTTACATGGCGGGCATTTTTGCCATGGGCTTCCAGATCGCCTGCCAGCAAAGCTTTATGGCGCTGGGGCAGGCTAAGGTCAGCCTGCTGCTGGCCTGCCTGCGCAAGATCATTCTGTTGATCCCGCTCATCTTCATCCTGCCGCACCTGCTGCCGGATGCAGTGTTCGGCGTGTTTCTGGCCGAGCCGGTCAGCGACATTCTGGCCGCCACCATCACCACCATCACCTTCTTTGCCCGGTTCGATAAAATTCTGGATCAGGGTGCGGCAAGAATCTGACAAAGAGCTTTTCTGCACAGTTATCAACCCCATCAAAATCCTTTTAGCTTGTATCTGATATCAGCCCACCTATCATAAACCTTGCATCATTCTGTAACACTATGTAATCTTTTGTTTTTTCGCAATTATCCAGCTGACGAAACATGTTCCATGTGATATACTATTTTCAAGTAATTCGCATTTACATCAAAAGGGAGGCTCCGATATCATGGCCCTGCAAAACTATGCAATTGAACCCATGAAAACCTTCTTGGATAGTCAATATTCCATTCCAAATTATCAGCGGGAATATTCCTGGGAGGAAAATGAAATTCAGGATTTTCTGAATGATCTGGAGGATACCTGTGCCAATCCGAGCACCATTCACTTTTTCGGGCAGATCGTAGTTCACAATGATGAGGACTCCCAAACAAAATTCATTATTGATGGGCAGCAGCGCACAATTACATCCATGATTTTTGTGCACTCTCTTCAGCTTTTGTACGAAAATCTATATTTTACCACTCAATATCATCCTGCATCAAAAAAGGAAGTTCTATTGTCCAATTATGTAGGAGAATACTCTGATGAGGAAAAAAGCCTTCATCTCATCCTTAGTGAAGCGGATAATCCTTACTTTATTCAAACCATAACTGCTAGACAGCCGTCTGATTCCAAAGAAACGAAAAAGTCCTGGGAAAGAATCCGAAAAGCATTCAAGACTATTTATGAATATCTTGATTCGCACTGCCAGGACGCTTCCGATACTTCCAAGAAAATGGATTGCCTTAACCGATACTTCGAGGCCTTCTTCGAGCGGTTCAAAGTCATGTATATTGAGGCCACCAAGCTGGAAGAAGCTTTTATCATTTTTGAAACATTGAATGCTCGCGGAAAAGACCTTGAAACAGCAGATTTACTCAAAAATTTTGTTTTCAGCAAGTCAAAAGATGTGGATGACACTCAGAAAAAATGGAATTCCATTGTAGACAACCTGGATAAAATTGATACAACCAATTATATCCGGCATTATTGGAACTCTTCTCATAAATTCATTCGCAAAAACGACTTATACCGGGAAATCGTAAAATTCATCAAGACCCCTGCTGATGTGTCAGCTTTTCTCGATAGTCTTGAAAATTGTTCTCAATTCTACCATGACATTGCATTTCCGGAGGAAAACGTTGATTTTACAGACGATAAATTGATCTCTTGTCTAAAGAATCTCAAAATCCTCAAGGCCAAAACTTTTTACCCGATTTTGCTTGCAATGAAACAGGCGAAAGAATCCTATTCTGAAAAAGACCTCTTGACCGTCGCCGAAACCATTGAAGTCTATGTTTTTCGCAATTTTACAATCTGCGGAAAGGTTGCCAACACCGGTGAACGATTCTTTTCTGAGATCGCTCTCCGGATTTACGGTGATCTAAATTCCGTTACCGCCATCTGTAAAGAAATCCGAAAATCAATTGTCCCAGACGATGAGTTCACTGCTGCTTTCAATACCTGGTCAGGTTCCAACCGTGAAATTATTCGCTATATCCTGAGAAAAATCAACAAACAATTATCTCCAACAGATGAATTGAATCTCAACAACAGCGATGTTCACATCGAACATGTAATGCCAATTGAAAACAGTAAATGGAAAATCCCGGAAGATACTCACAATGAGTATCTTTGGCGGTTGGGAAACCTCACGCTTTTAAGCGGAAAGCTGAATATCCAGATTTCCAATGAGGTTTTTCCAATTAAAGTGTCAGAATATGCCAAATCAAAAATTGACCTTAATAAATCGCTGTGCACCTGCAGCGATGGTACTCCGCGCACAAAATGGATCGTTCCCGATGATATTGATATCCGTCAAAAATATTTTTCGGATTATGCACTCATAATCTGGCACATCCATTAAACAACTTTTCTATTCAATCAATAAAACAACGCGGCCCCCATACATGAAAAGGGAGCCGCGTTGTTTTTTATTCCGGTTTTATTTCCCCGCCAGAAGAATGGCCAGCACGGCTTTCTGCACGTGCAGGCGGTTCTCGGCTTCGTCAAAGATCTCCGGTGCGTGCTGCTCGAACACCGCCGAGGAGATCTCCTCACCCCGGTGGGAGGGCAGGCAGTGCAGCACCATGACATCGGGCTTTGCGCTTTCCAGCAGCTTGCCGGTGAGCTGGAAGCCCACAAAATCCCGCAGGCGCTGCTCACTTTCCGGCGTGCCGGGCTTGGCGGTGTTCCACACAGCCGTTGCCACCACGTCGGCGTCCTGAACGCCCTCGGCAGGGTCTGCGGTCAGGTGGAAGGCGCTGCCGTACTTGTGGGCGAACATCAGCACATCCGCCGCCGGGCGGTAGCTCTGCGGGCAGACGCAGGTGACCTGCATCCCAGCCAGCAGTCCGCCCACGATGAGGCTGTTTGCCATGCTGCTGCCGTCGCCGACAAAGCAGAGCTTCCGGCCCGCAAGGCTGCCCCGGCGCTCCCGAATGGTCATCAGGTCGGCCAGAACCTGGCAGGGATGGGCGTAATCCGTCAGGCCGTTGATCACCGGCACACCGGCCAGCTCGGCAAACTCTTCCAGATCGCTCTGGCGGTAGGTGCGCCACACCACGCAGTCGTAGTAGCGGCCCAGCACCCGGGCGGTGTCCTTGAGAGGCTCACCGCGCCCGGCCTGCAGCTCGGCGGTGTTCATGTAGTTGCCCAGACCGCCCAGCTGGTACACACCCACCTCAAAGCTGGTGCGGGTGCGGGTGGATGCCTTGGAGAACATCAGGGCAACCGTCTTTCCTGCCAGCAGCGGGGCCGTGCCGCCCAGCTTCTGCTGTGCCTTGAGTTGATCGGCCACATCCAGAATGTGGGTCAGCTCGGCAGGGGAGAGGTCGCTCATTTTCAGCAGATTTTTCATGCCTGCTCCTTCGGAGCCGTCGGCTC
>ERZ773269.3375-NODE-3375-length-10646-cov-5.728260_pt1 | contig 10646 bp, 7 predicted proteins | sample MGYA00511958_ERZ773269 | MGnify/ENA primary metagenome ERZ773269 (study PRJEB29015, sample SAMEA2737761) | human gut metagenome | biome: human gut; feature: human-associated habitat; material: faeces | place: China | collected 2012 ... | reverse complement strand
AGCAGTAAGTTGTCTGTGAACTGTGAATAGGCGGAGAAAGACACGCTGTGGTAGACCGACTGTCGTTCCCCTTTTTCGGAGCGGTCACAGATAGGAAAGCTGCGCTGGACTAACAAGTTAAGGGAAACGGGAGTTAAGAGGGTAGAAACCGTAGGTGTCTACCCTCTTGCCCCGATGCGGCGGGTGCCGCAGCTTTCGTTCTACCTTAAAAAAAGGCAAAAAAAACAGGAACAGCCGAACTTTCGTCCGGCTGCTCCCGCAATAAAAGGTAGGATAGAGAGTAGAAAGCAAGAACATGTGGGGGGATCTTACGCTTTCCACGTCATTTATAATACTGGTGAATTGTGAACATTCTGTGTACATTCTACAACAATATTAGATTTTTGATAGATCGGGAGGAAAAAGTCTGTGGCAGACCTGAAAAAAGAAATTGAAAATCGGCGCACATTTGCAATCATTTCGCATCCTGACGCCGGTAAAACCACCATTACGGAGAAGTTTTTGCTCTACGGCGGAGCCATTCAGGAGGCCGGCATGGTCAAGGGCAAGAAAAACAGCCGTCATGCGGTTTCAGACTGGATGGAGATCGAGAAGCAGCGCGGTATTTCGGTAACGTCCTCGGTGCTGCAGTTCCGCTATGAGGGCAAGTGCATCAACATTCTGGATACCCCGGGTCATCAGGACTTCTCGGAGGATACCTACCGCACGCTGATGGCGGCTGACTCTGCGGTGATGGTCATTGACGCCTCCAAGGGCGTCGAGGCACAGACCCGCAAGCTGTTTAAGGTTTGTGCGATGCGCGGCGTGCCGATCTTTACCTTTATCAACAAGATGGACCGTGAGGCACGCGACCCGTACGAGCTGCTCGAGGATATCGAGAACGAGCTGGGCATCGGCACCTATGCGGTAAACTGGCCAATCGGCTCGGGCAAGCGCTTCAAGGGCGTGTACGACCGCATGGACGATGAGGTTATCGCGTTTGAGGGCGCGGATTTCCGCCACGAGGTCAAAGCACAGCGACTGTCGATCGACGATCCGATCCTCGAGGGTATGCTGCCCGAGGATCAGTACCAGACGCTGATCGACGATGTGGAGCTGCTCTCCGGTGCAGGCGATGAGTTTGATCTCAAGGCAGTGCACGAGGGCAAGCTGTCGCCGGTATTTTTCGGTTCCGCGCTGACTAACTTCGGTGTTGAGCCGTTCCTGAAGAAGTTCCTGCAGATGACGCCTCCGCCGACCGCGCGTACCGCTGACATCGGCGTGATCGATCCGTTCGATCCGCATTTCTCCGCGTTTGTGTTCAAGATTCAGGCGAACATGAACAAGGCGCACCGCGACCGTGTTGCGTTTATGCGTATCTGCTCCGGCAAGTTTGAGCGCGGTCAGGACGTGCTGCACGTTCAGTCCGGCAAGAAGATGGTGCTTGCCGCACCGCAGCAGCTGATGGCACAGGACCGCTCCATTGTCGATGAGGCGTATGCGGGCGATATTATCGGTATTTTCGATCCGGGAGTGTTCTCCATCGGTGATACCGTGTGCGATCCCAAGCATAAGTGCGTGTTCTCCGGCATCCCGACGTTCGCACCCGAGCTGTTTGCCGTTGTCCGTCAGAAGGACACGCTCAAGCGCAAGCAGTTTGTCAAGGGTGTCGAGCAGATCGCACAGGAGGGCGCCATCCAGATCTTCCGCGAGCCGAATGCCGGTATGGAATCGGTTATCGTCGGCGTTGTCGGCGTGCTGCAGTTTGAGGTGCTCGAGTACCGATTGAAGAACGAGTATAACGTCGAGATCATCCGCGAGAACCTGCCGTATGAGCACGTTCGCTGGGTTGAGAATGATGAGGAGGACTTCGATATTAAGAAGCTCCAGCTCACGAGCGACACCAAGATCGTCGAGGACCTCAAGGGCAACAGCCTGCTCCTGTTCACCTCGCCGTGGAATATCACCTACGCAACCGACCATAACGAGAACCTGCGTCTCGCGGACTTTTCCGAAAACGCATAAGCTAAAAGACCGCCTTACGGCGGTCTTTTTTGCACAGAGCAGCCGGATGTGCAATAAGGGACACAGGCGGCTGTGCCGCCGGGTCCCGCACCCGCGAACGCAGTTCGCGGCATAAAATACGCAGTATGCCCCGCAAACTGCACCCACAGGACAGCCGCCTGTCGGCGGTGAGTCCTTCGCGGGCGACAGCGTTCACGCCAACCCATAAAATCCCCGACGGGGATTTCAGCACCCAGATAACCTATCACGCCGCGGAGCGCATCAAATGGAGCACTTTCAGCGCGACAAAAATGGCCCAGCTTTGCCGGGTCATTTTTAGCAAATAATAAAAGAGCACCGGAATCGAAATTCCGGTGCTCTTTTATTGCGGTAGCCCTTACAGGCAGCGCCTGTCAAGGGCGTCCCTCGATTGAAAGGGCTGCGCCCTTTCAATCGAAAATCAGCATACGCCCTGAGCCAGCATAGCGTCAGCGATCTTCTCGAAGCCGCCGATGTTAGCGCCCATAACAAGGTTGTCCTTGTGGCCGTACTTCTCAGCTGCAGTGATGCAGGTGTGGAAGATGTTAACCATGATGTCGTGCAGACGCTGGTCAACTTCCTCGAAGGTCCAGGACAGACGCAGGGAGTTCTGGCTCATTTCCAGACCGGAGGTAGCTACGCCGCCTGCGTTAGCAGCCTTTGCCGGGCCGAAGAATACGCCGGCTGCCTGGAATGCTGCAACAGCCTCCGGGGTGGACGGCATGTTAGCGCCCTCAGCTACAAACTTGCAGCCGTTGGCGATCAGAGCCTTTGCGTTCTCCTCGTTCAGCTCGTTCTGGGTTGCGCACGGCAGAGCGATGTCGCACTTTACGCCCCACGGACGCTGACCCTCGGTGTAGGTGCTGCCCGGAACGCGCTCAGCGTACTCCTTGATGCGGCCGCGCTTAACTTCCTTGATGTCCTTAACAACATCCAGGTTGATGCCGTTCGGATCGTAGATGAAGCCGTTGGAGTCGGACATGGTAACAACCTTAGCGCCCAGCTGGGTAGCCTTCTGGCAAGCGTAGATTGCAACGTTGCCGGAACCGGAGATTGCAACAGTCTTGCCCTCGAACGAAGTGCCCTTGTATGCAAGCATTTCCTTCATGTAGTAGCACAGGCCGTAGCCGGTAGCCTCGGTGCGGGCCAGAGAGCCGCCGTAGGACAGGCCCTTGCCGGTCAGAACGCCGGTGTACTCGTTGCGCAGACGCTTATACTGACCGAACATAAAGCCGATCTCACGGCCGCCAACACCGATATCGCCGGCCGGTACGTCGGTGAACTGACCGATGTGCTTGCACAGCTCGGTCATGAAGGACTGGCAGAAACGCATGATTTCAGCATCGGACTTGCCCTTCGGGTCGAAGTCGGAGCCGCCCTTGCCGCCGCCCATCGGCAGAGTGGTCAGGCTGTTCTTGAAGCACTGCTCAAAGCCGAGGAACTTGATAACGGATGCGTTAACAGAGGGGTGCAGACGCAGACCGCCCTTGTAGGGGCCGATTGCGGAGTTGAACTGTACACGGAAGCCGCGGTTAACCTGAACCTTGCCCTGATCGTCAACCCACGGTACACGGAACATGAACATGCGCTCCGGCTCTACGATGCGCTCCATGATGCCGTTCTTCTCGAGCTCCGGACGAGCTTCAACAACCGGCTGAAGGCTCTCGAGAACCTCGTAAACTGCCTGCTGGAACTCCGGCTCATTCGGGTTGCGCTTCTGTACGGTTTCGTACACGCCCTGCAGATAAGAATTGGTAAGTGCCATTTTTATTGTCCTCCTTACATTCTATACCACTCGCTTAACTTTCGTAAGTAATCCGAGTGGAATGCTTTTATATTTGGTGACGGTTCTATTATATAGCAATTTTTTTGCATATGCAATACTTTAGCACGATAAAATTATACAGTTTTTTAGGCTGAGAAACCTATGGATATTGGCAATCTGACTTGATATAATAAAGTAAAAGAAGGAGGCAACAGCCATGGCAAACAGCTTTGAACGTATATATGCAGTGGTGAAGAAAATTCCGCGCGGAACGGTGGCCAGCTACGGGCAGGTCGCGCTACTCGCGGGCAATCCGAGATGGGCGCGCGTTGTTGGCTACGCACTGCATGCCAATCCCGATCCGGAGGGGATTCCGTGCTACCGCGTGGTAACGAAAGACGGACGAACGTCACCGGCGTTTGCGTTCGGCGGCGCGGATATCCAGCGCGCACTGCTCGAAGCGGACGGCATCGAGTTCACCGAGGACGGCCGCGTGGATATGGCGAAATACGGCTGGACAGGATTAGGGTAACACCGCACAATTAAACTGCGGCGCTTTACGGAAATTTTGTGCTCTGACGTCGTTGTGCTTTCACGGTAATACACAAAGTATTACCGCAAAATCACGCCTAGTCAGACCGCAAAATTTACTCGTAAATCGCTCTTGTTCAATTATGTGGTATTACCCTGACTTGACAAATTCGGTCGTGCGGTGCTATGCTTGCGCCAAAGGAGTGACACGCATGATCGACATCGAAAAGCTGACCGCGCTCGCCATCGCGTATGACGCAGGCGACGCAAAACGGATTCAGCACTTTATAAAGGTATACGCGTACAGCCGCCTGCTCGGGCGCAGGGAAGGTCTGGATGAGCAGAAGCAGAATGTACTCGAAGCTGCAGCCGTCCTGCACGATATCGGCATCCACGAAGCCGAACGGAAGCACGGCTCGAGCGGCGGACACTGGCAGGAGATGGAAGGTCCGGCGGTCGCGGCTCCCATGCTGCAGCAGTGCGGCGCAGATGAGCGGGAGAGCGAGCGCGTGCAGTGGCTCATCGCGCATCACCATACCTATACCGCCGGAGAGGAAAAAGATTTCCGTATTCTGCTTGAAGCGGATTTCCTTGTCAACGCCTACGAGGACGGCATGACGGCAGAGCAGTGTAAAACCGCGAAAGACCGCGTGTTCCGAACCGAAGCCGGCAAGCAGTATCTTGAAGAAATGTTTTTGAAACCGACATATCAGGCGAAATAATGGAGAATGGAGAATGAACCAGATGGTTTTTCATTCTCCATTTTTTCATTTTATTGGTGCAAATCAGAGAGAAACGGCGGGGTGAGGGCACCCCGCCCTACGGATATGATATGTAAATAGTACAAATGAATGGAATTCGTAGATGTTGGGCGCAATAACGTGTAACCGAGTTGCGCGGCACTGTCATGCCGCGCCTGCGTAGAGTAGCCGGTATGTGTAGTAGAAAGGTATCTAGCATTGCGTAGAGGTAAAGTAATGGACGCGCAATGCGCGCCCCTACAAAGGGATAACCCGACTGCCGTTCTTCTTTTCGCAGCGGTCGCCGCTCTCCGATTTTCGCCGTGCTATGTTTAGGAAACGGGTGATTCACAAGAGGGTAGAAACCTTGGTGTCTACCCTCTTGTGCCCCTGCCGGGTAGGCAAGATTCCTCTCGCTTCTCAAGCGACCACTTCACGAAATGTGAACATTTCGTGAAACTCGTTGACATTGCCGAATGACGGTGTATAATATGTTAGCAAGCTAACAGTAAGGAGGCTAACAATGGATTGTTGTGACCATAATGCATGCTGCGGTCACTCGAACGACCGCATCGGTGCAGAAATCGGCATGCTGCATAATCTGCTTCGGCGGCAGATGGCGTGTATGACCGAAAAGACTGCGAATGCAGCGAATGTGACCGGCATGCAGGCGATGATCGTCCATCACCTGATCATACACGAAAAGCAGGGCGATATATTCCAGAAGGATCTGGAAAACGCGTTCCAGATGCGCCGCTCGACCGCAACGGGCATACTGCAGCTGATGGAGCAGCACGGCATTATCCGCCGTGAGCCGGTGGAGCATGACGGTCGCCTGAAACGTCTGGTGCTGACCGAGCAGGCGCGTGCAATGGATGAATACATTACTGAGCGCATGCAGCAGATGGAGCAGCTTCTGCGGCAGGGCATCACCGAGGACGAGCTGAAGGGCTGGTTTGCGGTCTGTGAAAAAATCCGCTCCAATCTGGAGCAGTACCAATGCAATATGTGCAGGGAGGGACAGAAATAATGATAAAACGACTGCTGAAAAGTGTGCGTGAGTTCAAAAAGGACGCGCTGCTCACGCCGTTTTTCGTTGTGCTCGAGGTCGTGATGGAGGTCATCATTCCGATGGTTATGGCGCTGCTGATCGACAAGGGCATTGACGGGCAGGATATGGCCGCCATTTGGAAATACGGCATCATCCTTGTGCTGTGCGCCATGCTCGCGCTGGTGTTCGGCGCGGCGGCCGGCACCTTTGCGGCGAGAGCCTCAACCGGCTTTGCCCGCAATCTGCGTCACGATATGTACTACAATGTGCAGAATTTCTCGTTTTCCAACATTGATAAGTTCTCCACCGGTTCGATCGTCACCCGTCTGACCACCGATGTTACCAACGTACAGAACGCCTTTCAGATGTGCACGCGCATCGCGGTGCGTTGCCCGGTCATGCTGGTCTTTGCGCTGTTCATGGCGATGAAGATCAACAGCAGGATGGCGCTCGTATTCCTCGCGGTGCTGCCAATTCTGGCAATCGGCATGGGCATTCTGATGAAGGTTGTCGGTCCGGTCTTTGAGCGCGCATTCAAAATCTACGACCGCATGAACACGGTCGTACAGGAAAATGTGCGCGGCATCCGCGTTGTTAAGACCTATGTGCGTGAGGACCACGAGACTGAAAAGTTCGAGGGCGTTTCCGGCATGCTGTACCGCACGTTCTCCAAGGCGCAGAAGACCATGGCAGGCGTTATGCCGCTGATGCAGTTCTGCATGTACGCGTGCATGCTGCTGATTTCGTGGTTCGGCGCGCGTCTGATCGTCGGCGGCTCGATGACCACCGGCGAGCTGACCAGCATGTTCTCCTACGCGATGCAGCTCCTGATGAGCCTGATGATGGTAGCGATGGTTTTCGTTATGATTACCATGGCCAAGGCAAGTGCAGAGCGTGTTGCCGAAATCCTCGATGAGCAGCCCGACCTGCACAATCCCGCAAACCCGATTCACGAGGTCAAGGACGGCGCGATCGAGTTTGACGACGTTTCCTTCAGCTACAAGGGCGATGAGCGCAAGCTGGCGCTCAAAAACGTCAGCCTGCATATCAAGGCCGGTCAGACCGTCGGCATTCTCGGCGGCACCGGTTCTGCGAAGTCTACGCTCGTGCAGCTGATTCCGCGCCTGTATGATACCACGCACGGCACGGTCAAGGTTGGCGGCGTGGATGTCCGCGATTACGATATCGAGGCGCTGCGCGATCAGGTTGCCATGGTGCTCCAGAAGAACGTGCTGTTCTCCGGCACGATCAAGGAAAACCTTCGCTGGGGTGACGAAAATGCCTCGGACGAGGAGCTCGAGCGCGTATGCCGTCTGGCACAGGCGGATGAATTCATCCAGCAGATGCCGGATAAGTACGACACCCACATTGAGCAGGGCGGCTCGAATGTTTCCGGCGGTCAGAAGCAGCGCCTGTGCATTGCGCGTGCGCTGCTGAAAAAGCCGAAGATCCTCATTCTTGATGACTCGACCAGTGCGGTCGATACCAAGACGGATGCGCTCATCCGCAAGGCATTCGCGGAGGAAATCCCGGACACGACCAAGATTATCATTGCACAGCGTGTTTCCTCTGTGCAGGATGCGGATCAGATCGTCATTCTCGACGGCGGCACCGTGCAGGCTGTCGGTACGCACGATGAGCTGCTCGCCGCCAACACGATCTATCAGGAAATCTACAACCAGCAAAACAGAAAGGGCGGTGAGGAATAATGGCAAGACCTCAGATGCGCGGACCCGGCGGCCGCAGAGGCATGATGGGCGGCAAGCGCAGCAAAAATCCGAAAAAGACGCTCGGACGTCTTATGAAATATATTCAGAAGGGCTACGGCGTACAGTTTGTGGTCGTACTGATCTGCATTCTTCTGTCGGCTGTGGCAAACGTGGCAGGCTCCATGTTCCTCAAAAGCCTGATCGACGACTATATTTCTCCGCTGCTGCTGCAGGCATCTCCGGTGTTTACCGGTCTGCTGCATGCGCTGATGAGCATGGCGGTGATCTATCTCATCGGCATTGCGACTACGTTCATCTACAACTGGCTGATGGTCAGCATTTCGCAGGGCGTGCTCAAAAAGGTGCGTGACGAAATGTTCGCGCACATGCAGAAGCTGCCGATTCGCTACTTCGATACGCATACCCACGGCGATCTGATGAGCCATTTCACCAACGATACCGATACGCTGCAGCAGATGCTCAGCCAGTCCGTGCCGCAGATGTTCTCCTCGGCGATGACCATTATCTCGGTGTTCATCGGCATGCTGGTGACGAATGTATGGCTGACGCTGTTCGTACTGCTCGGCGTGTGCGTCATGCTCAAGGTGGTAAAGAAGCTGGGCGGTCAGTCCGCGAAGTACTTCCTCGAGCAGCAGAAGTCGCTCGGCAGGGTCAACGGCTATATCGAGGAGATGATCAACGGTCAGAAGGTCATCAAGGTGTTCTGCCACGAGGAAAAGTGCAAGGAGCAGTTCGATGCGCTCAACGATGAGCTGCGCGAGAATGCTGCGAGCGCGAATACCTTCGCAAACATCCTCATGCCGATCATGATGAACATCGGCAACCTGCTGTACGTTCTGGTCGCGGTCGTCGGCGGCGCGCTGGCGCTGTCCGGCGTGGTCGGAAACAGCATCACCATCGGCGTTATCGCGTCCTTCCTGCAGCTGACCAAGTCGTTCACCCAGCCGGTAACGCAGATCTCGCAGCAGTTCAACTCCATCGTTATGGCGCTTGCCGGTGCCGAGCGTATCTTTGAGCTGATGGACGAGGAGCCTGAGGTAGACAACGGCTACGTTACTCTCGTTAACGCCAAGTACGATAAGAACGGCGAACTCGCTGAAACCCCGGAAAAGACCAACATCTGGGCGTGGAAGCACCCGCACGAGGACGGCACCACCACCTACACGCAGGTCCGCGGCGATGTCCGCTTCTTCGATGTGGATTTCGGTTATAACCCGGATAAGATCGTTCTGCACGACATCACGCTGTATGCTGAGCCCGGTCAGAAGGTCGCGTTCGTCGGCGCAACGGGCGCGGGCAAGACGACCATCACCAACCTGATCAACCGTTTCTACGACCTCGCGGACGGCAAGATCCGCTACGACGGCATCAATATCAATAAGATCAAAAAGGCGGACCTCCGCCGCTCGCTCGGTATCGTTCTGCAGGATACCAACCTGTTTACCGGCACTGTAATGGAAAATATCCGCTACAGTAACCCGGATGCAACAGATGACGAGTGCATAGGAGCAGCAAAACTGGCAGGTGCCCATGACTTTATCACCCGTCTGCCGGAAGGCTATGAGACTGTTATTACCGGAAATGGTGAGAATTTATCCCAGGGACAGAGACAGCTGATCTCTATTGCCCGTGCGGCAGTTGCAGATCCGCCTGTTATGATTCTGGATGAGGCAACTTCTTCCATCGATACAAGAACAGAAGCCATCGTACAGCGTGGCATGGATGCTCTGATGAAAGGCCGTACTGTATTTGTTATTGCACATAGACTGTCTACGGTACAGAACTCTGATGTTATCATGGTTCTTGAGCAGGGACATATCATTGAGCGAGGCAGTCACGATAAGCTGATTGAAGAAAAAGGAAAATATTATCAGCTGTATACGGGTGCGTTTGAGCTGGAGTAAAGCATGTATTTTATGAATGTGATATTTTTGGAAGGTTCGTTCAGAAATAGAAACATTCAGCCCAGTGAAATAACATAAGAAAATGTCGTTGGTCTTTTAGACTGGCGGCATTTTTTATCGGTTATAATGATTTTATCTGGTAAAAATTTGGTTATTAGACAGAATTACAATTAGATAAAAATCTTAGTAAAATAAATGAAGTTTAAACAGGAGAAGAATCTTATGAGATATCCGGAATTTTTAAAAAAGAATGGCTGTATCGGCTTTGTGGCACCATCCTTTGGCTGCAACATTGAACCGTACAAAACAGCTTTTGGACATGCATTGGATAAGTTTGAAAAAATGGGTTACCGCACAGAACTGGGACCAAATTGCTATGAAGGATGCGGTATCGGCATCAGCAATACGCCGGAAAAATGTGCAGCAGAGTTAAATAAGATGTATTTGTCAGATGAGGCAGAGGCGCTGATTTCCTGCGGCGGCGGTGAGCTGATGTGCGAGATCTTGGATGATGTAGATTTTGATGCAATTAAGGCAGCAAAGCCAAAGTGGTATATGGGCTATTCGGATAATACAAACTTTACCTTTTTATTGACTACAATCTGCGATGTGGCATCCATTTATGGACCATGTGCCGGAACATTTGGTATGGAACCGTGGGATGAATCAATTGAAGATTGCTTTTCACTTTTTACAGGAAAGAAACTGATGATGCAGAGTTATCCGCTCTGGGAAAAGGAAGGGTTGCGCGATGAGGAGCATCCGCTTGAGCCATACAATCTGACGGAACAGAGTCTTGTGAGAGGTTTCCTGACACAAAAAGACCACACGGGTGAGGTACAGGTATTTGAGACGGAAGGAACCATCGAATTTAAGGGCAGATTGATCGGCGGCTGCATGGAT
>ERZ773269.3369-NODE-3369-length-10652-cov-4.592998_pt1 | contig 10652 bp, 5 predicted proteins | sample MGYA00511958_ERZ773269 | MGnify/ENA primary metagenome ERZ773269 (study PRJEB29015, sample SAMEA2737761) | human gut metagenome | biome: human gut; feature: human-associated habitat; material: faeces | place: China | collected 2012 ... | reverse complement strand
GGCTCCTGCGGGGCTTCGTCCAGATAATACTTCCAGTTTTTCCGCAGATCGCTGTCCGGGTGACCCTCTACCCACAGGCGGCCAAGGCTGTTTTCCACCATGTAGCGGACGATCCAGTCCGGGGTGAACAACTGGGTCACCGCCGGGATCTCCTCTTTGGTGATCTTGCCGTTTTTGGCAAAGGCAGCGGCTTTGGGCTCGGTGTTGTAGTATTGATACAGCCAGCCGATGATCTCCACCTGACCGCCCTGCTCGATGTTGAAGTCCTTTTCCGGGATATCGTGGGTCAGCTTGTACACCACGCCCTCCTGATCCACCACCGAAAGGTTCAGCAGGACTTCGGTATAATCGGTGGTCTTTTCAAACAGACCGGGCAGGATCTCATTCAGCGCATTGCACTGCTTGATGAACAAAAAGCGGAACAGCTCGTCCAGCTTGTTGTCCTGCTTCCACTGGATGATCCGGGCTTCTTCCTCGGCGGTAAAGGGCAGGTCGGCATCAAAGGGGGTGGTGACCAGATCCGGCTCCACCTTGCCGCTCTCGGAGCTAAGCACCCGCAGGTGGGAGGGCAGATAGTCGTTGACCTCCATGAACCGCACAGCGATCAGGCGGTTGAACCATGTGTATGCAACCTCTTCCATAACATACTGATAGGCAGTCCGGTAGTCAGAGTCTTTTTCCTTATCCCGGATCACCTCAACCAGCTGCCGCCGCTGCTTGATGGCCTCGCCTGCCACCAGATACGGCTCCGCTGCGCCAATATCGTAAAACTGGGCATCCAGCGTACTCTGGGGCAGAGGGTCTGCAATGCCCTTTTCAGTAATGCCCATCAGTCCGGCACGGTAGCAGATATCTGCGATCAGCTTGTTCCGTGCCCAGATGGCAAAGTTTTTAATGGCTGTTTTGTTCATGGCTACGTCTCCGCTCGTCTTCATCAATATCGTTTTTAATGATTTCTCTGAATTTTAAAAGCTCATATGCTTTAATATAATATCCGAGATTAATCATAGTCTGTGATTGAGCAATTGCATGTTGCTGTGTCGGAATATCAACAATTGTAATTTGTCCATTTATATTCATTGTGGGTCCTGCAAATAGCACACCCAAGAAAATCATACGACTTTCGCCCAAGTAATGGGTTCCTTTCTTGTTCGTATATCCATTTTGGTCAAGGATAAAAATGGGGGATCCAGATGAGCCGGGAAAACAGGCCATATCGACTAAGCCTATCCCGTTTTCATTAAAATCATAGGCCGGGTGACTTGCAGTAAATCCATGCCTAAATATCGGATAGTTATGAAGTCTATCCCATAGTCCAGTTGGATATCCAATCATGGAAACGCTTTCCGCTACGTCCAACTCCTTAAGCCGCTCGCTGCCATAAATCATAGCTTCATCACACGCACGGAAAAATACGTTTTTACCGGTTCGCATTTTAATATTGACGAACAGCGGAATTACATATGTAAAGCAAATATCCTTTTCTGGATGGAATATCCATTTTGTTGAATACTCTACCTGATAGTTATCTTCCATGGTTTCTCCATTGTCATCTATCAAATGAAGAAAGAAACGCATAGTTGCATTCGGATCATAGTTTACCACGTGCTTATTTGTAAGTAGAATCGTAACACGCTTTCCATTAACTGAAAAATTGAAGAAAAAACCTGTTCCTGATGAGCCATCTAACGCTTCCAATCTAACAGTGCTATACAACAACTGTTCCGCAATACTTTCAGGTTTCATAAAATCAACCTCACAGTTCTACATTCAGAATCAAATCATCGGCAATTTCTTTCAAGAGATTTTCACGCAGGGCATCCAGATACTTATCTACATCCGCCGCGCTTTCCAACCTCCAGGATGCAGCCTTTGCCACCGTCTTGATGGACAGGTTCTTGGTATTGCGCACCTTGACGGCAGGCTGCTGGACCTTCGGCTGCGGCACGGTGACGGTCTCGCCACGCTTGCGGGCTTCCTCTGCAAGACGCTTCTGTTCCGCTTCTGCCTGTGCAAGTGCCTGCTGTGCCAAGCGGTTGTCCTCGTCTACCATCTCGTTCAGCAGACGGATCTTCAGCGCATCGGACTTATCCTGATAGCTGCGCAGCACCGACACATTGTTGCAGTGTACAGCACCGTCCAGCAACTCCTCGAACCGCTCCATGTAGCCACTGTGCTTTGCGTCCTTGTAGGGCTTGTCGTTCAGCACCTCCAGCACACGGTTGCGGTCTTCCTTGATGGTTTTTACCACCGGTTCCGACTGCTCTTCCAGAATTTCGTTGTACAGGGTCATGAACTTTTCCCGCAGCTCCGGCAGCTTGGGGATCTCACGGTAGGGTGTTTTCATGCCCACGATGCTGCGCATCTGCCGGACAACATCTTCCAGTGCGGTGTTCACGATATAGGTCTTGCTGTCATCGTAAATGCCCAGCATATCCAGTGCACGGCGGAAGATCTGCTCCTGCTCGCTGTTGGGGCTGAAGAATTTCTGCACCGGCTCAAAGTCCTCGCCAAAATCCAGCAACTCATCCTGCCCGTCGCTGACTTCCTTGAAAAATTCCAACGGAGCATTGATCTGCAGCAGGCTGCTCATCAGCTTTTTGCCCTCGGCAAGGACCTGTCTGCCGGGGTAGGCGTAAAGCTGATACCGGGGCTCCAGACGGTCGATGGAGGTGATGGTGCGCTCGCAGTAGCGCCGGAACTCGCTCATCATGGTGTCCTCGTCCTCTGCCGTGGGCAGCACGTTGAACAGCTCCTTCATAATGGTGCGGACAGCCTTTTTCTGCTTTTCCGGCACCCGGACACGGACTTCCATCAGCAGCTTGTCCACAAACTGCTTTTTGGTGATGTAGCCCACAAGCTCTTCCTCGGTGCGATTATTGGCGTTCACACTTTCGCCGTTCACCGTAAAGGCAAGGTCGCCCCGTTTGAACAGCCGTGCCACCAGCCACTGCACATCGTCCTCCACAAAGCCGTAGGGGGCTTTCATGAACCGATCCTTGATGGTTTTCATGGAGGTCTTCATGTGCATCCGGGAGTTGCCGCCGATAAATTGCAGAACGTCATCCAGCGCATGGACATTTGCCTCAGAGCTGTCCTCCAAGGTGAGGGAGAGCTGGTTGCTGCTGCGGAACAGCTTGCGGATGTCGGTCTCGCCCATGGGGGCGGTAATGTAGGACAGTTTATGGTAGACCGTCTGCACCAGACGACCGATTGCCTCGTTGATGCGGCTGTTCACTTCCTTGCCGGAGGTACGCAGCACATCACCGTTTACATAGATGGTAGCATCCTTCAGTGCCTCGGTCAGGTAGAGCTTGGCGTTGCTGTTGCGTTCCCGCATCTCCACCCGCTTTGCTTCCTTGATGGCCTCGTACTTTGCAAGTTGTACCGAGGTATTCTTACGCAGGAAGCGCTCGATCTTCAGGTAGGCGCGCATTTCGGTCAGGAAGGAGTCATCGTTGGGCAGTGCCACCAGCACTTCCTTGCCCTGCCCGGAGATCATCCGCAGGGTAGAGTCCTCCACGCCGCCCTCATACCACGGGGTCAGCACACGCAGCCCGATATCGTAGCTTTGATTTGCCTTGTAGGGGCGGTCATCCACCGTCTGGTTGAACGGGAAGGTGTACCGTCCGCCGAATGCCGGATACTGGTACTTTTTGCTGGGGAAGATGTCCTCAAAGATCATCTCAGCGATCTTCGTGAGGACTTCCGGCATCTCCACGTTTTCTTTTTCGATTTCGTTATTGATCTCCTGCTCCTCATCGGTCAGGAACACATAGACGCTGCCGTTTTTCTGGATCAGCATCTGGCGCATCAGCACCTTCAGGGCTTCCTCCACCTCTGCTTTCAGGGCAAGGCGGTCATCGTCGATGTTGGAGATCATCAGGCTGGTGATGTTATCCACATTTGCCTCGATCTCCACCACATATTTGATCAGGAAAAGGGTCTTCAGCACGTTGATGACAAAGACGTCCTTTTCCTTCTTTTCCGGGTTGATGTAGCTGTTATCATAGGCACGAATGATCACGCTGCTGTGGCTGTGGTCAAGGAAGTTTTCCAGTGCATCGTAGAATTTATGGAACGGCACGATGGCACCGGTTTCTTCGTTCATCAGCTGCATGGCAGACTCTTTGAACAGTGCCAGCATAGAGCGCTCACCCTCGGACAGATGCTTACCGGATGCACCGTGGGTACGGATGCTGGTCAGCACACTTGCCAGAAGGTTGAACTGATAGGGCACAAAGGGGTACACCTCTGCAAAATCCTCCGCATTGGCATACAGCTTTTTCTCCACACCGTCGTTGAAAACAATGAGGTTCTTGATGATGGTGCCCTTCTGGTCGTAGATCAGCCGCAGGCTCTGGGCTGCGGTGTCGGTCTTTTCCAGAATACGCTTTTTGATAACGGCATCCACGTTTGCAGAGGACAGGGACAGACGGGTATCAAAGCGACCTTGGATCTTAGAGAAATCGTTGCCCTTCACCTTAGTGATGGAGTCGATATCCTGCTGAGAGGTCACAATGACCCACGCCTTGCCCTGACATTCCTTGCCCAGTTCCTCGGTCACAGTCTGGAGGTTCAGCATCAGCTTGGAGTCATCGCCGATATACTGACCGATCTCATCCACCAAAAAGACAACATGATGGTTGCTGCCCTTCTTATCCAGATAAGCCTTCACACGCTTGGCAAAGTCTTCGATGCTGATCTGGTAGGGCTCCGTTGCCTTTTCGCACCAGTTGCGGGCGGCGGGCTCGCTCATAAAGCCCATTTCCACCAGAACCTCCACAACGGTGTCCTGAATAAAATCAAAGTCCTGCCGGGAATCCTCCCACGCATCGCCATAGGCATCCTCAAATTTTTCCTTGAACGTAGCAAGCTGGTCTGCCTCAGCAAGGTGGCGTTCCAAATCCGCAAGGTAGGGCATGGAGCCGCAGAACCCCTGCATTTCGTTGAACACCTTCAGGAACACGTTCACGATGGCATCCTTGTTCTCCTTGCTGTTGGATTCGCTTTTGGAGTCGATATTGAACAGGATCACATCCGTTGGCGTGTCTGCTGCCAACTTCATATCTGCCAGAACCATCTGGTCTGTGATTTTTTTATCGTCGATGAAGAAATCCAGTGCGTGCTTGTTGCCCACCTGCTTGTTTTCCAGCAGATAGGACAGGATCTTCAGAAAGTGAGATTTACCGCTTCCAAAGAAACCGGAGATCCATACGCCCATTTTCGGCGTGGTGCCCAGAATACCTTTTTTATAAGCCGCAAAAAAATCCGCAAAGTGCCGCTGCAGTTCACGGGTTACCACATACTCTTCCAGTTCCTGTGCAACATTGGTCTCTGCGCCCTGACCGACTACGATAACACCCTGAAGTTCACGGTCGATCTCCTTACGGAACATCTCCTTGATCTGCATAGCTACTGTATCCTCCCTTTATTTCACCAGCCGGAATGCCCGGTAATAGTTATCGTCCTTGATCTCGTTGAACAAAATCAGTTCCTGTTCGTTGTAGGTGCCCGGAAAGAACATTACGACCGGGCAGCGGACAAATGCCTGATGCAGGTTGTTCAGAACCTTATGGGACCGCAAAATCGGATAGCACTTTCCGATACCCGTCAAAAACACGATGGCGTTCTCCGGCGTATGTTCCTTGATATACTGCACGATGAGGCTGTTGTTGTCATTGATCTTCATGGCGTTGGTAACCGCTTTGGTGATCCGCTCCATCCCGTTTTTCTTTTCAAAGTCATAACACTTTTCCAAAAAGTGCTTCTTCTCCAGAAAATCAATGATGACATCGTAGAGATCAAATACCACCAGATCAAAGTCATCATCGCCACGGGCATTTTTGCCTTTCATATACTCGATTCGAGCACGAACTTCCAGCTCTTTTTCCGGTGGATAGTCGAAAACCCAGTAGTTCACCTCGTTGGCTCTGCCGGTTCCCTTGCGGAAGGACGTTTTCCGGATTGCCGCTTCCATCTCATCCAGCCGGTCGCTCAGGCATCCATTCACAGTTTCCATCTTATCTTACCCCCGTAAGCGCATTGACCATAATGGCATATCCATTGTCTTGCAGCCAGCGTTCCAGCGCAATGTCCAAAATCGGGCGCAGGATCTTGCGTGAGCTGCCCTTGTTTCCGTCCAGCATTCCTGCCTCGTAGAGCTGCGTTTTGTATGCCGCTCCCAGCCGATGCAGCGTGTAGTCCTGAAAGGCTGCTACTTTCTCGCTTTGCGCCTGCTTGTCCTTGAAGAACACCCGAATGTCCGCATCAGTCAGTTCGTCCACTCCAAGGATCATCTTTTCCCGCACAACTTCGTACACAAAGTCAAAGAAAAGCGTATCGTGTGCAAGTGCTGCTACCAGCGCAAACATCTTCTGCGTTGCAATATCGCTGCTCAGGAAAACCGGGTAAAAGCTGGGGTCTAGCATCTTTATGCGTGCCGTGACGGTAGAGTAGATCATCTGCGCCCGCGCCTTTGTGGATGCACTATAAATGTTTTCCTGCTCGTTCAGGAGCTTAATATCCGAAAAACTCTTGCCCTCTGCCAGCAACTGGACCGTTTTCCGAAATTCAATAAACCAGAATGAAAATTTCACGGCTCCTGCACTATATGGTTTTCTGTTCATCTATATCTTCTCCATTTTCATTCTTCGATTTGATGTATTTTCCGCTCTTGACTCTAGCATCTTTTGGTTTTGAAGCATCTGCCGGAATGATCCATTGATGTCCAACGCGCTGTGCTCCTTTGATACGGCCTTCTGTACATAGGGTTTGCACTCGTCTTGCACAAACGCCCCATTTTTCAGAGATTTGTTTAATTGATACGTATTCCATAGTAACCCTCAACATCGCTCATTCACGGATGTGGCAGTCTATAATAAACCATTTTTATTTTACTCTAACAAACGAACGAAATCAATGCAAAGGTCTTACAAATCTCGGAATGGTTTTTGTATATCAAATACACCTTTCCCACTCGTTCAACAATAAGCGTGGAGTCTCTTTTCAAGGTTCCGCTCCTATTGTTCGAAATATAAATGCTGTTGTTTTCTTCCCGATAACGTTCATGTTTAACTAGAGCTAAAATTGGCTGAATACCGACTGAAAGGATGCATTGTTGTGGCAAACTGCGCAAGGCTGACATCATGCGAGTCGTCACCCTGATCCAAGTGGTAGAGAATCGCAAAGCATATCTCATACCCTCAATCATTGAATATTCTTCTAACGGGCGCTATAATAAAAGAAAACGGTAAGGAAGTACACCTATGCTCTACCCCGGTCTGTACGAACAGGTCATCAATAACGCACTGAACCGCGAGCTTGCAGATATTCCGGAAGCCCGCAAGTCCACTGCGCCCATCGACACGGCGGAGGCTGCCAAAGTGCTGGCGCAGTATTTGACCGATGTGGTACAGAAGGGTCTTGAGAACGTACAGGATAACGGCGGCGGCATCGAGGCGCAGATCCAGCTGGCAAATCAGATCGTGACCACCATCCAGAACACCACACAGGAAGCTGACTTTGCCGCGCTCGGTGTTGACCAGCGGGCAGAGCAGCTTCTTGCGCTTTTGCAGCAGAATGACCCGCGCCTTGCTACAGGAAAAAGCGCAAAGGACCTTGACCGCCCGGAGACCTCCATTGCGCAAAGTTCCCTGTTTACCGGCGCTATCCATGAGCCGCAGATGTACACGGAGCTGAAAAAGGAGATCGTTTCCGCCGACCGCATTGATATGCTGGTCTCCTTTATCAAGTGGAGCGGCTTGCGCCTCATCATGGGCGAGCTACGGCAGTTTGCGCAAAGCGGCGGTGAGTTGCGCATCATCACCACCTCTTATATGGGCGCTACGGACGTAAAAGCCATTGAGGAGCTGCGCGCGCTGCCCAATACGAAGATCAAGGTCAGCTACGACACCAAGCGCACCCGCCTGCACGCAAAAACCTATGTGTTTTACCGGGACACCGGTTTTACTACGGCGTATGTAGGCTCCTCCAACCTGTCCAATGCGGCAATTTCCAGCGGTCTGGAATGGAACGTCAAGGTGACCCGAAAGGACCTGCCGGAGACCATCGAAAAGATCACAGCCACCTTTGAAAGCTACTGGAACTCCAGCGAGTTTGAATATTACGATGAAGGGCAGCGGGAACGGCTGACCCGCGCCCTGAAAGCCGAAAAATACAGCGAGACCAACCACAGCGGAATCTACACCCTGGATATTCTGCCCTATTCCTATCAGCAGGAAATCCTGGACCGGCTGGATGCCGAGCGCACCGTTCGGGGGTATAATCGCAACTTGGTGGTGGCCGCTACCGGCACCGGCAAAACCGTGATCTCCGCACTGGATTACAAGCGCTTCTGCAGGCAGCATCCGGGGCAGCCCTGCCGGTTGCTGTTTGTGGCACACCGGGAGGAAATCCTGAAGCAGAGCCTGTACACCTTCCGGGCGGTGCTGAAGGATGCCAATTTCGGCGAACTGTATGTGGGCAGCCACAAAGCCGACAGCATCGACCATCTGTTTGTTTCCATCCAGACCTTCAATTCTCAGGAGCTTGCCGCCAAAACGGCAGCGGATTTCTACGATTACATCGTTGTGGACGAATTCCATCATGCGGCAGCCGCTTCTTACCAGAAACTTCTGTCGTATTTTAAGCCTAAGATTTTACTTGGACTCACCGCTACACCGGAATGTATGGATGGAAAGAGTATCTTGAAGTATTTTGATGGCCACCTGGCAGCAGAGATTCGCTTGCCCGATGCGATTGAGAAGCGGCTGCTGTGCCCTTTCCATTATTTTGGGGTTACGGATGCCATTGACTTAACTCATGTGAAATGGACTAATGGGCACTATGATACGGAAGAGTTGACCAGAATTTATGCATTGGATAGTTATACGGCAGAGAAACGAGCCGGGCAGATTCTCAGTGCATTAGACCGATATACGGCGGATATCCGGGATGTGAAAGCTTTAGGATTTTGTGTATCTAAGGAACATGCTCACTTTATGGCGGAGTATTTCGAGAAGCATAACATCCCGTCCATGGCGTTGGATGCGGATTCTAAAAAGGAAGAACGAGATTCTGCTTGTACCCGGCTGGCCAGTGGGGAGTTAAAATGTCTTTTTGTAGTGGACCTATTCAATGAAGGCGTGGACATTCCAGAGGTGAATACGGTGCTGTTTTTGAGGCCAACCAACAGTATGACCGTATTCCTTCAGCAGTTGGGGAGAGGTCTCCGATTATCTAAAGGGAAAGACTGTCTTACCGTTCTGGATTTTGTGGCGCAGGCTAATACCAAATATGACTTTGCATCCCGTTTTTCCTCGCTTCTTGGTAAAAGGCACGTGCAGATTTCTAAGGAAATAAAAAATAAATTCCCGCACGTTCCTAAAGGCTGTTCAATACAGTTGGAAGAAATTGCGGAAAAAAACATACTGGATAATATCCGGAAACGATTGAGGAACAGTGATTTCTATAAGGAACTTGTACAGGAATTATATTGTGCATCAGACCGGCGGGTACCGCATGTCCAGGAATTTCTTAAAGCGGCAGGGATTGAGCCGGAAGCTTTCTATAATGGGAAACGGACATTTACCCGCCTTTGCATAGATGCAGGGATTATCCCTCCTTTTTCCGACACGAAGGACATGGAAAAGATAGTGACAAAAGCGATGCCTAAGATTATTTCCATGGATTCACCTAAGTGGATACGGTTCATACAGCAGAGTCTGGTACATGGACCCGTTCCTGTATCTGCAGTACAAAAGCAATATATGAGAATGTGGCAATACACTCTTTGGATGCAGGATTATGACCAGGCAGGAATGAAATCCCCCTGGGATGCCTTGACGCGCCTCTCTGAAGTTAAGCCTCTGGCAGAAGAAGTGAATGAGGTGCTGGAGATGCAGTACGGCAGAGTAGATGTTATTCCTGTGCAGGAAAAACTACCATATACTTGTGCGCTGGATGTATATTCCACGTATACACGAAATCAGATTTTAGCTGCGCTCGGATATGGCAAGCCGGGAAGTGTCAGAGAAGGGGTAAGGTATCTGACCAGCGGGAACAGCGACGTAGTTACCGTAGGGACAGATGTGCTTTTAATCACATTAAACAAGACGGAGAAGGAATTTTCACAGACCACCTTATATGAGGACTATGCGATAGATAAAAATCTTTTCCACTGGCAGAGTCAGAATAAGACCAGGCCTGAGTCAGCCACCGGGCAGAGATATATACATCAGCGGGAAAAAGGGAATATCGTATTGCTCTTTGTGCGGAATGCCAAAGTAGATGCGTATAAACGATCTATGCCGTATACCTTCCTTGGGGCAGCGGATATTGCCAGCTGGCAGGGGAGTCAGCCTATGAGCATCATATATAAGCTCAGACATCCAATTCCGGCTAAGTACCTTAGGGAAACAGCGGCTAGCGGAGTTATCTGAACCAGTTCTTATAATTTAATGATATAGTGTATCAATAAAAGAAACCGTGTCAGAATGTTATTGTTCTGGCAGCGGTTTCTTCTTATTTATCAATTTACAAATATGAAGCCAAAGTGGCTAAAGAACAGGCCGAAATGGAAAAACAGTATCTGGCTGTATATAAGGGCAATCCGATTCAGACGCAGGCCATTCTTCAGAATTTTGAAGATA
>ERZ773269.3368-NODE-3368-length-10654-cov-4.539579_pt1 | contig 10654 bp, 11 predicted proteins | sample MGYA00511958_ERZ773269 | MGnify/ENA primary metagenome ERZ773269 (study PRJEB29015, sample SAMEA2737761) | human gut metagenome | biome: human gut; feature: human-associated habitat; material: faeces | place: China | collected 2012 ... | reverse complement strand
ATCTTGTGAAATCACAATTTATTCTTGTAGCCTGCCGCTGATACCGTCTGGATTGTGCTTTTCCTTTCTTTTTGTTCCCTTTAATTAGCCATAAACTGTTTCATACCCTGGCTTTTGGAAGCAGGGTTGTCCTGGCCGTAACCTTCCAGAAGGTTGATAACGCCCCAGATACCAAGACCTGCGCCCAGGGCCACTACGAGAGTCTGCAAAACACCAACTGCGCTGTTGAAAAATTCCATAAAATAATCCTCCTAAAAAATGTTTTTGATTTTGGGTTAAATTGTTGCGTCAATCTCGTACACATCGAAGGTGTCCGTGGGTTTTACCACGGCACGCTGCTTCTTCATGTACCGTTCCATGTCAAAGACATTTTTAGGGTCGGCGTCGGCCGTGTATCTGTAATTCGGGTGCCGGGTGAGGTCGTACTTGTCCGAAAGAAACGGGCGCACGCCCCGCAGCATGAAGATACACTTGCCGCCGTCCATCACTGCCAATTCGTCCTGGGTCATCAACTCCTTTCCTAATTTCTGATAACTGAGGCCATGGGAAACCTGGCTGCCCCGGTTTTCGGACTGGTTATAGAGATCAATGGTCTCTTTCCCCAGCAGCTCCGAAATTTCCTTGAGCGTGGATTTCTCCTTGCCTCCCAAAAACAAGGTGCTGTCACAGTTACCGACGATGGTATCTGCCGCGTCCTTGTAGATGGTCTTTAACTGGCTTTGGGACTGCAAAATAATAGAAGCCGAGATTTCCCGGCTTCGGATGGTGGCGATCAGCTTGTCGAAGTTTGGAATCTGGCCGATGTTGGCAAACTCGTCCAGAATCAGACGGACATGGACAGGCAGCCGTCCGCCGTAGAAGTCATCCGCCTTGTCGCAGAGCAGATTGAAAAGCTGACTATACATGAGGGCGGCCACGAAATTGAAAGTGCTGTCCGTATCTGACAGGATCACAAACAGCGCCGTCTTTTGGTCGCCCAGGGTATCCAGTTCCAGTTCGTCATATTCCATCAGGTCCCGCAGCTCCTTGATGTCGAAGGGAGCAAGCCGGGCGCCACAGGAAATGAGAATGGATTTTAAGGTTTTGCCCGCCGCCATCTTGAATTTGCGGTACTGCTTGACGGCAAAGTGGTCCGGCTCCCGTTCCTCCAACTGAGAATAGAGCAGGTCCACCGGGCTTTGATAAGTTTCGTCATCCTCTCTGGCTTCACTGGCATTGATAAGGTCCAGAAGTGTGATGAAGTTCTTTTCTTCCTCCGTGGCCTCGTACCAGATGTAGCCGATCAGCGCGGAATAATAGAGGCGTTCCGCTTTGACCCAGAAATCTTCCGAAGATTTTTCGCCTTCTCCCTTCGTGTTCATAATCAGGGCATTCACCAGCTTTAAGATATCTTTCTCTGATCGGATATAAGCCAGCGGATTGTATTTCATGGATTTTCGGAAGTTTATCAGGTTGAGGCATTTGATACGGTATTTCTTCCGTTCCAGGAAAGTGCCGATCTCTGGCAGCAAGGTCCCTTTGGGGTCGGTACAAACATAGGACGAATGAGCTTGCAGCAGCGACGGCTTACAGAAGAACCGCGTCTTGCCGCTGCCGGAACCGCCGATCACCAGAATGTTTTTATTTCTGGCATACTTCGGCTGCTTTGGACGGCTCGCCATCGTGATCCGTTCCGTCTGCGTCATGGGGATGTTCTGGAAAAAGTCCTTGTCCATGTAGGGAGCAATATCCGCCGCCGTACCCCACCGGGCAGAACCATACTCGATCCCGTGGCGATACTTCTTGGCGTTCTTGCCTTTCAGGTAGACCGCCATGCGAAGGACCACCGCACCGGCTATGCCGATCAGCAGGTCCGTGGGATGGAAACTGAGCCACGGGGAGGAAAACGCCGCCGTGAAGCCGTCTCCGATGGAGAGCAGCTTGCCGGAGAGGTCAGCGCCGGGCGCAAGCCGGAAAGCCTGTGCCAGCTTATCGAAGGGATACACGAACAGAAGATACGGAAGGTTCAGCAAAAACAGTTTTTTCATGTTCATCTCTGCACGCTCCGATCTTTGACCTTTACTTTCTCCCGGTCAATGGTGCGGTGTTCCGCTTTCTCCGCCGTCTGATCCTTCGCCTGGGTCAGCCGTTCCCGGATGGAGGGCTTTTCCTCACGGCTTATTTTCCGGCTGGCAAACTCCTGAAATGCCGCTGTGATGGCATCCGCATCCCGGCTTTTGAAAAAGACCAGGTAACGGGGCTGCTCTGCGGCGGTGTCTTTCTTCAAGGCAAAATCCACATGGTATTTCTTCGCCACATGGGAGAAAGCCTTGATATTCTTGTCGCTGATCTCGATATTGGCAAGACCGGCGTTCTGGCTGGCAAGCTGTTTAAGGCTCTGCCTGCCGCGGTAGATTTTGGGCTTCTGGCTTTTCTGGATTTCCTCCAGGAACTTTTTGACGGCCTTTTCAAAGACATGTTCGCTTAACTTGGCTCCGTCAACAATGAGTGTTACGGCGCCCCGCGTTACTTCCTCCTGCATTTAGCCTCGCCCCCTTTGCCCGTCCCCGTACATATCGTGCTGCACCAGGGAAGAATAATAGCTGTTGATGGTGGTCGGGGCGTTATACAGCGCCGCCAGAAGGTATTTCTTGATATTGCGGACATAGGTGGTGTTGTCCTTCATGCAGTCCATAACATACTGAACATGGGAGCTGTCCAGCTTCATAAACCGGGACTTTACCACCTCCGCCGGATAATCGTCTCCGGCAATGCGGATGACTTTGCGGGCAGAACACACGGTATCCACGATCAGGTCAACAATCTCGTCAAGCTGCTCACGGTCGATATGGCTGTCCTGCACCAGATAGCTGTACTCGATGTTATCCAAAATCACTTCACGATAACATTCTCTGGCTCCCATCCGATCCGTTCCCATCCTTGCCCCTGCGGGGGTAGGGGGATTTGATTGGATAGGATTTGATATCTCCGTACTTGATAAATCAGTCTTTGGTTGATTAGTATTTAATTGTGCGGGGTTTTCCGTACACGGTTCCGCCGTATCCGGGATACCCATATCCGGGTTTTCCGTATATGGCTTTGCCGTACCCGGTAAAGGCGTACCTGGGCTTGACGACGGCTCGCACTGAGGCATTTCGTAAATGACATACTCGGTATCCGTGATCTTGCCTTTTTCATCCCGAAGCTGGGTGCGCCGGATATACCCGTGGTTTTCCAGCTCCTTTAATGCCGCGCCGATGCTGTCCACACCTTCCCGGCAGATCGCCGCAAGACCTCTGGTGGTGTAATTCCACTCGTCAGGGAGCGACAACATCATGGACAGCAGCCCTTTGGATTTCAGGGTCAGCGTCCGATCTTTCAAGTGATGGTTCGACATGACCGTATAATCACGGGTCTTTTCAATACGAAAAACAGCCATCTTCGCACCTCCTTCCTGTGAAAATAAAAAGTGTTGATTTTGAGCGGTTTACCCGTCTGTATGCCTCCATAGCCTCCCGCATGGGAAAACATCCACGCTCTGTTCAGAACGCAAGCCACGGAGGAAGAAACAGAAGATTTTCCGCTGATTTTGATACATTTTGGGGCGGCTACCTCTCACGGTCTTTATGGTCATAGTGGAGATCGCCGGAAAGCACCTTCGCATGGTTACGGATTTTGATATGTCCCTTTTCCTGATTCTCCAAAGCCTTGCTGTATCCGGCGTCGGTCAGGAACAGGCGCATTTTCTCACCCTTCCAGCCAACAGGCGAGTCATGGGTAAGAACATCAAAGACGATCATGTGTCTGGTTGCCGGGTCGAAACGCTCCAAAGCCATAATGTCATGGCCGGATAACTTCTGCGCCCCGGATCGCTGCCTGGCTTCTGCCAGCATTTCCCCGATGGTGCGGGCTTTCTCCGGCAGACGGTATTCGGCCTGCACCTTGCGGATCAAATCCATGCACTCCTGATCCGACAGTGGGCGGAGCTTGTCCAGAAGGCCTTCCGCCGTTTCTTTCGTTGCCGGGTTCGGCGCATAGCGCCATGTCATGTAAATCTCATTCAGGGCAGCGTTCTGATTGGTACTTTCAATCTGAAACACCATCCTCATTTCTGCTTCTGTCAGTTTCATTGCCAGCCTCCTTCAAAAATGGGTATAAAAAAACGCCATAGGTTTTTTGAGCCTACGGCGTTTCTTGCAATATTCACAATTCCAAACTTTCCAGCCACTCGTCAAAAGATTTCTTGGAAACGCGGATCGCATTGCCTATGCGAACAATCCTGAACTCCTCCTGCTTGACGAGCTGATATGCGGTTGTGCGGCCAATGTTGAGCATGGCCGCAATCTGTTCCACGGTGTATGTGCGCGGTTCCGGCAGTGACTTTTTCTCTTTCTTGTCCATAGTAACCTCCATGTATTTGCCTTGTCATTTTGACTAAGGGAGTGGAGAATGGCAGTAGCAATCAGTTTTGGCTGGGTGTCCTCTTGCTAAGAATTTGCTAATAGGACCACCCAACGGACACATAAAACTGCGTCAGAATAGGTGTTTTGCACCATAAAGTTCGTTTACTACAAGTCATTCTGCGTAAGGGATAATATTGGAAGTTACATCCGAACCGTGTATCACATGGTAAGCCATACTCCTAAGGGTGAGGCTGGGGGTTCGATTCCCTTCTGGCGTGCCACGTCGGAGTAAGCTATGTATCGCTTGCTCCGACTTATTCTATAAATCAGAGCGCGCTCACGCAGCTGCTCCTCCTCTCCAAACCAAATCCGTTGCTGCTGGAGTCTGGTTCGAGTCCGCCGCTTTGCGGCGGTTTTTTATTGTACAGAACGATCAAGTTAAACCGCTCTTTGTGAGTTGGAGCAGACACCGTCTTGCTTTCCCGACCGCCGCTCAGGACTGTGACTGTCAGCTTTTTCGGCGAAGGGTGTCTTTTTTGCACAAACCCTGCTTTTGACATTGTTTTTCCACATGATGGGAATATAATGACTCCTACACAGCCGTGCGGGCCGACGGAGGCCTGCCGGAACAAAGGAGGAGCGGCGTATGCAGGCCAAGGAGACGGTGCAAACCAGGTGGAACAGGCTGCGGAGACAGCGGGGAACGGGGGAGAAGGTGAGCGTGGATGCAACCGCCCTGATGCGCTTTGCGGATACAGCCATCCATTTTCTTCTGGCGGCGGTGCTGGCCGGTGCGTCGGTGTTTGGGGACTACGCTCCCTTTGGAGTGGCGCTGGTTGGGGCGGCGGGCTCCGGCGTGTGCGGTGCGGCGGCGCTGGTGGGGGCCTGCTTCGGCTATATGGTGCTGCTGGGCTTTGCGGACGGGCTGCGGTATGCCGCCGCAGCCATCTTGACCTTTGCGGTGGGCTTCGCCTTCTATGACTGGAAACTCCTCCGAAGGCCCTGGGCCATGCCTCTGGTCGCCGGGTTCATCAATAGCTGCACCGGCTTCATCTACCTGTCCGAGGGAGGCTGGCGGACGGTGGACGTAATCTATTTCCTGACTGAGTTGGTCCTGATTGTGGCATCCGGCTGGTGCTACCGGCAGCTGCTGCTCCCCATGCGGGCGGGCCGGGGGGTGGAGCTGCTTTCCCCCGCGAGGCGGGCCAGCCTGACGGTGCTGCTGTGCACCGTGCTGATGTCCCTGTCCGGCCTGTATCTGGTCAAGGACATCTCCCTGGGGCGGGCTTTGGCGGTGGCGGCGGTGCTGGCGGCGGCCTGGCAGGGTGGGATCGCCGCAGGGGCGGTGCTGGGCATGGCCGCCGGTCTGTCCATGGATCTGGCGGCCAATGGGGTCCCGCTGTATGCCATGGCCTTCGGGCTGTCCGGTCTGGCCGCCGGGGCCGTCCGGGGGAAAGGGAGGCTGCGGGCCGCCGGGGTCTATCTGCTGGCCAACGGAGGGGCGGTGCTGTGGACCTGGGACCGTGGTCTGCCCCTGTCCGTGCTGTATGAGGCGCTTCTGGGCGCTGCCGCGTTCCTCCTGCTGCCGGAGCGCCCTCTGCGGCGGCTGGGGAGCTGGCTGGCTCCGGAGGGAAGCGTCTCCGCCGATCAGAGGGCCCAGGCCCGGGTCAAACAGCGGCTGGAGGCCACCGCCCAGGCCTTCCGTACCTTGTACGACACCATGCGGGCCTCCTTTTGTCCGCCCAGGAACGATAACGACATGGCTACGGTATTTGACCGGGCGGCCTGCCGGGTGTGCCGGGGCTGTACGCTGCGCTCCAGCTGCTGGGAGCGGGACTATGTGACCACCTTCAACGCACTGAACGACGCCACCCAGGCCATGCTGGACCGGGGGCGTGGGGAGGCGGAGGATTTCCCCGGCTATTTTTCCAGCCGGTGTCTCCATTTCCGGGCGTTCCTGGCTGCGGTGAATGAGGAGCTCACTGCCCTGCTCTACCGCCGTCAGTACAACAGCCGAATCCAGGACAGCCGGGCTGCGGTGTGCCGCCAGTACGGTCAGCTCTCCGCCCTGCTGGGGGCTGCTGCCGCCGAACTGGGGGAGGAACTGATCCCGGACCCGGCAGCCGACCGGCGTCTGCGGCAGCGGCTGGCAGGGATGGGGGACCGGGTGCGGGGCGGTGTGTTCCGGGACGGGCGGGGGCGGTTGAGGATCGAGCTGGAGGGCCCGGACTGCCCCCTTCTGGCCGCCCCGGAGGAACTGGCGGAGCTGGCCGGCCTGATGGAGGCGCCCATGCGCCTGGAGGACCAGGATGGGGACCACCTGACGCTGATCCAGCAGGAGCCCCTGATGGCGGTGGCCGGGATCGCCGCCCGGAAGAAGGATGGGGAGACGGTGAGCGGGGACGCGGGCACCTATTTCAAGCGGGGGGACGGTACCCTGTATGTCCTTCTGTGCGATGGAATGGGAAGCGGCCCCCAGGCCAACCGGGAGAGCAGTCTGGCGCTGCGGTTGCTGGAGCAGTTCCTCCAGGCCGGCGTGGAGACGGAGCACGCCCTGGTCACGCTCAACTCCGCCCTGGCCCTCCGGGGGGAGGAGGCCGGAGGCTTCACCACGGTGGATCTGCTTCAGGTGGATCTGTTCACCGGGGATGGAGTGGTGTTTAAGCTGGGGGCGGCCCCTATGTGCGAAAGGGCGGGACTGTGCGGAGGATCTCCGGGGCTTCCCTCCCGGCGGGGCTGGCGGCGGAGGAGCGGAGCGCCCCCGACCGCTTTCCTATTCACCTGTCCCCTGGGGACTGTGTGCTTCTGGTGAGCGACGGGGTGACGGGTACGGAGGATGACAGCTGGCTCCGGGAGCGGCTGGTCAAATTTGACCAGGGCAGTCCCAAGGAACTGGCTCGGGATCTGATTACCCACAGTCCACAGGGGGCCACTGATGACAGCACCGCCCTGGTGATCCGGCTGGAAAAACGGGAGTAGAGGAAATTCCGGGAGAAACTGGGGAGAAATGAGGGCAGACCCTTGTAAAATAGGGGAAAACGCATTATAATAAAAGCCTGTCCAGAAAACTTGGACAGGCTTTTTCAAATTCCGGTCAGGCTCCGTCAGTGCTTCCCTGTGGGGAGCAGATCCCGAGCGCCGCTGGAGACACAGTACAGAGCGAGATCAAATATACTGAAAATACTCTGAGGAATGGAGAGAACTACTATGGACCGCACCACTATTGCCGCGATCTTCGCGGATCAGGAGGCGCTGGGCGGCCAGACGGTCACCGTCTGCGGCTGGGCCCGCACCATCCGGGACATGAAGACCTTCGGCTTCATCGAGCTCAACGACGGCTCCTGCTTTAAGAACCTGCAGGTCGTCATGGACGCCAATGTGCTGGAGAATTATAAGGAGATCGCCGGACAGAACGTGGGCGCGGCCCTTGTGGTCGTGGGCCAGGTGGTCCTGACCCCCGGGGCCAAGCAGCCCCTGGAGGTAAAGGCCTCCTCCATCGCGGTGGAGGGCCCCTCCGCCCCGGACTACCCCCTCCAGAAGAAGCGCCACGGGGTGGAGTTCCTGCGCACCATCCAGCATCTGCGCCCCCGGACCAACCTGTTTTCCGCCGCCTTTCGGGTGCGGAGCGTGGCTGCCCACGCCATCCACTGCTTCTTCCAGGACCGGGGCTTCGTCTATGTCCACACGCCCATCATCACCGCCAGCGACTGCGAGGGCGCCGGCGAGATGTTCCAAGTGACCACCCTGGATCTGGAGAACGTGCCCAAGAACGAGGACGGCACTGTGGACTACTCCAAGGACTTCTTTGGCAAACGGGCCAGCCTGACCGTCTCCGGCCAGCTCAACGCGGAGAACTTCGCCATGGCCTTCGGCAATGTGTACACCTTCGGCCCCACCTTCCGGGCGGAGAACTCCAACACCCAGCGCCACGCCGCCGAGTTCTGGATGATCGAGCCTGAGATGGCCTTCGCGGACTTGGGCGACTATATGGACAACGCCGAGGCCATGATCAAATATGTGATCCGCACGGTGCTGGAAAAGTGCCCCGACGAGATCAGCTTCTTCAACTCCTTTGTGGATAAGGGCCTGAAAGAGCGGCTGGAGCACGTGGCCTCCTCCGACTTTGCCCGGGTGAGCTACACCGACGCGGTGGAGATTCTGGAGAAGAACAACGACAAATTTGACTTCAAGGTGTACTGGGGCTGCGACCTTCAGACGGAGCATGAGCGCTACCTCACCGAGCAGGTGTACAAGCGCCCAGTGTTCGTCACCGACTACCCCAAGGAGATCAAGGCCTTCTATATGCGCCTCAACGACGACGGCAAGACCGTGGCCGCCGCCGACTGCCTGGTCCCCGGCATTGGCGAGCTCATCGGCGGCTCCCAGCGTGAGGAGCGGCTGGAGGTGCTGGAGGCCCGCATCAAAGAGCTGGGCATGGCCCCGGAGGACTACTGGTGGTACTGCGACCTGCGCAAGTACGGCACCTGCCGCCACGCCGGCTACGGCATGGGCTTCGAGCGCATGGTCATGTACCTCACCGGCGTGAACAACATCCGCGATACCCTGCCCCACCCCCGGACCGTGGGCAACGCGGAGTTCTAAGCCTCATAATTGTACCCCAAAACATGGATGCGGCGGGAAGGTTTAACCTTCCCGCCGCATTTTTTACCCATTGGTCACAAATCGGGCTGCCCGGTCGTATATCAGGTGAAAGGGGGCGAGGCCATGACGGCCTGGAGCCGGCCGGATCAGGCAGAGCGCTTCATCCGGGAGTACGCCGATCCGATTCTGAGGGTGTGCGTTGCGTATTCCCTGGGACGCGCTGACGCTCAGGATATCTGCCAGGACATTTTCCTCACCCTGCTGGAGGGGGAGCGGGCCTTTCAAAGTCCGGCGCACGAGCGGGCTTTCATCCTGCGCTGTGCCATCAACGCCAGCAAGGATCTGTTGAAAAGCAGTCATGTTCGGCGTACTGCGCCTCTGGAGGCGGCAGAGCGGGTGGCCGCCCCCGCACCCGGGGAGCTCCATGAGGTCTGGCAGGCGGTGGAGCGCCTCCCGGACCGGGAGCGGATCCTGGTCTATCTGTTTTATTGCGAGGGCTACGGCCTGGAGGAGGCCGCCGGGATGTGCGGTTGCTCCTACGCCGCCGCCCGCCAGCGGCTGAGCCGGGCCAGAAAGCGGCTGCGGTCAGAATTGGAGGTGTACGATGGCTGACTTGAACCATTCCTTTGATCACTTTGCCTTCACATCGGAAGAAAAGGAACAGCTGACAGACCGCCTGCGGCAGGCGGCAGAACAGGAGGAGCGTATGAAGGAGCCAACAAAACGTATCATCCGTCACACCGGGCACCGGCTTCTGATCGGGGCTGGGGCGGCGGCCGCGCTGACCATGGGGGCCCTGGCGGCCACAGTGGGGGGCGGCCTGCTAGGCTATTTTGAGGCCCGGACCCCCGAGGATCAGAGCGCTCTGGAGAATGGCATCTACCGGCTGGACCGCAGCGAAAGTTGGAACGGCTGGACGGTTGCCCTCACCGACTGCGTGGGGGACAACGCCAACAGCTATGTGTGGGTGGAGGTGACCGCCCCGGAGGGGACGGCTTTGGGGGATGCGGCGGCCCTGGGGTATGACAGCGGCTATTTCGACCTGGACGCCAAGATCAAGCCGGAGCGGGAGGACCCGGCCGGGTCCTGGGGGTGGCAGGTGCTGGAGGTGGAGGACCCGGAGCCTGGCGACAACCGCCTGTCCTTCTGTTTCGAGATGGATGTTTACTCCGCCCAGCAGCTGGCGGGCGGGCAGTGGGACTTCTCCATCGGTCCCCTTCGGGATGTGTGGTTTACCGACCCGGGGACGGACCAGGCGGTCCGGTATGAGGACACCCAGCTGACCCAGGCCGTCCGGGACCATGTGTGGCAGTTTTCCGATGTGCGCCTGGACATCCCCGACCAGAGCGTACAGTGCGCACCGCAGATCGAGGTCCCCTACCTGGACGGCACCGCCACCCTCACCAGGCTGGAGATCACCCCCCTGACCACCACAGTGCGGATCGAGGGCGGGGCCTGCTATGACCACCACGGGAGGGCAGCGGCGAAACAGGCCGGCTTGACGCCGCCCTCCCCCACAGATCCCGCCCAGTGGACGGAGTGCTGGAGGGAGCTGGAGACCGTTCTGGTTCTGAAGGACGGGACCACTCTGGAGCCCCCCGAAACCGGCGGCGGTTCCAGCTGTCAGGACGGGGTGAGCAGCGACACCTATCAGGGGGCGCCCTATGTGG
>ERZ773269.3366-NODE-3366-length-10656-cov-14.844637_pt1 | contig 10656 bp, 7 predicted proteins | sample MGYA00511958_ERZ773269 | MGnify/ENA primary metagenome ERZ773269 (study PRJEB29015, sample SAMEA2737761) | human gut metagenome | biome: human gut; feature: human-associated habitat; material: faeces | place: China | collected 2012 ... | reverse complement strand
GTACCACGACCAGCCATATTGGTTGCAATCGTTACCGCACCACGTTGCCCGGCATTCATGATGATTTGCGCTTCTTTATAGTGATTTTTCGCATTCAATACTTCATGAGGAACTCCAGCTTCGACTAATTTTTTAGAAATATAATCACTCGTTTCAACAGCAACTGTCCCAACAAGTACAGGTTGTCCTTTTTCATGACGAGCTTTCACATCTTGGACAACTGCTTTAAATTTTGATTCAATACTTGGATAAAGAAGGTCTGGGTGATCAATACGAGCCACCGGACGGTTGGTAGGAATCGGAATTACTCGAATGTTATAAGTTTCGCGGAATTCTTCTTCTTCTGTCTTAGCCGTTCCTGTCATCCCCGACAATTTCTTGTACATACGGAATAGATTTTGATAAGTGATAGAAGCCGAAGTCTTCGTTTCATCCTGAATTGGCACACCTTCTTTGGCTTCAATTGCTTGGTGAAGTCCGTCTGAATACCGGCGACCTTCCATTGTACGGCCTGTAAATTGGTCCACAATCAAAATTTCTTGCTCTTCACTCACCACATAGTCAATATCTAACAGCATGATATAGTTTGCACGAAGGGCATTGTCAATAAAGTGAGTCAGCGCTACATTTTCAATATCATACAAGTTTTCTAACTTGAAGTAGCTTTCTGCTTTATCAATCCCAGAGTCAGAAAGTCCAATGGTTTTAGACTGCACATCAATGATGTAGTCATCTTTATTAAGAGACTTCACAAAACTATCTGCCATGTGATAAAGTTGGTTCGTATCAGACGAAGTTGGTCCTGACACAATCAAAGGCGTACGAGCTTCGTCAATCAAAATGGAGTCCACCTCATCGACCAAAGCGTAGTTTAGCGGACGCTGCACCATGTTTTCAGCACGCACCACCATATTATCACGCAAATAGTCAAAACCAATCTCTGCATTGGTTGAATACGTGATATCACATTCATAGGCTTCTTTTTTCTCTGCGGATGACTTTGCAGCAAGGTTGATACCAACAGAAAGCCCCAACCAAGAGTACAGTTCCCCCATTTCCGTTGCGTCACGCTCTGTCAGATATTCATTTACTGTGACAACGTGAACCCCTTCTCCAGACAAAGCGTTCAGATAAACTGGCATGGTTGCTGTCAGGGTTTTTCCTTCCCCTGTACGCATTTCTGGCACATCTCCATGGTGTAAGACAATCCCACCCATAATCTGTACTGGGTAAGGAAAAAGTCCTAACACACGCTTTGCACCTTCACGAACAACCGCAAAAGCTTCATAAAGCAAGTCATCTAATGACTCGCCATTTTGATACCGTTGCTTAAATTCATCCGTCTTTGCTTTCAAAGCTTCATCTGACAAAGCAGCCATTTCATCTTCATACGCCATGACTTTCTTTGCCATTTTTTCTAATCTTCTTAATTCACCTTTATCATTTTCGATAATTTTTCTTAAAATATTCGCCATTTCTTTCCTTACTTGTTACAATTCTTATTTTAAAATGTTCTTTTCATTATAGCATTTTTCACTATATCTTTCAAGAAAATAAAAGGATAAAAACGGCAGTTCCATTCAAAACTACCGTTCTATGTCCTTACTCTTTTAAGTGATAAGAATAACTAGCTACAACAACATTTTCATGCCATCTGAGGAAATATTTCAATTTCAAGCTCATTTGATTGTGTAGCATGTTTTGCCAACTATGATTTGGAATGAATTGTGGTACTAGCACTGTTACGGTATAACCTTTCTTCTGCGCACCACGAGCGATTTTTGTCACATACTGTACGGTTGGTCTGATGATATTACGGTAGCTTGTTTCCACATTTACAAATTGAATATCCGGAAAATATTGTTTAAATTCACTGGCTACTTCTTCATCTTTTTCTTGTGTTTCTTTGGTAGATACATGCATGGCAATCACCTCATCACCAATGCTACGCGCATAATTCATCGCACCGACACTAACACGCGTGACATTTCCAACAAGCACCAAAACCAGATTTCCTGCATAGTCTACGCGTTCAATTTCTTCATTCAAACGTAGCTGTTTCGCCACTTTATTGTAATGATTTTTAATACTCAAGAAAATCCATAATAAAACGATGATAATCGGAAAGAATGGCCAAATATCTCGCAAACGAAAAAGTAGCAAAATCGCTACAATGGTGTAACAAATAGCAGCGCCTAAAATATTTGCTACTGAATATTTCAAGAAATGTTTTCCATACTGCTTGCGCCAATGCACGACCATTCCCGTTTGAGAAAGAGCAAAAGGCACAAATACACCAATAGTGTAAAGTGGAATGAGCCGTTCGGTATTCCCATTAAAAATTAGCAAAAGAAGAATAGCACCGATAGCTAAAGTCAGAATCCCATTTGAATAACCAAGGCGTGCTCCTTTTTCCATATACATGTGTGGCATATATTTATTTTTTGCCATATTGTAGGACAACATAGGAAAGGCTGAAAAGCCTGTATTAGCTGCTACAGCAAGGATGAGAGCTGTTGATAATTGGAAAATATAAAATAGAAGTCGTCCAACAGGTGAATTTCCCAAAATAGCTTGCGCCATTTGAGCGAGCGTTGTAACACCTTTTACCGGAACGATGCCAATCCAGTAGTTTAAAAAAGTAATACCAGCAAACATGAAACCTAAAATGGCTGCCATAATTGCCAAGGTTTTCGCTGCATTTTCAGCTTTGGGTGTTTTGAAAAATGGTACAGAATTTGAAATAGCTTCCACACCTGTCAGAGAAGCCGAACCACTCGTAAATGCACGTAGCAGGAGCACTAAACTAACACCTGAGATAGATTTTCCAATCGGAGCTGTTGCATGGTAGGATAAATTCCCCAGTAATAATTGCAATAAACCAAAGCCAATTAAGAAAACGGTACTTGCGATGAACAAATAAACTGGAATCATCAGCGAAACCGCCGATTCCCGCAAGCCACGTAAATTCATTAACATTAAAATCAGCACTAAAACAATCGAAATGTGCAAATTGTACGGATGCAAAGCAGGAATTGCTGACGTAATTGCATCCGCTCCAGAAGAAACGGATACCGCTACTGTCAACATATAATCAACTAGCAAACTACCACCTGAAACTAGACCAGCTTTTGGTGAAAGATTTTCCGTTGTAACCATATAAGCCCCACCGCCTTGTGGGTAAGCATGAATCACCTGACGATATGAAATGGTTAAACTGGCCAGCAAAATCAGCACCACAATACCAATTGGTAACGACCACCAAATCGCGCCAGCAGATACGGATACCAAAACCAAAACAACTTGTTCAGGACCATAGGCAATCGAAGATAGAGCATCGCTTGACAACATAGCCAGAGCTTGCAGTTTTGTTAATAAGTTCCCTTCTTCTCCCTCATCGCTTGATTTCAAAGGTCGACCAATAAAAATATTCTTCAACTTGGAAAACATCTTTTTCTCCTAAATTTTTCAATATCAGCCATTATAACGCTTTTTTGAAATACTATCAACGTTTTCTGAAAATGACATCATTTTTTAATATAACTGATAATTTCTGCATAAGTAAGATAGCAAAATAGACTGAAATCATTGCTTGGAAATCATCTGTAAAAAAATAGGCAAACTACTGAACCACTACATCATAATGTTTTAGACTTATAATTTTAAAGAGGCTACGGACTTTTCCCTAACCTCTGATTTTCTATATAAAAACTATTACGGATGACTAACAATCATTTCAAGGTCTTTCCCCTCGAAAGTCCACTCTTCCACATCGCTTGGTAGGATAAAATGGTCTCCTTTTGCGATTGGATACGTTTCTCCATCTACGGTCAGCACACCTCGCCCTGCTAGCACACTTACTAGCAAATAAGCAGCTGTTTTCTCGATATCCACTTTTCCTGATACTTCCCATTTGTAAACAGCAAAGAAATCACTAGCTACTAAAAGCGTTGACATCAAATCATCTGCTTTCACCGTGACTGGACGGCTATTGGCCGGCGCACCGATATTGAGCACATCAATGGATTTTTCCAAATGCAGCTCACGCAGATTGCCTTCATCATCTTTTCGGTCAAAGTCGTAGACACGATAGGTAGTGTCGCTAGACTGTTGCGTTTCTAAAATCAAAATACCTGATCCAATGGCGTGCATAGTACCGCTTGGAACATAGAAAAAATCTCCAGCCTTGACTGGCACCTTGGTTAAGAGCTTGTCCCATTCTTTCTTTTCAATCTGCTGGCGCAACTCTTCTCGTGACTTGGCATTGTGCCCGTAGATAATTTCTGCTCCTTCATCTGCAGCAATCACATACCAACACTCTGTTTTTCCCAACTCCCCTTCGTGCTCCATAGCATAATGATCATCTGGGTGAACCTGAACACTAAGCCAATCATTGGCATCCAAAATTTTGGTTAAAAGCGGAAAAACAGGCTCGCTGCTGTTACCAAATAACTCTCGGTGTTCTGCATAGAGCTGATCCAAGCCCATACCAGCAAAGCGACCGTTTTTAATCGTAGATACGCCATGCGGGTGAGCCGAAATCGCCCAGTATTCGCCTACTTTATCACTGGGAATTTTATAGCCAAATTCATCTCGCAGCTTCGTTCCGCCCCAGATTTTTTCCTGCATAACAGATTGTAAAAATAATGGTTCTGACATCATTCCCTCCTTTAATCTTGCACAAATGACTTAAATATTTTTAACATCTAAAAGAGAATACCCTCTCGTGTCAAAGCGATTGCGGCTTTTCGAATACTCAATCGGACGTCCAGTTTCCAGATAAACAACTTGCTCCACCTGCAAAATCGGATCTGTCTCTTGGCAAGCCAAATAGTTTTGGTCATATTCATCTGGCTTTTCAGCTGTGATATGGCGATAACTTCCGGCAAATTTTAAGTTTAATTCATCCCATAAATAAGCATAGATAGACTGAAGCAAAATGCTCTCATCCAACCCTGGCACCAAGTCACACGGCATATACGTGTGCTCCAACACATAAGGTTGGTCATCAAGCAGACGCAATCGTATAATTTTATAAACTGGTGCTGTTACTTCCACTTGCAGACGCTCTGCAATCTCAGCTTCTGGAAATTCAACTGCAAATTGAATAATCTGGCTCGTTAATTTTCGGTCATCATTTTTTAAATCTTGACTCAAGCCATTGTAGTTATTCAAGCGAAATTTTGAATCTTCTTTATCCCAAAAGGATGAATTTAACACTCTCGTTCCATTCCCTTGTTTGGAAAAAATAAGTCCCTCAATGGTTAAAATCTCAACAGCTTTTTTTATAGTCATTCGGCTAACACCGAATTCTTTTGATAATTCGGATTGAATAGGCAACATGGAGTCTACTGGGTAGACTCCACTTGCAATTCTATCTCGAAGTATATTGGCGATTTCTTCGTATTTAGGCATAAGATAGCTCCTGCAAATCTGTCTTTCATCTCATTATAATACAGAATCAGGTTGTTTGTCCAGCATACGAAGGAATGGATACCAGATAAATCCAACAATCACCATATCCACTAACTGAAGGACACCACCTAAAATGGAATTGGTTGCTAGCATTCCGCTAAAGAATACGGGCACCGTCCAAGGAACTGCCACTCCTGTTGGAGCTGGAACAATTCCTACTGCCATCACACTATAGTTAAACGCAGTCACAACAATCGGCGCTAAAACCCATGGAATCAGAATAGTCGCATTTAAAACGATAGGAAGTCCAAAAATAACAGGTTCATTGACATTAAAGATTCCTGCACCAAGCGCAAGTCGGCCAACATCTTTATACATTTTCTTTTTCAGAATAAAAGCCATAATGATAACTACAGCTAGCGTCATCCCAGAACCACATAAACCAACAGTAAATGTTTCCATAAATGATTTGGAAATAATGTGTGGCAAATGCTTGCCAGCCTGATAAGCCTCTAAGTTATCCAACATCAATGTATTCCAAATTGGATCCATGACAGAATTAACAAGAATTTGTCCATGAAGTCCAAAGAACCATAAAAATTGAACAAAGAAGATTGCCACTAAAGTTGCCCAGATACTACTTCCCAAGCCAACTAGCGGTGTTTGAATAACCTTATAAATAATATCATGAAGATTGGCATTGAAAAATCCTGTCAAACCAGCATTGACAAACAAGAATATGGAAAGAGTCAATACGGCAGGAATCAAAGCTGCAAACGACTTGGCTACTGCAGGCGGAACGCTGTCTGGCATTTTAATCTGCCAACCTTTTTTCGTTGCCCAGCAGTAGATTTCCGCTGCCAAAAATGCAACCAACATGCCAAGAAACATCCCCTTTGCCCCTAAACGGTCTAAACTCAAGACGCCTGAAATTTTTTCACCTTTTTCTGACATGGTATAAAAAGGTGTCAAGAGAAGAAAACTAGAAAAGGAAACGGCTCCTCCAAAGATTCCCTCTACATCATAAGATTTTGATAAATAATAACCAATACCAAACGTTACAAAAATTGTCATAATTGACATCGTTGCATTTTGTCCACTGCCAAACAGATTAGACAAAGTAGCTTTCGTTGCGTCATTAAAAAATGGCAAATTGTTAAATACTACTACGATTGAGCCAAACATCGTTAATGGAAAGGAGAGCATAAAAGCATCCCGTAAAACAGCCAAATAACGATTGGAAGCGAGTTTGTTTGCCAATGGCAACAACTTATCACCGATTTGATCTAGAAACTTGTTCATCAATCTTCCCTCTTTTTCTTTTTTTGATACTCTAACTATACTATATTTTTTATTAAATGTCTATATTTTTTATATAAAAGATTGATTTTTTTTATAAAAAGTATAGAATTATATTATAGAGAATTTTTTAAAAGGAGAAAATATATGACATTTCTAACATTTCCAAAGGGATTTTTTTGGGGAACTGCTTCCAGCGGTCCGCAAACAGAAGGCCGATTTGAAGGCGATAGAAAGGGAGAGAATATCTGGGATTATTGGTACAGCAAAGAACCTGAAAAATTCTTCAATCACATTGGACCAGATAAAGCTTCCTACAATTATCAGTATTACAAAGAAGATGTGCAATTGATGAAAGCAACAGGGCATAATTCTTTCCGCACTTCTATCCAATGGAGTCGCTTAATTCCTGAAGGCGTTGGTGCTGTTAATCCAAAAGCTGTGGATTTTTACAACTCATTCATCGATGAACTGATTGCAAATGGTATTGAGCCATTTATCAACCTGTATCATTTTGATATGCCAATGGCACTGCAAGAAAAAGGCGGTTGGCTCAATCGGGAAACGGTTGATGCTTATGTAAATTTCGCAAAAACCTGCTTTGAGTTATTTGGCGACCGTGTCAAATATTGGTTCACCCATAATGAGCCGATTGTCCCTGTTGAAGGCGGCTACCTCTATAACTTCCATTATCCCAACGAAGTCAACATGAAACACGCTGTTCAAGTGGCTTTTCACGAAATGCTCGCCAGCAGCTTAGCTGTCAAAGCCTATCATGAAAGCCAAGACGGAAAAATCGGAATCATTCTTAACTTAACTCCAAGCTATCCGCGTGACGAAAACAATCCCAAAGATGTCAAAGCTGCTCAAATTGCAGATGCTTTCTTTAACCGCTCTTTCCTAGATCCTGCTATCAAGGGCGAATACCCAGCTGACTTAATTGCTCTTATCAAGAGATTAGACATGGTGCCAGAACACACAAGTGAGGATTCACAGACCATTAAAGAAAATACCATTGATTTGCTTGGTGTCAATTATTACCAGCCACGTCGGGTTAAAGAAAAAGAAAATCCTGCTGACAAAGACCCACAGAATCTTATGCCAGATGATTTCTTTGACTACTACGATATGCCAAATAAAAAAATGAACCCTTATCGCGGTTGGGAAATCTATGAAAAAGGGATTTACGATATTATGATTAACATTCGTGATAACTACGGTAATATTCCTTGCTATGTCTCAGAAAATGGGATGGGCGTTGAAGGTGAGGAGCGTTATATCAATACCAATGGTCAAATCGAGGACGATTACCGTATTGATTTTATCAAAGATCATCTCCGTTACCTTCATCAAGCGATTAAAGAAGGAGCTAACTGCCTTGGTTATCATCTCTGGACCTGCATGGACAATTGGTCTTGGTGCAATGCCTATAAAAATCGCTATGGTCTCATTGCCGTTGACCTTGATAAGAAAGGCAAACGAACGATTAAAAAATCAGGTTATTTCTTTAAAGAGCTGTCTGACAAAAATGGTTTTGAAGATTAAATTTAGCAAAACTCCCCAAGGTATCGGAACCCTTGGGGAGTTTAAGTTATCTTAAAAACAAAAAATAAACCTATAACATGTAACTAGTTCTCACAAATGTTATAAGTTTATTACTAGGAGGTTTAGCAATAAATTATTTTTCTTCTAGCTTTTTATATAATTTAAGCATTTCTACTGCCACTTCACGTAATGTCATCGTTATCATCAAATGGTCTTGTGCATGAACCATGATAATCTCGATCTTAATCTCAACACCACTTGCATAATCTTGCAACAATTTCGTTTGTGCGTGATGCGCTTCAACCAACTCTGTATTCGCAGCTTCCAATTTTTGAGAGGCTTCATCGTAGTGACCAAGACGCATCGCTGCAAATGCTTCGTGTACTGTTGCACGCGCTGTTCCACTATGAAGAATGATTTCAAATGCTGCTACTTGTAATTCTTCTATATTCATAAACTCCTCTTTATAGATTGTCCGTTACCACTTTGGCTAAGGCTACAACTCCTGTTGGGATTGAAACATAAGCTTGAGGTGGAATTTGAACAACTGGACGTCCAACTTTTTCACCGAGGTCAGCAAATTGTTTGAAATACATTCTTGTTTGAGGACTAATTAAATAAAGATCAAATGCGGCAGATTCAATTACTTTATTTCCTTCTGTTGCTCCAATTGCTTCAACGGTAATATCTTGTCCTTGACCTTGAAGGTATTCAGTTGTCTTTTTTGCCATAAGAGAGAAAGACATTCCTGCTGCACAGATAATTAATGCTTTTGCCATGAAAATTCTCCTTAAAATATTGTATATGAGATAATTTTTTATTAACGAATTACCTATCATTGATATTAGTATAACACAATTTTTGTAAAATGTCTAGTCTTTTTTATATAAAGATTATACTTTTTCCAGAAATCTAACAACAAAAAAACTCTTTCCAGTCGAGTTTTGACTAAAAAGAGTTTCTATTGCAATTCAACTTACGCATACTCTGCGTCTTCATCGAATTGACTATTGTAAAGATCAGCATAGAAGCCGTTTTGTTCCATCAATTGATCATGATTGCCTTGTTCAATGATATTACCATCACGCATGACCAAAATCAAATCAGCATTACGAATGGTCGACAAGCGGTGAGCAATGACAAAAGAAGTCCTTCCCTCCATCAACTTATCCATCGCTTTTTGGATCAATTCTTCTGTCCGCGTATCAACAGATGAAGTCGCTTCATCCAAGATAAGTAAGGGAGCATCCTTAAGAAGTGCACGCGCGATAGTTAGCAATTGCTTTTGCCCAACAGAAAGACTGACTGTGTCATCCAACACTGTATCATATCCTTTTGGCAAAGTCTTGATAAAGTGATGAACCCCGACAGCTTTAGTCGCTGCCACAACTGCTTCATCAGAAATATTCTTCTGATTGTAAATCAAATTTTCTTTAATCGTTCCCTCAAATAACCAAGTGTCTTGAAGGACCATTGAGAAAGCATCATGCACTTCAGAACGTTTCATTTGCTTGGTATCAATACCATCAATGGTAATCCGCCCTTTCTCAATTTCATAAAATTTCATCAACAGATTGACAATCGTCGTTTTCCCAGCACCGGTCGGACCGACAATGGCGATCTTTTGCCCTGCTTTGGCCTTGGCAGAAAAATCATGAATAATTGTTCGATCCGGATTGTAGCCAAAGAATACATTATCAAAGGTAACATCACCCTTTAAAGTTGTGAGCTGTTGAGACTTGTGCTCATCGTTTTCCATTTCAGGCTCTGCTAAAAATTCAAATACGCGTCCCATAGCAGCGCTAGCTTGTTGAAGAGTAGTAATCCCTTGTGCAATTTGTGACAACGGTTGAGAGAAAATCCGTACATATACCATAAAGGCAACAATCGTTCCCATAGTGACATCGCCATTCAAGGCCATGCTCGCTCCAACCAAAACAACCATAACGTAACCGAAGTTCCCTACAAACATCATAAGCGGCATCATAATCCCTGAAATGAATTGTGATTTCCACATACTGTTGTAAAGGTTAGTATTAAGTGTTTGAAAGGCTACTTTGGATTCGTCTGTGGCATTGTAGCTGACAATGACATTATGCCCAGAGTACATTTCTTCCACATAGCCATTGACGCTGGCAAGATTTTCTTGTTGCGCTCGGAAGAATCGTTGAGATTTTCCCATAATCAAAGCAACAAAGGCAAAGCCAATCAAGACTGAACCAATCGTTACAAAGGACAAGACCACATTATTGTAAAACATCATAAAGAGAACCGCAACGAGAAGCAAACTTGATGAAATCACCGTTCCTAAACTTTGGTTCAAAGATTGTCCGACAGTATCCACGTCATTTGTGACCCGTGAAAGAGTGTCCCCTTGGGAATGGCTGTCAAAATAGC
>ERZ773269.3364-NODE-3364-length-10681-cov-2.363542_pt1 | contig 10681 bp, 10 predicted proteins | sample MGYA00511958_ERZ773269 | MGnify/ENA primary metagenome ERZ773269 (study PRJEB29015, sample SAMEA2737761) | human gut metagenome | biome: human gut; feature: human-associated habitat; material: faeces | place: China | collected 2012 ... | reverse complement strand
AATGCCACCTTATATGATACTGTTTTCTTATCTGCAGATAATGTACCGTTAGTTGATACAATTTCTTTTGGGAAAGTAAATGTAATATTCATTTCAATATCATCTGTGTTTACTGCAGATAAATCCGCAGCACTGTCTACAGTTTCAGGTTTTATTAATTGATAAACAGTTTCAGTTGATAAATAACTGTTTGGACCTGCACCATAATCAACAGTCAGCTTGCCTTTTCTTAATGTTTGCTTATTCTGAAGTTTTATGTAAGATTTTCCATCAATAACTTCTTCACTATATGTTATATTGCTTGATGCGGTATTTTCTTTAAGCTGATTTTGATATTCTCTCCAAAAATCATTAATCTGGGAATCAGTTGCCCCCATTTTTTTAAGTGCTTCGTTTGCCTGTGACTTATTAATAGTGATTAGCATTTCTGCATTACCTGTGCCGTTTGAATTAAGTTTCATGTTTACATCAACCTGTGCACAGCCTGTAAATACCATAATTACAGCTAATAATAATGCTGCAATTTTTGTTATACGATTTTTCATATAACCTCCTCCTTTAATTAATTTATTTTTACATGGTCAGATTCCGAAACCGGAATAACCACACAATTAACACCGTCAATGTTTTCTCTTCGAATTAACTCTTTCTTTTCTGAATTAACAGTGATTATTATTTCACCTTCATCAACAGTCAATTGTTCATTGTTATCATTTGTCTCCTCTATTGAGGCAATTTTTCTATTTAAATCTTTAATTTCTTCTTTGAGAAGCTCTTTTTCATTATTGTCCTTAACGATTTTTTGTGCTTTGTTTGGAATAATGTCGCCAATTAAAGGAACTTCCTCTGTATTAATTGATGACATATATTGATCACCAATGTTTACAGCTTTGTTCTCTGCAATACCGGCATGTTCTAAAGCACTTTTTATATGTTCTTTTGACACGTAAGATTCAGGATTTTCGTCTGAAACATGAGCAAGTTCAATGTTTACAGTATCCATTACATCTTTTACCATATCCTCGCCTGTAACTTCAAGTACCATGTCTGTTAGAACGTCCTGTTGTTGAGCATATGTTAATTTTTCTCTACAACCAAGAATATCTTCAATCATCTCTGTATGAACATTTTTTGAGTCGGCAGTATACATTAAAACTGAGTGAATATCACTGCTTCTATCAATAAATGCCGGGAAAACAAAACCTGTTTCAGGCATTCCCACAAACCACTCACGATTTAATGTACTTATTTTATTTTTATCCTTGTTATAGCCAAGTCCCGGCTTTGATAAAACCATAGGGCAAATGGCACAAATTATATATTCGTAAACTTCTTCTGACTCATCAAGTTTATTGTTATCTGTTGTTTTTGTCATAACATCGTATACGTCATGGAACAATAAAATTAAGTAATTGCCAAGAGAATTGTATTTTTCAATTACCATATCGTAAAAAGTATCAAGAAGCCCCTGATCCTTCAAACCACTTTTCTTTAGTCCTAAAAGAAACTGCTGATGGCCACCAGGCTTTTCTTCTTCTAATGGAAAATTAAGTTCTAAAATATTATTTCCCACGTTTGTTGACAAAACTTTTTTTGCAATTTCTAAATATTTAAAGTATTCTTCATCTTCAAGATTTAAAAATATTTCGTCCAAATTAGTTACTTTATTTTTGTTATCGTCAATGTAGCAGCCACATATTTTTGTAAAGGTACAACCGTCTTTTTTAAGTCTTCTTCTTAATTCATTAATTGATTTCTTGTCCATAATAATCTCCCTGTCCCTGTTTTTATTTTACCAATAATATTAATTGTATATATATTATTATTTGTCGTTTGTCACATCGCCACTGCCTGTTAAATCTATTTTGTCTCCTAAATATTTAGAAGTAGGCTTTGTAATGCATTTATCAAATGATTTAACTCTGGCAAAACACTCTCTAAATCGCCAATAAGTCATTTTCTTGCTATATTTTCTTAAATCGCATGGTACACCATAAGCATCCAACCCAAGTTTCTTTGCAATATAGAGTGCTCTGTATAGATGATATTTTTGAGTTACTATAACAACTTTTTTTGCTCCAAAAATATTTTTGGCCCTGTACATTGTATCATAAGTCTCAAAGCCTGCGTGATCCATAAAAATATCTTCAGATGGTACATTTTCATTAATTGCATAGTCTTTCATTGTATTGACTTCATCATGGCTGGCTCTGCCATGGTCGCCTGACATAATGATTTTTGATGCGGCACCATTTTTGTATAATTGGTCTCCCACAATAATTCTGTCTTCTAAAATCCATGTAGGACTACCGTCTTTTCTGATTCCTGCTCCAAGAACTATTATGCAGTCAGCATCTAAATTCTTACATTTTTCAACTGTAACTATTCTGCTTTTTACAGAACCTGTAACGTATAAATTAATTCCTACAACTGTTAATGTTCCAATTACGCCTAAAAATATAATTACACATAAAATCTTTATTATCATCTTTTTTTTTCCTTTTTTCATAATATCTCCTTTTTTATCTACCTAACATAAAACTGTTAAAATTCTTATGTTATCTATGTCTTACAGTCCTTATTTCGTATTATAAGATTAACCTGTTATAAGACTAACCTAAATTATTTCTGTACTGTGATGGTGTAAGACCGGTTATACTCTTAAAAGTTTTCATAAAATGTTTCTCATGCTCGTAACCAACAGCTTTTGAAATTTCATTTACCTTCATATCTGTTTCTGTTAAAAGTTTCTTTGCCTGTCCCACTCTGAAATTCTTTAGATAATTTACAAAATTAGTACCTGTGTATTGCTTGAAATTAAATGAAAACAGTGAATAATTCATTGATATATAATTTGAAACTACTGCCATATTCAAATCTGTAGCATAATTTTCTTTTATGTATTCAATGGCTTTTTGCATTTTTAAGCCTGTTTTCTGCTCATCAATGCTGTCACTTACCAGTTCATCAAAACCTTTAATCCAACCACGTACAACATCCATGTATTCATCAATATTCTGGTATGAAAAAATATCAAGAAGTTCAAAAACTTCATGTTCCTTGTTTTTTAATGATTTCTCGTAAACTTTCATTGTAGTTAAAATAATAAGCTTCATTTGTTCCTGAAATTCATTTATTGGATACTTTCTATTCTTCACACCTTCAACAAATATCTCCAACTGCTCCAAAGCTTCATTTAATTTGTTTGAACAGATAAGATTTGCTGTTTGCATCATCAACTTAACACCATAACCGTATTCTTTTTCCGGTGCTGTATATGTAGTAGCATCCACAATTGGTGTACACGTTTCAAATGCTGTTCTACGCATTTCAGCAGCTTCACAAAATGCCTGTTTTACATCCATAAAATTGTAATAAACATTACTTATACCAATATTATGATTTTCAAGCTTATTTAAAATTTCTTCTTTATAATGTGGATTGCATATAATAACATCCATGTACTCCTGCCCCTGAACATAATAATATTTGTTAGTAACAGTTAAATCAATATCTTCATCTTTTCTTCCAAAGCAAATTACAACAAAATTATTTAAAGGAATGTAAGGGTTAACAATCAAACAGATATTTTCGATTTCAACGTCTGTAACATTATCATAAAATAACATATACTGAAGTTGTCTGTATGCATTCTTTTTATTTTTTTTCTGCTGATTTTCTCTTTCATTTATTATGTCATCAAATTTTTCCAACACTTCCTGAATCTTGTTTCGATCAACAGGCTTTAAAATATATTCCTTAACACCATTTCTAAGCATTTCTACTGCATAATCAAACTCATCAAAACCACTAATTGCAGCTATAAGTGGTTTTTCATCCAATTTTTGGACTTCTCCTACCAATGTTATACCATCCATTTTAGGCATTCTAATATCTGTAAACATTACATCCACAGGTTGTTCTTTTAAAACTTCTAATGCTTTTTCACCATTATTACACTCAATGATTTCTTCAATATCTACGCCCGAACGTTCAATCATGGAGCGAATTCCCTGCCTTATTAGTTTTTCATCTTCCACTAATAAAAGTGTTTTCATATTAATACCGAACCTTTCAAAATTATTCTTAAGTCTTTTTGTAAAAATGTTTTATCAGAAATGAACATCCATAAAACAAAGACTCTTGTTTCTTAAGTAACAAAAGAATTACATAGATTCATCAAACGGTATACATATTGAAACTTTTGTATAAGCACCTTCCTGAGAAAAAATCTGCAAACCATATTCTTTTCCGAAATACATCTTTATTCTCTGCTGAACATTATACAACGCTCTTCCATGTTCTTTGTCATCTGAAATCTGTTCTTTTGAATTAATGCTTCTAATTAATTCATTAAGTTTTTCCTGACTCATGCCAATTCCCATATCAGATACTTCAATTATAACATTATTTTCTTCTTTAAAAACTTTTATGTAAATTGTAGTGTCCTCAGCCATTTCCTCGATACCATGATTTACGGAATTTTCAACAATTGGCTGCAGGGACATTTTAGGAATTTTGATATGTAAAAGTTCTGCCGGTACATTTAACGACAAAAAGATTTCGTAATCCTGTCTTAAATTCATTAAACTTAAATAATTTTGTATGTTAAGAATTTCCTGTTTTAATTCTACCATTCCTGATGACCATTTCATACTATATCTAAACATATTTCCTAAAGTAGTAATTGCGTCACTGATTACATATTCTTCTTTTATTTCAGCCATCATTTTTATTGTTTCCAAAACATTATACATAAAATGTGCATTAATTTGGTTCTGAAGGGAACGTATCTCTGCATTTTTGGCAAGCAACTGTCTTTCAATATTCTCTTCATTTAATTTTTCCAGAGAATATACCATTTTATTAATTTGTTTACCTAACTCTGATATTTCATCATTACCCTTTTCAGTTAATTTAATGATGTTGCCATTTTTTATTTCACTTACTTCTTTTGTTAGGTTATTAAATCTTGAAAAAGAATTCTTTATTAAAATTGCCACAATAAAAATAAAGACAATCATTGATAGAAATACAACTATAAAATAAAGAAGCTGACTTTTATAATAGGAATTAACAATTTTCTTTGTGCCAACAATTCTAACATAAGTTCCACCTAAAGAATTAGAGTATACTGTAGAAACTATTGATGTTTCACCATTAAATTTTCTTGTAATTGTATTATTTTTATCTGATTTACAAATTTGTTGTTAAACTTTGGCACAATTTTCTTTCCACATATATAATCAACCGTAATCTCAAAATCAACATTATGCCCGTCCACTCTCTCATCATCATAAGTTCCTTTTGGCACTTTACAGGTAAATTTCACTTTTTTGCCTGTCTTTGCGCCCAACAATGCTTTCTCAAAGTCCTCAAGCCAGTCACCTAAACCTACATCTATATAGTCTTCGCCACATGTGACATCTATTTTCTTTCCTTTAATGGAGCCTGCATATTTTGCATAAACTTTGTCACCATCTTTGACTTTTCCCTGCTTCTTCTCATACTTTGTATTGTCCTCAAGCATTGAATCTATCTCTGATTTTATATCATCCTCTGACACACCTACATTTACGGTAATATTTTTATAATCGCCAATTTCTATATACTTTAAGGCATCAAAATCTTTGCTGTATGAACTTACCTGCTCAGACGATTTTTCTTCTTTCTTATTCTGATTAAGAAAATATCCGGCAGCAATTCCCGATACCAGTCCTACTATAAGAACACAAATAATTGCTGTTACAAACACAGTTTTACTCATGCCCTTGCTGTTATTTTTGTTTTTCATGCTAATCTCCAATTTCTGCATTGCTTTTTATTCTTCTCACAGCTTTACACTGTTTGAACAAATTATATCACAACTGCTTCTGTTTATTAAGTAATAATTTTAATTCTTCCAAATCTAATATACCTTTAACTTCATTTACAATATATTCGGCACCAGCCTCTTCTAGCTCGCCCTCTTTTGCAAAGCCATAATATACTCCAAGAGCCTTAATACCGCAGGCGTGCGCTCCTATTACATCGTGTCTTCTGTCCCCTGTCATAAGTACACTCTGCTTTTCTTCCCCGATTATATTTAATCTTTTCAAAACCTCTTCTATAACCGCCTGCTTCGTATTTCTGTTTTCTTCAACGCTGCTGCCGACAATTTCATCAAAATATTTTGCGAGTTCAAAATGTTCTAAAATTCTTTTTGCCGTTTCCTCCGGTTTGGAAGTTGCAACCGCCAAAACAAAACCTCTCTCTGATAATGTTTCAAGTACCTCTTTTATTCCCTCATATGGCTCATTTTCAAAAAGTCCTGTCACATTATATCTCTCCCTGAATTTTGTCGTCGCTCTTTCAGCCTCTTCTCTGTTCATTCCTAAAATTGTCATAAAACCGTCAGTAAGAGGCGGACCTATAAATTCAAACAAATCGTCATCATTCTCAATAGTAACTCCAGCTGCATCCATTGCATACTTCACACAATTTATAATTCCCTTACTGGAATCTGTCAATGTTCCATCAAGGTCAAATAATATATATTTAAACATAATAATCCTCCTGCTGATTTTTTAACAGTGCAAAAGCCACACTTTGCCCTTTTTTCGCTATATTACAAGCATTTTCCTATATCATAGCATTCCTAATACCTAATATCGTAAAAAATAAAAAGAGCCCGGGAAGGCTCTTTTTATCGGATAACATACGTTATCCAGCGTATAATAGGGTGGGAGTAGAAAGTTTTCACTTTCTGAGATAAAAGTATAATGATAATATATGTCTAAAATATGTCAATTTTGTTAACATGTTGTTCATATTTTATCTTTTCTTAAATTATTTTTATATTTAATTAAAAATTGTCTATAAAAATGATTATTTATTTCTACACTTTTCTACACTTTTTCTACATTTTAATTTTATAGGTACTTTTCTACATTTTATAGGTAGAAAAAAAAATTTATCTACAACTGATTTTAAAAATATTTTCATATATTATCACATATCTGATAATTTTTATATGATATATGACAATTTTTAATTGATTTTTGTAAAAAATTGTGCAATACTGTTTTAGGAATGTTTTACAATTTTTGTGTATCTTTAATATATATTTTGGGATATTTACATAGATATACATTATATTTAATCTTTTACCGGATACAAACATTCAAAATATTATATATTTATTCAGGAGGTTTTTTTACAATGGCGTTAAAAAATCAGTATCTTATTGACTTACTTGAAACAGTTAAAAAAAGAAATGCAGGGGAACCTGAATTTATTCAGGCAGTTATGGAAGTATTTACTTCACTTGAGCCTGTTGTTGAAAAAAGACCTGACTTAGTAGAAGCAGGCGTATTTGAAAGAATCGTTGAGCCTGAAAGACAGATCATTTTCCGTGTACCTTGGGTAGATGACAATGGTAAAGTACAGGTAAACAGAGGTTTCCGTATCCAGTTCAACTCTGCTATCGGACCATACAAGGGAGGTCTTAGACTTCATCCTTCAGTTTACAGTGGTATCATTAAATTCTTAGGTTTTGAGCAGATCTTCAAAAACTCACTTACAACACTCCCTATGGGTGGTGGTAAAGGTGGTTCCGACTTCAATCCTAAGGGTAAGAGCGATGGAGAAGTTATGCGTTTCTGCCAAAGCTTCATGACAGAACTTTGCAAACATATCGGTCCTGACTGTGATGTTCCTGCTGGTGATATCGGAACAGGTGCAAGAGAAATCGGTTATATGTTTGGACAGTACAAGAGACTCCGCAATGAGTGGTCTGGTGTTCTTACAGGAAAAGGACTTACATACGGTGGTTCTTTAGCACGTACAGAAGCAACAGGATTTGGTCTTTGCTATTTCACAAATGAAATGCTCAAGGCTAATGGTAAGAGTTTCAAGGATCAGACAGTTGTTATCTCAGGTTCAGGTAATGTAGCTATCTATGCTACAAAGAAAGCTACAGAATTTGGTGCAAAAGTTGTTGCTTTATCTGATTCAAACGGATATGTTTATGATCCTGATGGAATCGAGCTTGAAATAGTTCAGCAGATTAAAGAAGTTGAAAGAGGACGTATCAAAGAGTATGTTGACAGAACATCCCACAAGAATGCTACATATACAGAAGGATGCAAGGGTATCTGGAGCATTAAGTGTGATATCGCACTTCCATGTGCTACTCAGAATGAGATTGATGGCGAAAGTGCAAAACTCTTAGCTGAAAACGGATGCTACGCAGTATCTGAGGGTGCTAATATGCCTTCTACTCCTGAAGCTATTGATGTTTATTTTGCAAACAATATGCTTTATGGACCAGCTAAAGCTGCAAATGCAGGTGGTGTTGCAACATCAGGTCTTGAGATGAGCCAGAACTCTGAGAGACTTTCATGGACATTTGAAGAAGTTGACAGCAAACTTCACAACATCATGAAAGAAATCTTCAAGTCTTGTGACGAAGCTGCTAAAGAATTTGGTATGCCTGGTAACTACATGGCAGGTGCTAATATTGCCGGATTCCTTAAAGTCGCTGAAGCAATGAAGGCTCAGGGATGCTGCTAATTATTTAGCTTTTCTCATATTAATATAAATAAACAAGCCCCTCATTATAAATAATGAGGGGCTTGTTTTTGTATTACATGAGTAATTTGCCTATTTATATTTATTTTTTCTTCTCTTTACATTTCATTCTATACTCTTTTCTCTATTTATTTTTTACTTACATTTTGTTCTATTTTTATTTTTACTTGTTATTTTATTTTTTAACTTACCACTGATCTTTGATGTGATTAAGATAGTGCATCCTGTCTTTTTCATACTTATCTTTTGTTTCCTTATCTCTTGCCTGCTTTGATATGGCAAATTTTCTCCGCTGTGCTTCTTCATTTTTAAAAATATTCATAATCCCTTTACTGGTATCTTCGATACATTCTTTGCAATATCTCCCTATCGGAAAAAGTGCACCGCACCTCTCGCATCTTTCCGCCTCTTTTAATTCCCCAGGCATTTCAAGTCTGCCTTTCTCAAGAAGCATATCTATTACTTCAAGTTTTACCCCAGTCTTCACCGAAATCTCAACTGCTGGTGCCGGTCCATTTTCATCAATATATTTTTTTATCAATCCAAAATCATCATAATAATCTATGTGACATCTTTGACATACATATCTTCCACTTCCTTTAAAATACAATCTTGCTCCACATCTTTCACATTTTGTCGGAATATTCTTTTCTATTTGTTCCAATATATCGTCTCTGTCGTATCCCATTTTTTGCGCTCCCTTGTAAACTTTAATCGTCAAACGGATTCGTAGCATCTACACCGACTGCTCTTATAGCACAGTCAGATACACTTGTAAATTTTAATTGTCTAACGGATTCGTGGCATCTACACTGACTACTCTTATAGCACAGTCAGATACACTTATAAACTTTAATTATCTAATGGATATTTATTGTACGCTTACACATCTAAATAGCTCTCATTTTTAAGCCTGTCTAGTATATAATTGACCGTATCCCCGCAGAATTTAAGTATGCTGTTATAATCAAGGAATCTACTATTTTCTTCAATATGTTTTTCTTCAAAAAAATACTTTATTATCCATCTGCGGCTCTTGTCAAGCTCCTCTTTTGTTATCATATTTTTTATATAATAATCTCTAGTTTCTCTCAATATCTTTTCTGCCTCTGAAAGCTCCGGCATCTCTTTAACAAGTTTAAAATCAACAAGATCCGTATCCTTGTTAAAATACACAAAAGTTTCTCTATCACGCTCTGTCAGACCTATTTTACTTATATTTTGAAAATATTTTGGTCTTTCGTATAAAATAAACCTTTTATCTGTCATCATGTGAGTTATATAACCAAGATAGAGTCCTGATGCCATTCTTTTTTCAATAAAGTTGTTTGAAAAAAGAATGGCTGACTTTCATCCTCGCAATGCTCTCTCCAAAAGTCAGCCATTCTTTTTTCAAACAACTTTATTGTTCCGTTTTTCCCAAAATCACCATCGGGTATTCCATCCCTAAAATGTGTATGAAGCTTCATGTTCCTCTCATAATTTTTTCTTTCCATTATCCCATCAGGACATATGTTACCCGCAATAAACATATTTTTATCAAAATGAATATTGCTGCCGTCTGCCAATCTTATCTTATAACCATTTTTTTTGATATTTTCAGCAATCCTGACTGCGATAACAAGATGAATCATCGTTCCTGCCATTGTCATTCATCCTTCCTTCTTATTAATTCTATTGATTTCCATTTATTAACACATAGTCATGTGGACATTCGCACTCCACTATTCTACTTGCTCATAACACTATTTGGTTATTTACTTAGCATCACTTATGTTATTATCTATCCTCCTAAACACCGTGTCAATATTTTATCTTCTCAACATACGCTCTATCAATGCTCCTCCATTCTCATTAAGCCACTTTTTATAATTTGGGTAATCAGGCATATACCTTTCAACTTCCTTCCAAAATTTTTTGGAATGGTTCATCTGCCTTAAATGACAAAGCTCATGCACGACTACATAATCCAGCACCTTGTCAGGGATGAGCATTAAAAGACAATTAAAATTCAAATTTCCTTTACTACTACAGCTTCCCCATCTTGTTTTCTGTTCTCTGATGGTGATATTGCGGTAAGAAACGCCCATGAGTCTGGCAAAATAAGAAG
>ERZ773269.3362-NODE-3362-length-10684-cov-3.208580_pt1 | contig 10684 bp, 13 predicted proteins | sample MGYA00511958_ERZ773269 | MGnify/ENA primary metagenome ERZ773269 (study PRJEB29015, sample SAMEA2737761) | human gut metagenome | biome: human gut; feature: human-associated habitat; material: faeces | place: China | collected 2012 ... | reverse complement strand
ACTTACATTGGTGTTTGCATTCGCTGATGCCGAAGCCATTATGTTAGTGAGTTTTGTCGTGTCTTTAGAGGTTTTTCCAAATGCTGTAAGCGCATCTGTAACTATGTCAGAGGTCGAAGCTAAATCCGTGTTAGTTGCTCCGGCAAGTTTCATTATAGGCTCTATGCCATTCATCATATCGCCTGTTTTCCAGCCTGCCATCGCCATATAGTTAAATGCGTCCGTTGCTTCTGTCGCACTAAATTTCGTTTTAGCACCCATCTCTTTAGCTTTCGCCGAAAGTTTTTCCAACTGTTTGCCTGATGCCCCGGAAGTGGCTTGAACTTTACTCATTCCAGTTTCAAACGATGCAGCCGTTTTAACTGCTGCCGCACCAAGTCCAACAATAGGTGTGCTAACTTTAGTTGTCAGGCTCGTACCAACATTTGTTATTTTTCGCCCGGTCTTCTGTATCTGATTGCCTGCTCTTATCCACTGCCTGCTACTCTCTGTAAGCCTTGACCCTACATTAGATAATGGGTGTAGTTGCCCTGTCTATAAGTCGCAAAGTTACATCTATAAATCTATTAGCCATGTCAAATCCCTCCTTCCTTTTCTATTGCTTTCGCTTCCTCGTTACGTTCATCTGCTTCATAACTCATAAACGCTTTTATAACCTGTTGTTCACCTAATCCCAAGTCATAGAACTCATGTGGGAGTTTGTGATGCCAACGAAAAAGCAGGTACATTAAATTTACCTGCCAATCCGTCTTTATGAGTTTTTTATTTTATTCTCCGTTTTCTTATCATTTATCTTGATACCAAGATTTGCAATGTCATCTGCGATAAGTGAAACCTCTGAGTTAAAAATCTTTTCACACAGTTCTGTTGCAAGCGAACATCCTAAGTGCTGCTGAAGTTCTTTGTCTTTTAAATTCGGTTCTGAAATTCCTTCAACACATATTCTAAGCTGCGTATCATATGTTTTTTCAAAATCAACTGTTCCGTCGTCTTTTATCTGCTCGCTCTGTAGTGCGTTCATTCTACGACCTTTTAATTCATGTATCTTTATCTCTACTGGTTCTGTTTCCCCAATAATATCCGCAAGCTTCTGTGACTTAAACACTCCTGTTCTCATTTCTCCTATTTTTGCTTTGTCTACTTTCATCAATCTGTCTACTAAATTATTCATAATATTTTTGCTCCTTATCTCTTATTAAAAAATGCATCCACAAACGGATGCATTTAAACAACTTATATTTTTCTATTTATGCTGCTCCTAAGAACTGTTTCAACTGTTCATGATCAATAACATCTTTGATTTCCCAATCAGCAAATGTAAACGCATATGATTCCTCACCAAGTTTTCCGGCTTCCCAGTTAATCAACAACAGCTCGTCAAACTGAACACCCTTTAATATCACACGTTCTGCTCCAATTGCATCCGGATCTGCAAGATTACTTTGAATTGTAAAGACCGGAGTCTTTCCGGCTTTTATCGAATCAGAAAGCTTTTTAATAAAAAATGATGTTACTTTATTAAGCTTTATATTTCCTTTGTTGTCAATTCCGGTAACCTTGTAGCCTTTGCTCAATGTTCCAACCTGGTTGACTTCTGTTTTTGTTAAACTTGCTTTAGCTTCGCATGATATAATTTCCACCATTTCCTCGTCATCAATCCAAAGCTGTCCCCAGGTTCCGTTTATTGTTTTCTCCGCTTTATATGCTGCCATCTGTCTGCCTCCTTATCTTTTAAATTTCAATCGGTAACACAATATCCTCAATAGCATCAAGTATACTAATCTTTGCAATCAAAAATACCGTTGAACCTGTATTCGCCTGCTTCAAATCATCATCAGACATATTCGATACATCTTCGCCACGTCCTTTCAAATATTCCCTGTTAGCCGCTACATCAATATCTACAGTAGCACTTGACAATATACCTGATGCAATAAGCAAATCGAAATATGCCTGAATAGCAGCCACTAGTAAACATTTATTGTTATATACGTTTGGATATTTGCCTAAATAGCTGTCCTGTGCCGTTTTCTTAATATCATCTTTAATCAAATCCATTGTATCGACAATCTTAATTTTCTTAAAGCTATCACCTTTTTCTGCATTTGTTGTAACAAACGAGTTCACGGCTCTGCCGACCTTAACCTTTTCGCCATCGTGCCATACTATGAATTTTCCGGCATCCACCGCCTTGTCCATATCTTTTTTAGATAATCTTGTACAGTCAGTAAGTTCTGAAAGTGGCGCATATGTTGCCGATATGCTCATGGCTGTACCCGCAAGCAATCCTGCAATACGTGAACAGTACTGTTCTGCAGTATACTCTCCAGCGTTGATATAAACCTTTTCAGTTGCAAAGTTTATGACACCATCCATATCGACGGACGCATTAGGTAATACAGCTTTTACAAGCCTGTCATTATCCCTCTGTTCCTTTATCCATGTTGCTACAGTCTGAATCTGTCCGTCTGTCTCTACCGCTGGAATAGCAAGATAATTAAATTTGATAGTTTCAAGTTTCTTTAAAGCTTCGTTGTAATTTGCTGCTTCATCGTTTATAAGCACCACGACAACTTCTTTAGGTGCATTGGTATATCCAATCAGTGCATTTGCAATCTGCCGCTGATTTGCTTCAGATATTGTTACCGGAATATCAGTTGCCGTTTCTATATTGACGACTTTAACCTCTGTTGTTGCTCCGTCACTACTTTCTGTTATCTTATTTACACTCTTATCCTTTAATATCAGCGCAACAATCCCTTTGTCTCCACGCTGAATTGCTGTTATAGCTTTCTCTGAAAAGCTAATCTGTACCGAAGGCATTCCCATGTCTTTTATTCCTCCTTGTCATATCTCATTGACACCTCAGTCATAAGTGGCTGTGTGTTATCTTGTTTAATAGCTGTGTGATATTGCAGTTCGATAGTTGCCTGTAATATGTTTCTGTCTTTTCCTACATAATCAAAACTAACATCTTCAACATGCACATATCTGTTACCGATTTTTACCGACTTATCAAAAATCTGATTTATCTTGTCAGCCTTTTCCAACAAGTCCACTTCATCCACCTGACTTTGAAAATAATTGATGTACAATGTAACCTCATTGTTTCTTATATACCTGTTGACCGAGGTTGTAGTTGGTTTTATTTGTACAAAAAAACACGGTGCTGTATAGCCTTCTACTATATCAACACCGTAATAGCCATATTTTTCGATTGGAAAAACCGCCTGCAATGCTTCATTGCAGCCCTTTAATAATTCACTTAATGTCATAAGTTCTCACTCTCCAGTAAATTATTCACCATCTTTTCCATTCTCTCAGGAAGTTTCTTCGCATGGTCTTTTCTTGCCCTGTCCATAAAGTGATACCCTGGAACAAATCCAATTGTTTGCCCTTTATGTGTTACAAGCTGATGACCATTTTCAAGCAAATGAAAATGTGGTGACTTTGCTGAAATATCAACAAACTGCCTCTCGTTAAATCCTTGAACCGGGCTTATTTCATAACTTGATGCTTTCGTTAATGAGCGTTTAGTTTTTGCGCCGTCTTTGGTCAAATGCTCGTCTGTATCATTCTGCACCATTGCTATAACATCCTTTCTCACTTCTTTAGCTTCCTTTTGAAGTTCCTCGCCTGCTCTGTCCGGATATTTTCTCACAACACTTCTCAAATCCGTTGCAAGTTCATCAAGGCCGCTTATCTCTATTCCGTCAGCCATCATCATTCACCTGCCTTACTTTTTTAACATTCTCAACGCAATAAATTTCTAACATCTTATCTTCGTTATTTACATTTATCACCGAGGTAATGTTATATATTGTATCTTTATGTTTTAGATACATATCCGCAGTAATTCCCGGAATGTATCTTATATAACATTTGTATGTTATTTCCTCCCTGAGTTTTTGAGCATCATAATATTCACGACCACGCACCGGATTAAAACTCGCCCAAACAGTTTTAATTTTCTTCAAAACCTTTTTACTCTGTTTAAGTTCGTTCATTTCGTCAACATAACCGCATACAGAAATACGTTTGTTCATTCTTCCAATATCCACAAACGCACCTCCTAACTCAATTGGAGTTGCAGCAACATTGATTTTGCAACAAAACTCTGATTATCATTGCAAATCGGTGTTCGCTTTTCGTACATGTCAGCTATAAGCATACCTAAATAAATTTTTTCAAGTGAATAGTTAGGTTCATTACCTTCCTCGTCCACCTCCGGGTATTCTTTCCCGGTTGCATTCTTCAAATATGCTTCTGCTGCCGACATGCACAATTTAATAAACTTTATTTCCTCCTGAACACCCTCGTCCTCGTCATCCTCTTCAAAGTCAAACTTGATATAATTTTTAACTTCATCAAATGACAAAATCAATATCACTCACCTCCACACTGCCCCAAGTTGGGGCACAATCACCTTTTACTGTCCTGCTTTAGTTTTAAACTCTGAAATGATTTCCTCTTTTGTATCTGTTTTTGTCTTTGTCATTTCATAACCAAGACTTTCAGCAAGATTTAAAATCTGTTCCTTTGTGAGTGCATTTAATTCTTCATCAGAATACTTTCCGTTACCGTCTGTATCAGTTTTCACTGTAACGACTGCTACAACTGCTGCCGCCTTGTCAACAACCTGTATATCAAGTCTTTCCCTGACTTTCATAGCAGTCTGGTCATTCTTCCAGTATTCCCCGGCTCTGTCGTTTATGTCAATGACAAGCTGCTCCCTGTCAAAGATTGTAACAAACTCCTTTAAATCTCCGCAAATGATTGGAATACCATAGCCTCCGGTTGCGGGATAATTTGATTTAAGCGTTTTATTTGACACAACTTTAATAGCATACTTGCCAAACAAAAGACCCTCTGTCTTATTCAAAGGATTAGGCTGAATAATGTATCTGCCGTCCTTGTCCTTTAATTTGTCAAGCCAGTTATAACCGTCCTGGTTCGTTACAATGCACGAACTAACTGCAATAGCTGGGTCAAGCTCTGTGTTAAAAATATCTTTTAAATCATCTATCGACTCAACCGTGTGCTGTGCTGCGTTTTCTCTTACTGACTTTAAAATCAAAGCATTTCTTGTTGCCTTAGACTTCTTGGCAATCCAGTTATTAAGATATGACATGATATTCTCGGCTGTATCCTGCAAAAGTTCTCTTGTAACACTTAAAATACCACCTTTTTTCTTAACCTTGTAATCAATCTTTTTAAGCTGTGGTGTTGCCATATCTCCAAACTCTGCCGCTTCTTCAACATTGTCAAAAGGAGTACTGTCCGCTTCTTTCTCAATCACTCTGCTGCCCGTCTCTGTAGTGACATGCTCCACATTAACAAGTAATTCAAGTGCATCAAACGAGCGTCTCAACTCCTTAATCGTTGTACTGATGTCTTTCGGAACTGTCAAACCACCATCGGGATCACTTCCCTCGGACATTGCGTCAATAACTTCCAAGTCTTTTGTTGCAACAGGCTGACCGTTTACTACAGCTTTCAGAACATTGGTAAGTGCCTTAACACTGTCTTTCTTGTTTTCCGGCTCACTAGCCGTTTTCCCTTTGCCATCCTCAATTTCATTTCTGCGCTGTTCCTCTTCGTCATTGAAAAGGTCATACATAAGATTAAACTTGTTCTGCATCTGCTTTAATTCTTCTTTTGCCACTTCTGCCTCGTCAAGTCTGTCCTCTGCACAAAACTTCTTTACTTCCTCTTTCTTTGCGTTAATCGCATTAAATAACTTTAATAACTCTGGATTCATTCTCTACCTCCTGTTTTTTTTGATTTATTGCAATAAAAAAAGAGGCACCTTAAAATTCAAGTTGTCTCTTTTTTACAATCATGTATTGTGTTATATCAAATCAATCTCATTCAATATAGCCGCAATTCTGTCTTCATGTTCTTTTTCCTCCAACCGCTCTCCTAATTCATGTTTATCAAATTTTTCTGTTATATCACTCAACTGTTTAGCTATTTTTTCACACCAGGCAGAAAGATTTTTCTGCCATTTGTTATTATCTGCCTCCGGCTGTCCTCTTACTTTTTCTGAACTCTCAACTGTCAGCTCTTTCAACCTCTCCGGAAGATTATTGTATTTGTCAAAATACTCACTGACTGCTGCCACAGCTTCGTTACTGTCCTCCACATCAAAGTTAAAGTATTCCTGACATTCCTCACCATTCAGCCATGTTTCAGCATTTATAAGGTCATTGATTGTCTTTTCAGTAACACCATCCTTAACATGAGCCATATAAGTTGATAAAATAACCTTTTGGCATCCGTCCAGCACATCAGCCTCTTTTCTCATTTCATCAGCATTACCGCTAACCCATGCCATAGGCTTGTGAATCATAAGCTGAGCGTTTTTAGGGATTATGATTTTATCGCCTGCCATTGCAATGACCGATGCTATAGATGCAGCCAAAGCATCAACATGTACGATTATCTCCGCTTTATGATTTTTCAGCAGATTATAAATTGCTATGCCACCGAACACTGAACCGCCGCCTGAATTGATATGAACATGAATTTTTTCAACATCATCACTGAGCTGGTCGAAAAACTCTTTAATATCAGACGGACATTTATCGTCAGGAAAGTATTTGCTCCATTCGCCCATCGAATCGCTGTTTATATCTCCGTAAAAACAAATTTCAGCTTCATTATCCGTTTGGTTCCTAATCTCAATGCTGCCGCAGTCTCTTATCCTGTTTGATTTTCTATCTGTTTTTTTCAACTTTAAAACCGGCATTTTTATGTGCTCCTTTCTTATAACCTATTTTTTCCATTCCGGAAGTTGCGGATTATCAGGGGCATTTTGACTATCCGCTTGCCCTTTACCATAATTTTTTCCCAAGTCAGTAAGCTTTATATAATTCCCATTGCACATGAGAGCATTCCCGCCATCTGCATGAGGCATGTCAAGACATTCTCTCGCTTCATCCGGCTTATACACTCCATTTTGAATATAGGAACACAGTATTTTCGCCTGAGTCTCCGAATCAGTTCGTAAAATAGCCTTTTCGTTCCACTTAAAAAACTTACCATCCTGTCTTTCTTCCTCAGTGAGCATTTTATAGCTCACCTCTTCCTCATACTGTTTCAATATAAATTGTTCAGTATCAACATAAAAAGAAAGATTCTGCATCTCAGCGTTACTATATGATGATTTTTCATAATCATTTATTTGATTAGGTTTTATCCCAAATGCTGACGCAATCTGCAATGCAGTATATTTTTTTAATTCATAAAACTGACTATCTGTCAGCTTTATATTCAACGGCTCAATCTTCATTCCGATTGGAATCGGTACAAATTTGCCTGCATTGTTTGCTCCGTTTGTGTATTCTTCAAACTGCTTTATAAGTTTTTTCTGTAACTTCGGATTTAAGTCACCTGTATACTGTAAAGCTGCCCTTGCTGTCAAACCGCCCTCATAAAGATTGTTCATAAACGTCTGACTCTCAAGACCGCCTTTAATAGTCTTTTTTAGGATTTCCCTGACGGATGCACCTGTTATTCCATCGAAAGATGTACTTGTTTTAAAATGCATTACATCTCTTGACGGGAATATATAACTTTTTCCTGAATATTTGTCCTGGTACCAATACCAAATATCTCCTTTATTCTCAAATATTCCCTCATCATCAACCACCACTGTCACATTACTGCTCTGCATTATCCATATATCTGCAATATCATATGTACCACCAAACTTCTGACGTTCTAACACTCTTCTTATCCATACATATGCGTTTCCATAGTGATTTCGGTTATTTTCAACCGCCGCCCAGAATGTTGACGGTGTCATAAAGTGGTTAGGTCGGCTTTTTAATAGATAATGTGCTTTATTAGTTTCAGGTGCTTTTTTTCCTTCTGCTGTATCCTGATAAAATTTTATAGGCATCTTTCCAAGCGTTTCCGCAAGCACTTTTAAACAAGTAAAATATGTGACTTCGCTAAGCACATCTTTTCTTGTATCAGATATTCCCAGCCAATCAAGTAATTTGTCTTCGTCTGTCCCGGCTGCTGGTCTTGCTATGCTATCTGCTATACTTTTAAGGCTCGCCTTAAATCTCTCCATCGGCTTCGTCATCATCTTCACCTCCTAACATTTTCAGATATGCCGCCACGCTGTCATTTATATCTGTATCATCCACTTCAACACCCATTGCAACTTTATGTGCACAAATCACTGAATCACAAGGGTCTATTCTGTTTTTCTGTATCATCTTATCTATCTTTATTTCGCCGAATGAGTTCGGTTCAGAAAGAATAGCGTCATTCATTGACCTGGTTAATAATTTATTATCTTCGTTATATTCGATATTATGAGCCTTAACTTCAAGCTGGAAATCTTTAGTTGCATCATTTAGACTTCTTGCACTCTGCTTAATCTCTATCAAGTCACAGCCGAAATCTTCCAAATCCAGCAAAAAAGCACTCGCATTATGAGGGTCATAACAAATCGCCTGTAAATCAAGCTCATAGGTATCTACAATCTCTTGCAGATACTTGAGTATCGTTTTGTAATCTGTCTTAACTCCCCCGCCTGCTGTAGTTACAGTCAACAGGTTTTCACGCTCCCAAATAATATATGGTGCATTATCCTCTTTATCCATATGCTCTTGAAGCCGTCGCTTAGGCATGAACGAATGAGAAAAGATATAATAACATTTATCCCCGGTATCATCATTTATGTACGGTATTTCGATGCATAAACTTGTTAAATCACCGCCGCTTGACAAATCAAGACCAACATATGCAGTACTTCCCTTGAAATCATCCAATGTTCTTCCTGACGCACACTTTTCCCAATCCTTGAGGTCGATAAAAGCCGTTTCTGAACTTGTCACCCAGATATTCAATGCTTTTGTCATAAAGTCAAGAAGCTCATCGCCACCCATCGACTTAGCTTTCGCTGCGTCTGTCTGCATAAGTGACATAAGTTCTTTATCTTTTCCGGTAAGCGGACAGCACTTTATCCAGTTGTCAGGATTCCATATATCATCTTTCTCATCCATCTGAGCAATATAAATAAACTGCCTGTCGTTTACATCAACACCTCTCAGCACACGCCTACAATATTTGTATAACTCATAACAAGGCCCATTAAGATTGAAGCCAGCAGTTGTTATTACACTGACAAGGCTTTCTTTCATGTTTCTTGTGCCGCCTTTAAGGAGTTTATACATCTGATTATCTTTATGAGCATGATACTCGTCTACTATGCCAAGATACGGGCGAAAACCGTCAATAGACTTTGTATCTCGCCCAAGCGCACGAATAACACCATGAGTAATTTCACAATCGACTTCTCCGTTGTACTCTTTTATGTTGAAAAGTTCTTCTAAATCATCATCAGCATTTATAAATTTGATTATTTCTTTGAGTACAATCTTTGCCTGGTCTGACTTTGTGGCAGTACAATAAATCTGAGCATAATTATAGCCGCTGAAATTGCCGCAAAACATACCGAGCACCGCGTTGAGCACACTCTTACCCTGCTGCCTTGCGACCTGCACATAACTGTCTGTAAACCTTCGCTTACCTGTTTCCTTATGCACCCATCCAAACAAAGAACCAAGAATAAACTCCTGCCAGTCATCACAGGTGAATATTTCATCACCTTCGCCCTCTGCAATAGTCAGTTTGTTTGCAAATTCAACAATTTCCTTTGCTTTTTCCTCGTCAAAAATATACGGAAAATCATCATCGTTCTTTTTTGACCGTTTTAAGTCATCTAAATGTCGTTTAAAAGCAAGTCTAGCATCTTCACCGAACCTTTTTTTATTTTTTACATTAGCTTTTGCAAAACGGGTGACAAAATCGTCCCCGGAACAAATCTTAGCCATGCTTTAAAAATTTATTCTTCGGCTTATCTTCATCTTTTTTTGGTATGACAAGTTTACAGCGGCTAAGCGGATCCAGGCCAAACGGTGCACCAAGCAGTTTCATCTCTTTTTCACACCTCACAACAATCTTATGCTGTGTATTAAACCTGTGCCATGCCACAAGCTCCTGCTCTTCCTTTGTCATATCCTTTTTCTTATCAAATGAAAGACGAATCTTATCAAGCTGCTTAACTGCTTTTTCATAATTTGACACTGCTTTGATGTATGCCCCCAGTGCGTTGCTGTCAAGATTTGTCATGACACCAATCTCAATCAACATCTGTGATAATTCCTCAAATGTTTTTTGCTCTTTTTTCGTCAGAAAAAGTGGTGTTTTTACAGCATCCGAAGGTGCCGAAATCTCACCACTTTTTCTTTCTTCATATTCCGCTTTTGTCAAGTGTTTTCGCCCTTTTGCGGCGATTAAGTCAATCGGTTGTTTGTTCCTTCCTGCTATAAAAATCACCTCCTAAAAAAAGTCTATTTGGGGAGTTTTTGCGTGAATTTAGAGGGGCGGCGGTCTACAGCGGAGATACCAAAAACTTCCAGGTACCCCCTGCCCCCTCTATAACTTAAAATCACGCAAAAATGCCCTCAATTTTGCCTGCATCTGCTGTCTTTTTCGTGCATCTTTATATACTCTTGATATAGTGCTGTGAGTGGCTGCACTCAACGATATGAGATTGTTATCAACAAGTGCAAGGCTTGAATCCTCTTCCAGTTCGACAATGTGATGCACATGCTCAGCCTTTACTATTCTGCATTCTGTATGTGTACATGACAGAATGCAG
>ERZ773269.3354-NODE-3354-length-10711-cov-123.920796_pt1 | contig 10711 bp, 7 predicted proteins | sample MGYA00511958_ERZ773269 | MGnify/ENA primary metagenome ERZ773269 (study PRJEB29015, sample SAMEA2737761) | human gut metagenome | biome: human gut; feature: human-associated habitat; material: faeces | place: China | collected 2012 ... | reverse complement strand
TTTGATCAATCTTATTCAAGAACTTAGGAATACTGCCTTCTTGCAAAATAACCAATCTTCCATCTCTAATCTCCTCTTTGAGTCCTTTAGCAGTAAAAGTTCCGCAAAAAACAACTTTATGCGTGTTCTGTGTGATATTGATAAATCCGCCACAGCCAGCTACACGGCCTTTAAATTTACTGACATTTAGATCACCATTTTTATTTGTCTCCGCTAATCCCAAATAAGCAATATCTAATCCACCTCCATCATAAAAATCAAACTGATAAGGATGGTCAACGATAGCTTCTGCATTAGCAGATGCCCCAAATTCTCCGCCACCAGCAGGCACTCCGCCGATAGGGCCCGCTTCAACAGTGAGTGTCATAACATCACCTATGCCTTCTTCATTAGCTACATTGGAAACCCCTTCCGGAATACCGATACCAAGATTTACTTTTGCATTAGGAATCAGTTCCATAGCTGCCCTTCTGGCAATGACTTTACGGGCATTTAAGGGCATAGCAGGAATTTCTGACAGCGGCATTCGTGTTTCCCCAGAATAGGCCGGTTGATAAGAGGTACTATAGGATTGATATTGATAAGCTGGATTGGATGCAACAACAATATAATCAACGTCGATGCCTGGTAAAACAACATTTTTAGGATTAATAGTCCCATTTTGTACCAATCGTTCAACCTGCACAATAACTAGGCCTTTATTAGCTTTGGCCGCCAGCGCATATGACAATAATTCTAATTTAACTGCCTCATGTTCCGTCGAGATATTGCCATGTAAATCAGCAGTCGTCCCTCTCAAAAGAGCTACATCTACTGATAACGGTTTATACCATAAATATTCTTCACCATCCATCTGGATAACTTCGATTAAATTTTCTTGAGTAATATCATTTAACTTTCCGCCTTCGATTCGCGGATCAATAAACGTATCTAACCCCACTTTTGTAATCAATCCCGGCTTACGGCCACTAATAGAACGAAGCCATTGTGCAATAGTACCTTGAGGCCAATTGTAAGCTTCTAATTTATTGTCGCTAATTAGTTTTCCCAATTTAGGAGCAAGATTAAAATGACCACCAATAATCCGCTTCAAAAAACCATCATGAGCGAACCGATTGACTCCGCTATCAGCTCCATCGCCAATAGCAGCACTATGAATCAGCGTCAAGTCTTTGGGTTCATGATTAGTTACATATTCTTTTTCTAGCGCAACCAACAATTCTTCTGGAATAGAGCTACCTACAAAGCCACATACACTGATGGTCTGACCACTCTTAATTTGCCGAACTGCATCAGACGCCGAAATAACTTTTGTCATTTTCCTAACCCCTTTCCTATACAATACCGGTAATCATGAACAAAGCCACTCCGAAAAAAGCTACCAAAATCTTAAAGATAGTAATAGCAAATATATCTTTATAAGATTCCACATGAGTAAGCCCACATACAGCTAAAATCGTAATAACGCCTCCATTATGTGGTAAACTGTCCAACCCACCAGAAGCCATTGCTACAATACGATGAAGCACTTCTACAGGAATTCCCATAGCAGTACAAGCGTCTATCCAATGCTGCCCAAAAATTTCAAGCGCAATACTTAACCCGCCTGACGCCGAGCCTGTGACACCTGCTAATAAATTGACCATAATCGCTGCATTAAATAACGGCATACCATCCCCGATATTCAATAAAGAATCCGCAATCTCCAAAAATCCTGGAGTCGTTGCAATCACATTACCATATCCAACTTCAGAAGCCGTATTCATAATAGCCAACAAGGACCCTATAGCCCCTGCATTTAAGGCAGCTTTCAATGAACTCCGTTTAGGAATATAACGAACCCCAGCAGCTGCTGCAACGAGAATGGCAATAACCAGACCAATAATTAATGACCAAAGGGAGATAACGCTTTTTACAGATTTAGCAACTAAAGGTAAATTCATATTTTTGAACGGTTCAATCAAATCGGGATTCCATGAAAAAATCACGGATAAGAAAAAATTGATACCTAATACTGTAATTAAAGGAATGATGGATAAATACCATGGTGGTAAAACCTGATTATCTTCGATAATCGTTTCATTTAATACATGGTTCCCATATCCTTCACCTTGTTTTATTGCACTCTTTCTACGCCAGTCAAGATATACATAACTAATCACGACCAAAATAATACCACAAATCAAACCCAGCTTAGGAGCTGCATATGTAGTCGTCCCTAAATAAACGGTAGGAATAATATTTTGAATTTGTGGCGAACCAGGTGCACAGTCCATAGTCAACGTAAAAACCCCCATAACCATGACTGCCGGAATCAGCCGTTTAGGTATATCTGCTTCCCTGAACATAGCTGATGCAAAAGGATAAATAGCAAATACACAAACAAACATACTCACGCCACCATAGGTTAAAATCATACAAGCTAATGCCGTAGCCAGTATGGCTTTATCTTTCCCCATAATACTTAAAACTTTTTTCGCAATACTGGCAGCCATCCCCGTTTCTTCCATCAATTTACCAAACACAGCACCTAATAGAAAAATCGGGAAAAAGGATTTAATATATACTACAGCTTTTCCCATGAAAAGCTCAGTATATCCTGGTATTAAAGAAAATTCACATGTACTCATCGCTACTAGTGCACAAACTGGGGCAAATAAAATAACCGAAAATCCCCGATATGCAATTGTAACCAGTAAAATCAAACTTAAAATAACAACGATAACATTCATACTTCAAACCTCCTTTGCTCCATCTACACATCCATTCGCATTTGTTAAGTAAATTATAAATGAACTGCATTTGAATAAAAGTCACAAAAAATAGCCACTTCTTCATGAATTATGGCAAATTTTGAAATATTGATAAATTAGACAAAAGAATTGTCAAAATGTCTTAGAGTCCTCATTTTATTTCATTATGTCAGCCATAAAAAATAGCGAGTCGAATAAATTCAACTCGCTATTTTCATTTCATCCTATAATTCTATAATTTTTTCAGGCAATCTCCCCACCTAAATATACTTTGGAGTATAATTAATTTACAGCGATTTACAACCTTTACGCTATCTCGGAAATTGACGAAGCCAGTTCAAAAAGTTGTAAACAGCTGTGATACCAAGGAGAATGGCGTCGGCTTCACAACACCAGCAGAAGGCAAGCGACATTCACTATAATCATAGGAAAACAGGAAGGCACCCATGGAAAAAGAAAAAATTTTAAACGCCTGGATCATGACGGAACATCTATCTGAAGGCGACATCAACACCAGTGACAAAAACCTCCTACGGTTCGACGAACTGGAAAGCACGGCATCGGAAGAACGAGATTATTATCGATTTTTAAAAGATAAAATACAATTCTACAGCAAACGGAAAAATCTCGGGAAGAACAGCGGCCTGGTCATCTATTTCGACATCTTCAAGTTTGAGTCAATCATCGATTTTCTCAGACAGCAGTTCAAATTAGAAAAAACAGGAGAAGATATTCACTATGGCGATAAATTCAGCTTCGCTCTGTATTTCGACAAGAACCTGCAGTACGACAAAGATAAATTCTTCTACACGGAAAGCGCCTATATGCGGCGTTTTAAGACAATCCCTTTCGAAGAGGATTTCAAAGAATTCGAGAAAGACGAACAGGAAAAACTTGCCCAGCGATTCGACGAAGTAGCAGAAGATGCGGAAAAATTTAACCTGGCGATGCAGGAAACTCTGCAGGAACACGGCATAGAGCTGAAGCACTGTCATTTTCAGCTCATACAGAATGTCGAAACCGATGCGACAAACCTTCATTCGTTCTTCATCGATGACTTGGAGAAAGCCAAGAAAATCGAGACGCCGAATCTTATGGCCTACCTGGCAGGCGGTAGGATAGAGGACCGTGTCAACTTGAACAGCAAAAAAGAGTCGCCCGATTTCAATGCCAAGTCTTTGACGGAAATCCTGTCTCCGGAGCGCTATCCCCTGGGACGATTCCCGAGCAATACGGAATATGCCCTTTCCTTGATGCAACAGATTGCTGTGAACCTGACAAGTGCTGAAGTACAAAATATCAGCAGCGTCAACGGGCCTCCGGGTACTGGTAAAACCACCCTATTGAAGGATATATTTGCCGATCTCATCGTGAAACAGGCCGTATCCATCACAAATCTGAAGGAACACCGCATCAAAGGGACACCGGAAACTATTTATTTCCATAAAGCAAGCATCGGCGAATTGCCAGACGAAATCACAGCTAACAGCATCGTCGTGACCAGCTCGAACAATGGAGCCGTACAGAATATCGTCAATGAACTGCCTCTCCGTAAGGAAATTGATGAACAATTCCAGCCGAAATTAGATGAACTGGACTATTTCACAGATATCGCGAATACCCAGGAGGAAGAAAAGGGAGATACCAGCGAAGATGAACAAAAATTCTGGGGACTCTTTTCCCTAGAAGGCGGTAAATCCAGCAATGTCAAAAAAATTCTCAAGAGTTTGGAAAGTGTCGCCGCCTATCTGAAAGAAGAATATGAATCGGATGATACAGTATACCAGCGTTTCTTAGATGCCTATCAAGAATTGAAGACCTATCGAGACCGGATGGCTGGCTATGCGCATAAGAAGCAGGAAAAGAATCGATTAGATGTTAAATTGGAACAAAAGAAAAATGAACTGATGGCGCTACAGGAACAGCAGGAAGATGATCGGCGAGCATTGAGGGAATTGGAGCCGGGTGTAGCCATCATCAGGGAACGACACCCGCAGAAACATGGCTTCTTCGGTATCCTGAAGAAATTGACCAGCGATGATACCGAAAACTACAGTCTGGAAGAGCTTAAATTCTGCGACCGCTACAGGAATCTGAAGAATGCTATAGAACTACGGAGCCTGGATATGATGACCTGCCGTGAGGAGCGCCAGCATCTTTTAGCAAAACAGCAGATTTTGCAGAATGAACTGCCTGATTCAAAAAAACAAGAAGTCATCGACCTGGATTTAAACCAGCCCTATGATGACCTGCAGCTGTCGAATCCGTGGTTCAATAAAAAATTCCGTATCAAGCAGTCAGAGCTTTTTCTATTGGCTCTGGCCGTTCGTAAACAGTTTCTCTTCGAGAATCAGAAGAATATAAAAGCGGCTTATAATATCTGGAAAAACCAGAAAGACCACGTAGAGAATCCGCGTCTCCTCAACGCCGCCTGGAGCTGGATTAACATGACCATTCCTGTCATTAGTTCCACCTTTGCCAGCTTCGAACGCATGATGAAGCATATCGGTCCGGAAGTATTGGGCTATGTATTCGTCGATGAGGCCGGTCAAGCATTGCCCCAGGCTGCCGTCGGTACCATTTGGCGCAGCCGCAAGATGATGGTCGTCGGTGATCCGTCACAGATTAAGCCCGTCCTCACCCTCGATTCCAGCATTCTGAAGCTACTCTGCCGTCATTATCAAATCAGCGAGCGCTACCTTTCGGAAGACGCGTCTGTTCAGACCCTGGTAGACGCAGCTAGCCGCTTTGGTTTCTATACCGCCCCGGATAAAGAGGAAGATTCCTGGATTGGCATCCCGCTCTGGGTCCATCGCCGTTGTCAGTACCCCATGTTCACCATCGCCAACAAAATTTCCTATCACGACTTAATGGTACAGGGCATCAAAAAATACGGCAAGACGGCTTGGTTCGACGTCAAAGGCAAAGCGGTAGACAAATACGTCAAAGAACAAGGAGAATTCCTGAAGCAAAAATTAAAGGAAATGATTGCCGAAGACCCTGAAATCATCGACCCGACTAAGAAAGACAAGGTCTACATCATCTCGCCCTTCCGCAACGTTGCGTACAAGCTGGCTCAGCTTCTGAAGTCCATCGATTTTACCCGTACGCAGGGCCATAAGGCGACCAATATCGGTACGGTACATACTTTCCAAGGCAAAGAAGCTGCCATCGTCTTTCTCGTATTAGGGGCCGATGAACAAAGCAAAAGCGCTGCCAACTGGGCCGTCGATGAACCGAATATCATGAACGTCGCCGCAACACGAGCTAAGAAAGAATTCTACATTATTGGCGACAAGAAAATGTATGGGGACTTAGGCAGCGATGTCATCCGTACGACGTTGCAGATTCTGAAAGACTACAAAAAAGAACATCCAGATTTAGTGATAAACCAATCAGCACCTGCTGACAGACCCGATGAACTGGAAATTAAACCAGAAACTAAGAAGGTAACAGCCTCCGCACCGCCGACAAAAACAGCAGAAAAAATCTGCCCCGTCTGCGGCCATAAAATGGTACGTCGCATGGCACGAAGAGGTCCAAATCGCGGCAAAGAATTCTGGGGATGTTCCAATTTCCCGAAGTGCCGCCATACAGAAAAAATCGATTGAATAAATAATTTGTTTCATTCAGGAGGTTTTATCATGGATTATTTAAATAGTATGTTTTCTTTGAAAAGCAATGTCGCCCTCGTTACGGGCGGTTCTTACGGCATCGGGTTTGCCATCGCAAAAGCCTTAGCCCGCGCCGGTGCCGTCATTGCCTTCAACTGCCGCAGCCAGGAACACTTGGACCAGGCTATGAAGGATTATAAAAGAGAGGGCATCGACGCGCACGGCTATATTTGCGATGTCACTGATGAAATTCATGTGCAACAATTAGTCAGCGAAATAGAAAAGACGTTAGGAACCATTGACATTCTCGTCAACAATGCCGGCATCATCAAACGCATCCCCATGTGCGACATGACGACGGAAGAGTTCCGCCAGGTCGTCGATATCGACTTAGTCGGCCCGTTCATTGTATCCAAAGCGGTCATTCCCGGTATGATCAAAAAAGGCCACGGCAAAATCATCAATATCTGCTCTATGATGAGCGAATTAGGCCGTGAAACCGTATCGGCTTACGCCGCAGCTAAAGGCGGATTGAAAATGCTGACCCGCAATATCTGCGCTGAATTTGGCGGCGCCAATATCCAGTGCAACGGCATTGGCCCTGGCTACATCGCAACGCCTCAGACAGCTCCGCTACACGAAAAGCAACCAGACGGATCCCGCCATCCTTTCGACCAGTTCATCGTCTCCAAGACGCCGGCTGGCCGCTGGGGCACGACAGAAGACCTCGAAGGACCAGCTGTATTCTTAGCTTCCCATGCGTCGGACTTCGTCAATGGCCATATCTTATATGTCGACGGCGGCATTCTTGCCTATATCGGAAAGCAACCGTAAATGAAAAAGACACTGTTCCATAAAGACAGTGCCTTTTTCGTCAGTGATTCGTAGCTAATTAGGCCGATAGCTATCTACAAACATTATTTTTCTTTAGTATCTAATTTGGAGACAATAAATTCACGCAAAGTTGTGACATGAATCATCATTGCATTATAAGCACTTTGGGCATCATGATGTGCAATCGCTTCAACAATCTTACGATGATATACATAAGTATTATTATCACGCAATGCGTCTTCCGTCGATACAATATTTTTTTTAACAGATGTATGAAGAATATAGGATAAATTAACAAGAATCCGATTGCCACTAGCCTCTGCAATCATAGTATGCAAAGTAATATCTTCATCTTCATATTTTTTATTCTCTTTAATAAGCTGTTCTACCAATGAACATTGCGCAAGCAATTCCTTGCACTGCGTCTCAGTGGCATGTATAGCTGCTAGTAAGGCAGTTTGAGGTTCAATCATAATTCGGACATCCAGCAAATCAATAGCCAACCGGTCATCATCATAGATAAAAGTTAGTCCCAAGGGATCATTGGGAACTCCACATCGCTTAGATATAAAAGTCCCAGAACCTTGACGCACTTCCAAAATATTGCGAGCACTCAATGTCCGAATGGCTTCCCTTAATGTAGAGCGACTAACATGTAAATCATCCATCAGTACAGGTTCCGTTGGCATTTTATCTCCAGGAAGCATTTGTCTTGTAGTAATAAAATCAATAATTTGATTGGCAGTTTCTTCAATTTTAGACTTTGAGGATTTAGAATTGACCATTGAAAACTCCTTATCTTTCATACTTAGAAGATTAATGATACGTATAGAATAACAGATACTTCCTATAAATGTAAATGTCAATGAAAAAGAAAAATCAAATATCGGTTATACGAAAAAGCTGTCGAAATCGACAGCTTTTTCGTATAACTGATATCGCACATCTACTTTTGCAAAGTCTCAATATAATTGATAATTAAATCGGCGCCTTTTTCCAATGTAATCCGGCTCGTGTTAATAGATGCTGTATAATTGGATGGGTCTCCCCACATATTGCCAGTATAATAAGTATAATATTGGCCACGTTTACGGTCTTCGTCCTTTAATTCCCTAAGGGATTTACCGTCATACACCGTTTTTCCGCGCTGTGTACGATAGGCATCATCTGCACACACATAAAAAGAATAGGCCTCAGGAAAATTTTTTAGAACATAGTCTGCACAACGTCCTAAAATAATGCAAGACCCGTCTTTGGCTAATTGCCGAATAGCTTCAGATTCAGCTTCAAACATTTTATTGTTCAACGGTTTTTCACCTTGCATACCAAAAATATAAAACGGCATAAATTTTAAGGAAAGGGGTGGAATTTCTTCTTCTAATTGTTTTAAATCCCCTTCTTTCATATCATCAATACCAATTTTAGCAGCTGCAATATGAATTAATTGACGATCATACAAATGTAACCCTAATTTTCGAGATAAAATGTGAGCTAATTCTCGTCCCCCACTGCCATACTGACGACTAATGACAATAACAGTTCCATCCTTCATTCTATCATCCCCTTTTACATTAAATTCAATCAAAGGACATCACGATTTACAAGATACTTCGCTTTTTTACCGTTTAATACATCAGCTACGCCTTGTGCCACTTTTGTTTTTAATTCCAGCTCTGCTTCTTCCGAATACCAGGCAACATGCGGCGTTATAATAACATTATCTAACGTCAATAAAGGATTATCTTTTTCAATCGGTTCCCGAACAGTAACATCTAACCCAGCATAACCAATTTTTTTATCCGCTAGTGCATGATATAGTGCATCTTCATCAATTAATGGCCCGCGCGAAGTATTGATAATAATAGCTTCCGGTTTCATCCAAGAAAGGGTCTGTTCATTCAATAAGTTTTCCGTCTCCTTTGTCAAGGGTACATGCACAGAAATAATATCTGCTTTTTGTAAAACATCTTTTAAGGGAAGTATCGTAACATCATATTGTAATCCAACCTCCGGTTTAACGTAAGGATCATAAGCAATAATATTTAACCCAAAGGCTTTCGCTTTCTGTGCTACCATTTTAGGAATACGCCCAAACCCCAAAAGGCCTAATGTCTGCCCCTGAAGGCGATGAATAGGTTTTGCAATCTTATAATCCCATCCCTGATGATGTACTTGGGAGTTTAATATATTTAACTTGCGGTGGCAAGCCAGCATTAACGAAATAGCTTGATTAGACACTTCATCCATACAATAATCCGGTACATTCAATACTTGAATCCCTAATTCAGTCGCTGCCTTTACATCAATAGTATTCACGCCTACGCCATATCGGCCAACAACTTTTAAATCAGGCAAAGCCTCCATAACCTTACGTGTAATCGGAGCATACTGATCAATTAAACCATTGGCATCTTTACATTCACGAATTACATCCGCTTCTGTCTTACATTGCTTGGGAATCATTACAGCACCAATTTTATCTAATTCTCTCTTTTCAGGTTCCAACGTTGCATATTCATAATCAGTTACATAAACTTTCGTCGACATTTTGAAACTCCTTTCTTATGCTCGTGCAGGATCCAATTCTGCTAAATCATATTTTCGTACAACAGGGTCAAAAGCAGCTAATACCCAAAGATATGTATTACGACTTCCCGGACTGCCTGCCGTCGGATGATATCCACAAGGAGCCTGGACCATAGTTCCGGAATAAACAGTATGTACAACCATATCATCGACGTCACCACTATTTTTGTAGCTAATATGAAATCCAAATTTAGGTTTGGGCATATCAAAATAACAGTATACTTCTTCTAAATATTTTTCATGCTGATGAGGAGGCCAACTAGTCCAAGTTCCTTCGCCACCCCAGGTAAGCCCACAAATCAGTCTCGAAGCTTTATCCGTAGGAGCCAAAGTAAACATGACTTCCCGTCGACCGGCACCTTCACCATGGATTTGATGCATATCCCCGATTGGTAATGAAGAATCAAATTTCCGTACAAAGGCTTCGCCAATACCTTCATAGACGGCTCCTGCAATATAAAATATACTTTCTTCTAAGGCTGTAATCTGTACTGTATTTTGAGCGGGGATATAAAAAGAGTCGAATTTATCCAGCTCAACCTTCCCCAATACAGAATGTTGAACCATTGCTTTCCCTTGAATTAATACGGGATGCAATTCCAATTCATTAGATTGCAATGTATAAGAAGCCCCTTTAGGCAAGTTCAAACGAAAAATCTGCGCAACCTGACAAGCTGATTGATCAGGAGTAATAACTTTATGAAATCCCATTGTATTGGGTGATTGCACACGCCAAGTTTTCATATCATTTGTATCCATTTGAAACACCTCATTTTATAAAAATAATGTAGTAACCTTCGGAAACAGTACAACGGCAAGATATACCGCAACATAACCGATGAAGAACGGAATTTCGCCTTTAACAATATCGCCCATATCTAATTTAGTAACTGAAGCCGCTGCAAAAATATCAACCGCAACAGG
>ERZ773269.3348-NODE-3348-length-10730-cov-15.382763_pt1 | contig 10730 bp, 12 predicted proteins | sample MGYA00511958_ERZ773269 | MGnify/ENA primary metagenome ERZ773269 (study PRJEB29015, sample SAMEA2737761) | human gut metagenome | biome: human gut; feature: human-associated habitat; material: faeces | place: China | collected 2012 ... | reverse complement strand
ACGCCGCCGCCCGCCATCGAGCAGAGTTTTACACCTAATTGGGGATAAAACAGCTCATGGCTGGCGGTGGTGTCGCCCTGATCGGCATTACCCTGATCCCCCTGCTGAGCGGTCTGTTCGGCTAAAAACTGCGGGCGGCATCTGCCGCCCATACATATTGCTCCAACTCACCGTGGCTAACGGTTTTTGTACTTGTGGAGCGAATTTTCAAGCCATACGTTCTATCAAAAAGGAGATGTTTCTATGAATTTTTTGACGAACCTCATCTTTGTTCTCAACCTGCTCAAGACCCTCATCAACCATTTCTTTTAAGGTGGTGGCTCTGAGTGGAAACTGTTCTCAAAGCGATTTCAGATTGGATCAAGTCGCTGCTGACTGCGGCCATCATGTCCAATCTGTCCGGCCTGTTTGATGATGTCAATACACAGGTGGGCAGCATCGCACAGCAGGTCGGCACAAAGCCATCCAATTTTGAGCCGCGCGTTTTCGCCATGATCGAGGCTCTGTCCCGCAATGTGGTGCTGCCGATTGCTGGCATCATTTTGACCTTCGTTGCCTGTTATGAACTGATTCAGATGATCACAGAACATAACAACATGGCAAATTTTGAGCCTGTCCTGCTGATGAAATGGATCTTCAAGACTGCCATTTCGGTCTGGATGATCTCCAACACCTTCGACATCATCATGGCGGTGTTCGATGTGACGCAGCAGGTGGTGGCAAATTCCAGCGGCATTATTTCCGGCAACACACGGGTCAACGATATCGGCTTGTCGATGCTGCAATCCAGCATGATGCAGATGGAAGTCGGCCCGCTGTTCGGGCTGTTCTTGCAGTCATTCTTCATCGGCATTACCATGCGTATCCTGTCCATCGTTATTTTTGTCATTGTTTATGGCAGAATGATCGAAATCTATATGGCCGTCAGTCTGGCTCCCATCCCGATGGCAACATGGGGCAACCATGAGCAGAGCCATGTGGGACAGAATTATCTTCGCTCGCTGTTTGCGTTGGGATTTCAGGGCTTCCTGATTTTGATCTGCGTGGCGATCTACGCTGTCCTGCTTCAGAATGTCGCCATATCCGGGGATGCCATCAACTCGATCTGGAGCATCGTGGGGTACACGGTGCTTCTTTGTTTCAGTTTGTTCAAGACCAGTTCTGTGGCCAAGAGCATACTGGGTGCCCACTGATTGGAGGTGTGATTTTTTGGCAGCATATATTTCTGTGCCGCGTGATCTGACCAAGGTGAAGTCCAAAGTGATGTTCAATCTGACCGCGCGGCAGCTTATCTGCTTTGGTGCGGCGGCAGTCGTAGGAGTGCCGCTGTTCTTTGTCCTGCGGGATACCGCAGACAATACCGGCGCCACCCTCGGCATGATGGCAGTGATGCTCCCCATGTTCTTTTTGGCCATGTACCAGAAGAACGGACAGCCCGCCGAAAAAATCTTGATGTACTATGTGCGGGCTCGTTTTTTTCGACCGAAAGTGCGTCCGTACCAGACCAACAACTACTATTCTCTGCTTATGAAGGGAGGAGTGCCCGATGATTCCGTTTCTGAAAAAGAATAAGGACGGCAAGAAGCCGCCCAAGTCCACGGTGCCCCGCACGGCACAAGAGAGTATCCCGTTTCAGCGGATGTTTGAGGACGGCACCTGCCGTGTTCGCCCCGGCTACTACACCCGTACCATCCAGTATCAGGACATCAACTACCAGCTCGCCCAGCAGGAGGACAAGACTGCGATTTTTGAGGAATGGTGTTCGTTCCTCAACTTTTTTGATTCGAGCATCCACTTTGAACTTTCCTTTGTGAACACTGCCACGGACAGCGCAGACTTTGAAAAGTCCATCCGCATCCCTTACCAGAAGGACGGCTTTGATGATGTTCGCGCGGAATATTCGCAGATGCTCCGCCAGCAGCTTTCCAAGGGCAACAACGGCCTGACCAAAACGAAGTTTCTGACCTACGGCATCGAGGGCGAAAGCATGGCGCAGGTCAAACCGCGTCTGGAACACATCCAGAACGACCTGATGAATAACTTCCACCGGCTGGGCGTTCTGGCAAAGCCGCTGGACGGTACGGAACGTCTGCGGCTGATGCACGGGATGCTGAACATGGACGGTGCCAACAAGTTCCACTTCAACTGGAAAGACCTTGTGCCCAGTGGTCTGTCCGTAAAGGATGCCATTGCACCCACTGCGCTGGCGTTTAAGAACAGCCGGACCTTTCAGATGGGCGGCATCTTCGGGGCGGTCAGCTTTCTGAATATCACGGCTTCTGATTTGAGCGACCAGCTTTTGAAGGACTTTCTGGACATGGACTCCAGCCAGATCGTTACCATGCACATCCAGTCCGTTGACCAGAACAAGGCCATCAAAACCATCAAGCACACGATTACTGAACTCGATAGATCAAAGATCGAGGAACAGAAAAAAGCCGTCCGCGCCGGATACGACATGGACGTGTTGCCGTCCGATTTGGCGACTTACGGGCGGGATGCAAAAGCCCTGCTGAAAGAATTGCAGAGTCAGAACGAGCGGATGTTCCTTGTCACTTTTCTGGTGCTGAACACCGGTAAGACCGAGCAGGAACTGGAAACCAACGTCTTTCAGGCGGTCAGCATTGCGCAGAAGCACAACTGCGAACTGTGCCGCCTGGATTTTCAGCAGGAGCAGGGGCTTATGTCCTCGCTGCCGCTGGCAGACTGCCAGATTGAAATTCAGCGGGGACTGACCACCAGCAGCACGGCAATTTTTGTGCCGTTTACTACGCAGGAGCTGTTCGACAACGGTAAGGAAAGCCTGTACTACGGTTTGAACGCCCTGTCCAATAACCTGATTATGGTGGACCGCAAAAAGCTGAAAAACCCCAACGGTCTGATTCTGGGCACTCCCGGCTCTGGCAAGTCGTTCAGCGCAAAGCGAGAAATTTGCAATGCTTTTCTCGTTACGGATGACGATATTCTTGTGTGCGATCCTGAGTCGGAGTATGCTCCACTGGTGGAACGTCTGCACGGGCAGGTCATCCATATCAGCCCTTCCAGCACCCAGTATATTAACCCGATGGACATCAATGCCAACTACTCCGAGGAAGATAATCCTCTGGCTTTGAAAGCCGATTTTATTCTTTCCCTTTGCGAACTTGTAGTCGGCGGCAAAGAGGGGTTGAAGCCTGTGGAGAAAACGGTCATTGACCGCTGCGTCCACAAAATCTATGCTCCTTACTTTGAGCACCCCTGTCCCGAAACCGTGCCGATGCTGGAAGATCTCTACAATGCTCTGCTGACGCAGGATGAGCCGGAAGCCCATCATGTTGCAGCTGCTCTGGAAATCTACGTCAAGGGCAGTCTGAATATCTTCAACCACCGCACCAACGTGGATATCGACAACCGCATCGTCTGCTATGACATCAAGCAGTTGGGAAAGCAGCTGAAAAAGCTCGGTATGCTCATCGTGCAGGATCAGGTCTGGGGCCGTGTGACCGCCAATCGCTCCGTTGGCAAATCGACCCGATACTACGCCGATGAGTTCCACCTTTTGCTGAAAGACGAGCAGACAGCCGCCTATTCCGTGGAGATCTGGAAACGTTTCCGTAAGTGGGGCGGCATCCCGACAGCCCTAACGCAGAACGTCAAAGATTTGCTGGCAAGCCCCGAAGTATCGAACATTTTCGAGAACTCGGACTTTGTGTATATGCTGAATCAGGCCAACGGCGACCGGCAGATTCTTGCGAAACAGCTTAATATTTCGCCCCATCAGCTTTCCTATGTGACCCACTCCGGCGAAGGCGAAGGGCTGCTGTTTTTCGGCAACGTGATCCTGCCCTTCGTTGACCACTTCCCGAAAGACCTTGAACTCTACCGCATCCTTACGACCAAACTCAACGAGATCTCGGAGGGCACACAGAAATGAGTAATCCGAAGCTAAATCTCAAAGAGGAATCGTCCGCCAAAAAGACCCGTTCACCCCCGAAAAAAGCCAAGGTGGAGCAGTCGGTGCCCAGAAAGAAGAAGCTGAAAACCGATGCGGAAAAGACCGCCGAAAAAGCCCAGCATCTGCGGTTCGGCAAGGCGGAGCTGACCCCGGACGAACTGAGCCGGTTGAGCAAGGCGCAGAAGCGGGAGATGTACGCCGCCCATGCCGCCCGATCTGCGGTACACCGGGAGGTTGACCAGTACGAGGATGACAATGTGGGCACGCAGGCGCTGAGCGAGGGCGAAAAAGCGGCAGGAAATATCCGGGATATTTCCAAGAGCCGCTATGCCCGAAAGCTGAAAAAGAAAGCCAAGATGAAGGGCAAGAAAAGTGCCCGAACCGCAAAATCTTCCGTGCAGAAGCCGACCTCGGCACAAGATGCAGGCGCATCCGGCACCGGCGAGGGTGGCTCCAACTGGCTTTCACGGTGGCGGCAGAAGCAGGACATCCGGCAGAGCTATTATGCCGCCGCCCGGTCGGGCACGGCGGCGCAGACCGCAGGCGGCAAGGCAGCATCCAACGGTGCATCTGCCGCCCGGTCCGGCATGGAACAGGCGGTGGAAAAAGGCAAAACTGCCGTCAGCACCGCAGTCAACGGCATTGCCAATTTTGCAAAGAGCAACGCACACGTTCTGGTGATCGTGGGCGTTTTTCTTTTGCTCCTGCTGCTGGTCATGTCGGCATTTTCGTCCTGTTCCATTCTGTTTTCCGGCACCACGCAGGTATCCGGGCAGACCATCTACACCGCAGAGGATCGGGACATCCGGGGAGCCGAAACCGACTACAAGAAGCTGGAAAAGGAGCTGGACAAAAAGATCAAGCGCACCCCCACCGACCACCCCGGCTACAACGAGTACCAGTACCACCTTGACCCCATTGAACACGACCCGTGGCAGCTCACTTCTTTCCTGACCACTCTGTATGATGATTACACCCGGTCGGAAGTGCAGGGCAAGCTGAAGGAGACCTTCAAAAAGCAGTACAAGCTGACCACATGGGTGGAGGTGCAGACCCGGTATATGACTGTGTGGGTCATCAGCCCGGCAGGAATCCCGGTTCCTACGCAGGTGCCCTATGAGTACCGCATCTTCCACACCAAGCTGGTGAACCGTGGCTTGGAGGTGGTCATCCGGGAAGAACTGGACAACGACCAGTGGAAACGGTATGAGATCTTTCAAGACACCTTGGGCGGCAGACCTTATCTGTTCAACGGCGGCTTGCCCCCCGGTGGCTCCGATGGTTCCGGCGCACCGGGCATCGACTATCAGGTTCCGGCAGAAGCCCTGACCGACAGCGAGTTTGCTGCCATCTACAAGGAAGCCCAAAAGTATGTGGGCACACCCTATGTGTGGGGCGGTTCCACCCCGGAAACAGGCTTTGATTGCAGCGGCTATGTCTGCTGGGTCTACAACCAGAACGGCTACGATGTGGGACGCACGACGGCAAACGGATTATGGCAGAAAAGCCAGCACATTTCCGAAGCAGAAGCAAAACCCGGAGACCTTGTTTTCTTTGAAGGAACGTATGATACGCCGGGGAAAAGTCATGTAGGCATTTACCTCGGAAACGGCATGATGGTCAGCGCCGGAGACCCCATCAAGTACGCAAACATTCACTCGTCCTACTGGGAGAAGTATCTCGCAGGTTTTGGGCGGCTTTCAAAATGAAATGGAGGATTTTTATGGGTGAAAGACTGGAAAAGCTCAAGGCGATGCTCAAAAAGGAGCAGGAACGCCGCATCAAGCTGAACAACCGCATTGCGATTCTGGAACGGCGCATTCAGGAGGAATCGGCGGCAGAAGTTGCCGACATGGTGCGCACTGCCAATGTGACCCCGGAACAGCTTGCAATCCTGCTGCGGCAGGCGGCAACTATGCCCCCGACCCCGGCTGCGCTGTCCGCAGTCGGCGCAGAGTTTGACAAGGAGGAAATCAACGATGAGATTTAAGAAAATTGGTGCGCTGTTGCTGTCGGCGGTGCTGTGCATCGGCATGGCAGCTCCGGCATTCGCTTATGGGGATGATACCGCGCCGGTGGAACAGCCTGTTCTGCCGGAAGTCGTGGAGGAAGATGTTGTTACCATCACGGATGAAACCTCCGGCGCACTGACCCCGGAGGGCAATCTGACACTGGTGGACGATTACCACACCAATTATTCGGATGGTTCCGGGCAGCAGTTCATCACGCTGGTATCGAAATCGGGTGCGACATTTTATCTGGTAATCGACCGGAACAGTAAAGGCGCACAGACCGTACACTTTATGAATCTGGTGGATGAAGCCGACCTGTTGGCTCTGATGGAGGAAGAAGCTGCCGATGCCTACACTGCGGAGAAAGAAGCAGCGGCGCAGGCGGAACAGGATAAGCTGAAAGCCGAGGAAGAAGCCAAGAAAGCCGCAGAGGAAGCAGCAGCATCCGGTACGGAACAGCTCAAGGATAATAAGGTCACAAAGATTGCAACCGGCTTTCTGGGTGCGGTCGTACTGATTGCGCTGGCGGCAGGCGGCGTTTTCTATGCCTTTGCGAAGCAGAAGCAGAAAAAGCAGGCCGAAAAAGAAGCCCTTGACCCCGATGCAAACTACACCGAGGACAAGGGCGATTTCGAGATTCCGACCGAGGACGAGCCGGAGGACACCGGCAAGGAGGATAACACAGAAGAATAATTTTATGGCGGCGTTTGCCGCCTTACATACTAAAAAACGGGATGCCATAAAAATAGCACCCCATTCTAATATTAAAACAAACTGAAAGTCATCCAGTTGAAAAGACCCACTTGCCAGATGCATTAACGCCTGTTTTGCCCGAAAACCACCCCAATTACGATAAAAATGACGAGAATAACAATGCATAATGCCTTCCATCCCAAAGTGATTTTCAAATCACTGTGATCAAAGAAAAATGCAAACACGCCAAATAAACCGCATAAGAAAGAGATAATGTTTACGATGTTCATACTAGACCTCCTATTTGTCACTGTGGATTCAAATAGGAACTCAGCATTCAAAACAGAGAATCAAATAGACGAACTGACGCCTACCCGAAGTGAACAACAACCGTAAGTCAATGCATCATGGCACCCACCCTACACTCACATAAATGAGTGTCTGTCTGCTAATAGAGTAATACATTCGTCGCTTTCTTCACATAAAATAATTGCTCTAAAATCTAGATAATTATATCTTATGTTGCCATAGAACGTTTATATTATCAAATGCATCATATAAAATGTCTTACCAAAAGGCATTTTAGAATACCTTGCCGCCTTTTCACAAAGCACCCCATCGGCGAGAGCGCACTCGATTTGTTCATCTCCACGCATTTCTTCCATTACTCGGCACATAACAGTATTTTATTTTATCAGGCAGATTTCTTGCTGGCAAGTTCTTTGACTTCTTCAATAGACAATTTAGAATACTTTGCCACCTTTTCATAAGGCATTCCATCTGCGAGCATCTCCAAAGCACACTCGATTCGTTCATCCTTACGCATTTCTTCCATTGCTCTGCACATAGTTGCCACTCCCTTCGCATCGTGCTTAAAGTATTGTACCCGATTTGCAAGCACCGAATAGAACATATCTTTTGCATCGGTACAGAAAAAGTCATGCATCAGTTTTCCGAGGGCAGTTTCATCCTTGATTTGAGAGTTCACATAGATGATATGTGACTGGTCGTTGAAAACTGCACCGGTTTCTTCTACCATACGATGAATATGGTAAATCGGCAATCCAGCCTTTAACACATCGTTCTCCGTGATGAAGATAATATATGTTTCGTTCAAGGCATCATAATTGCTGCCAGAATGAGTGAGGTTTGCATCCAGCAGGCTGCTGTTGTAGCGGGCGCGTTTTTCGCTTGCCCCACGGTCACTGCGTTGCACCTCGATATTATATGCCCGATTCTGCTCATCAACAGCCAGAATATCCAGACGAACGGAGCGTCCCTGCAAATTCTTGATACTGTACTGACCATGCACTTCACGAACCTTCAAATCCGCTCGTTTGAGAATGATTTGAAGCAAAAATTCTGCACAAGCAGGGTCTTCAAAAACCGCCGCCATGAAATCGTCATCAATCAGGCGCAGGCCTCTCAGACGTTGTAAATCCTGCTCGTGTTTACGTTCAAAATCCAGTTCTTGCTGTGTTTTGTTTTCAGACATTGGTTCACCCGCTTTCTTTCTTCTTTCAAGAACATAGTACCATAATCCAATCTTTTTTACAAGATGACACCATTTATAAAAAGGAGTTGATGCTTATTGTCTTATTGCTTGGTAGTGGCGGAAAAGCCCTCTGTCGGGGCAGCTTACGCAAAGGTCCTCGGTGCGACCAATCGACAGGATGGTTATTGGGAGGGCAACGGTTATCTCGTCAGCTGGTGCGTTGGTCATCTGGTGGAACTGGCACCGCCCAATGTTTATGATGCCAAATACGTCAAGTGGAGCATTGCAGACTTGCCCATCCTACCGCAGAAGTGGCAGTATCTGGTGTCTGCCAGCACCAAAAAGCAGTTTGGCATCCTGCAAAAACTTATGCACCGCCCGGATGTGGACAGCATGATCTGTGCTACGGATGCAGGACAGTGCGGTTAGGTGACTTAAGAGAAAGAAAAAGAGACCTCATCTCGTTGAAAATCAAATTTCAAAATCATTAAAGGAGCCATTCAAATGAAACGAAATCAGAATTTTGACTATAATCGCTCTCAAAAAGTGCTTTCCTGCCGCTACAACATGGACATCAACCGAGTGGAAGCCCGATTCGAGGATGGAACCATTCTTTCCATCGACTGCATCGTCATTGAGGACGAATATGGCAACACCCCGGCACAGCGAGCAGAACTGGACTGGCTACTTATATAACAAGCCCTTGGAATATACCCAGCTTGTGCTGAGTGGGGAAATCGAACATTATCTTTCACTTGGTTGCGATCACGGTAGACTAGAAGATTGACCTTTTTTCATAGAAATGTGATTGGCTGTTACAGAATGGCTCTTCAAAAAGCATTACAGAAAATCCGGAAACTTTTTTGAACCATAATAACTCAAAAAAGTTTCCGGATTTCTGTTTTTGTACGATTGCTATCGTATTTTCATTTTGCAATAGTTTTCATAATTGACCATTGTCCATTACAGAGAATATAGGTCTCTTCCTATAATTGGCTGACATTTTATAGCACACACATTTATTTCTGCATGGAATACCCACTGCTTCCATAAAATATTTACTCGAATAATTTTCCGCAAAATGGACAACGATCTTTCACTGTTAGTACAATTGAAAAGTGCTTCCCACAAAAAGGACAACGACGTGTTATAAAATCAAAAATATAGTCTATCAAAAGTACAACAACAGCTGCTATACGAAACTCAAATGCCCATAGTGCGCATACGACTATTGCTATGAAGATGAATACAGCTTTGCATAATGTGAGTTTTGTTTGGAATTTCATTTTTTATTCTTCTTTCAAGCATTTTCCTTATAAGACGGAAGATTATGCTCAAAGCAATAGTAGGCTTTTTCCAAGATATAGCTATCGTTGTCATAGTGAGTAGCTTTTCTATATTCTGTCTTCTTTGCAGTTTGTGAGGTAAATCTTTTTGTTTTAGGATTTACCAGTGCATAAGTTACAGTCGTATCCTCAATGGTTGCTCTTTCCAAAAAAGCATTTGGCTGCCATGAGTAATCCTTATAAAATTCACATTGTCTAATTTTCAGATGTGTATAAATATTTGTTGATGCGTATTGACTGGGATCACTGTAAATGAAAATCTGAGAGGGAGTTAGCCCAGAAGCTGTAAATGGAATCCAAATATAGGGTTTTGTTAATCCAATCAGAATATTAACACCTCTGTCTAGTACCGCAGCTGCAGCAGGACTCACAACACTTCTCCTTTCATTTTTTACAGGTTTATTTCCGTACGTTATCTGAAAACGATATGGAACTCCTTTATAAGAATCTCGCGCTGCAGGTCTTTCGACAACAATTTTTTCATATGTAATTGTCGAATCATATGGGATGTTACGTTCGGTAAGGATTTTTTCCTGTTCGACAGGCGACAAGCCGCTTAAATCAACCACTTCACTTATATACATTCCTGCCGATGGAGCATCTATCTTCGACGTGTCTGCATATGCCGAAGTGGGGATAATATGGGACATTGCCAACAATGCGGTACTTGCACCCGTGAGTTTAAGAAATTCTTTGCGAGTCATCTCTTTCATATTTATTCTCCTTGAAGTTTACTGATTATCGCATACCGTTACTTGATATAATATATTGTTTATACGTTTCTTCAACTCTGCATTGGAATCACCCTTTCATGTAAAAACAAAAGACACGAAATTGTTACGTCCACCTTAATTCTTCCAAGAACTATTAATAGCATCAAAGCACAATAAGCAATCAAAGTCCACGATTTTGTATCAAAGTAGAGAAAACTTGTAACGAAATCGGTGTGGCCGCAAATAACATGACCCTCAACACTGGGCATCCAGCATTGAGGGTCATACTTAAATAACCGTTTGTATTGCACTCGCACTATGCCTCAAGTCGATTGTCAACCGAAGGCTTTTATTATGTCATGAAGAATTTCCATCTGCTGCGGCGAAAGATCATTTCCTTTTTGACTTGGTGAAAGCAATTCATTACGGAGTTTAATTAAAGTTTTCTTTTGCGCACCAGTCAATCCAGAAAGAGATAGTACTTCTGGCGCATCCAGTCCTAGGAGTTCATCTGTTGAAATGCTAAATAAGGATGAA
>ERZ773269.3346-NODE-3346-length-10739-cov-4.565051_pt1 | contig 10739 bp, 10 predicted proteins | sample MGYA00511958_ERZ773269 | MGnify/ENA primary metagenome ERZ773269 (study PRJEB29015, sample SAMEA2737761) | human gut metagenome | biome: human gut; feature: human-associated habitat; material: faeces | place: China | collected 2012 ... | reverse complement strand
TCTTATTGAATTCTGATACTATAGTACGAAAAAAACAGACCTAAGTCTGTTTTAATTAATCATTATTTTCAATAACATTGGCTGCTTTGGCCTCTTCTCGCCTAACAACATTATCTTTAACAATCTGATAAAGGGTAGCGGCTACTGGCACAGAAACCAACATACCCAAGATACCGCCCAAGGCAGAACCTATGGTGATAGCGAAGATAACCCAAATACCAGGCAGTCCGGTAGAACCACCAACCACATAAGGATAGATGAGATTTCCTTCAAACTGCTGCAAAATAACCACGTAGGCAACAAACAAAAGTGCCAAGGTCACAGAGTGCGTCATAATCAAGATGGTACCAATCGTCACACCGATATAGGCCCCCACAACTGGAATCATAGCTGAAAAGCCAATCAGGATAGAAATAGTCGCAGCGTAAGGGAAATTAAATATGAGCATCCCGATATAGCACAAAGTCCCCAATATACAAGCCTCAATCGACTGATAAACAAAGAAATTGCGGAAGCGATTATTGAGAATAGCCACCACATAGTGAAAAGTCTTACCATAACGTCCTAAATAGACATCTACCAAACGATTGACCTGATTCCCAAGTTTCTCCTTCCCAGCCAAAACATAGCAAGAAAAGACGATACTAATAAAGAGATTAATCAAGGTTGATGGTAGACTCGTTAACGAAGACAAGAAGCTGGTCAAACCATTCATGATTTGTTGAAGCAACTGAGCACTGTAGCTATTGATTAGCTCTCTAACCTGTGTCACACCACCCAGGTCTTGGATAACCTTCTGCAAAGATTTGTTCTTAAGTAACCAATTAATCAAATTATTAATAGCCGAGCGATCTTGACTAATCAAGGTATTGATACTGTCAATCAAATCAGGAAGGACAGTGAATACTACCCAAGTAAAGACCAAACCGATGGTCGCAAAAGCCAAGAGCAGGGAAACGGGACGTTTAATTTTAGTGATAAAACCAAATGGTATAAACTTGACCAGTATTTTTTCATAAAAAGACATCAGGATATTGACCACAAAGGCAATTCCCGCTCCAACTAAGAAGGGCTGACTGGCGACAAATATCGTGTTACAAATCGAAACAACTGTTTCCCAATAGGTATATATCAAGAAACAGCTGAAAAACAGCACAGCCATCCAAATGAACTGATTTTTTGTAAACTTCATAGGCACTCCAAAATTTAAAATACCCTTCCATTATACACTAAGAAAGGGGTTTTTACTATCTTTGTTTAAAGAAAGAAACTAAAACTCCATGAATTCTTGATCAGTTAAAGGATCTATTAGTTTGACAAAGTGAAAGTCCGATCCATCGTAATCAAAGACCAAGATGGCACAATTGCCTGGACAAGACTGAAAAGCATGCTCTGGCTCCACAGCATGAAGAAAAGTCATCAAGGCTCCTGCGTGACTGACAGCCAAAATGGACTGGTCAGGATGCTTATCTACTATCTCCTTAGCACTCGCAACCACACGCGTAACAAACTGATCTTGACTTTCTCCACCAAACTGGGCATAGTGGTCACCAAAATGCCCCACAACAGATGTCTTGGGATGAAGATACTCTGGCTGACCTTCAAAAATACCAAAATGCATTTCTTTAAGCCCCTTAACACGTTGATAATCAGTACGCCCAGTCGCCAATTCAATGGTATCAGAAGCTCTTTCAGTTGTCGTACAATAATACTGATCAAAAGTCATATCATGTTTTTCAAAATAAGCACGGACCTGACGAGCTTGGTCCCGACCTTTCTCAGTCAAGGGAGAATCACACCACCCTTGAACGCGCTTTTGTGTGTTAAATAAGGTTTCTCCATGGCGCATAAGATATAGCGTTTGAACCATTTTTTATCATATTCCTTTCAAAATGGATAAAAAATTGAATAATCATCACCAGAACTTCGTCTCCTTAGTCATTAAAACACTTGTTCACCAATTACAATTCATTTTTTATCTTAATACTTGTATTATACCTTAGAATAAATAGTTTTTCTTGTAAAATAATCAGGTATACTGATACTATCATACGATAGCACTAAATTGTATTTTCAATTTGATTGCTTTTTATTCCTAAAATAAAAGATTTATAATAACCGTCCCTTTAAACCATTCTGTCATTTTATCAACCTTTTTTGCTACCTACACTAAAAGCTAGGTGTATAAAGCCGAGATGCTCTTGAGTTAGCTTATCATGATTAATATTTTTCTTGCTTATAATTTCCAAACGTACACTATCATCAGAAGATAAAAAATACGACTTAAATCTCTTCTTTCGATTATGATAGAGTTCATTTGCTTGATCATCAAAGTATTTTTCAAAAAACCTTCTCACTGTTTCCAAATCTTTAACATACTTGGCTACTAGATTGGGTGTTTGATTTCCTTTGGATTCTATTTTTTTCTTATAAGTCTGTTTTTATGGTTTGAGCAATTTTATCATAGGCTGTTTGAGTCAAATGCAGTCCGTCCGTCGTATAATCCTCAGCTAATTCTCCTTTTTCATCTAACAATAATGGATATAAATCAATATAGTTAACCCCAGATAAAACCTGTAAATGCTGATTTAACACCTGAATAAGTGCATTATTTCTGATTTTTACCTTACCAGCATACTGATCAGATTCATTGACTGGTAATACAGACAATACATAAATCTTTGTCAAAATATGATTAGCTCTAATTTGAGCAATGATATCCGAGATCCTTGCGACAATGTCTAACAGAGGATAACCTCTACCGATATCATTAATGCCAATCATCAAGAAAACTTTAGCAGGACTCAAAGTCAACACTTGATCTTCTATATGTTCCAAAAGCCAAACAGAATCTGTCCCAGCTATTCCTCTATTGACTAAAGGTAAATCATGACCTAGATATTTTTTCAAAGGGAAAAACTCAGTGATGGAATCTCCTGCAAATACGATACTATCCGCTTTAACCTTACTGTTGGCTTTCTGAAAAGTTTGCAGCCGTTTCATTTGATAGGTAGTCAATTCAGCACTCCCTCTTTCTTTTTGACGTTTTTTAGCAGTTCTATTTTCCAATATTTTATCCCCTTAAATCCATTATGATAGCAAAAAAACTGTTTAAAACAAGTTTTTTGCATGCACTAATCAATAGAAGATAGATAATTATCAATAACGTCTAAGACTCCAGATTCATCATTTGACTTAGCTTGATAATTAGCAGCTGCCTTAACATTTTTAGGTGCATTAGCCATAGCATAAGAATACTTAGCTAGTTTTAGCATTTCAATATCATTTCCGCCATCACCAAAAGCCATTAAATGATCACCAGTAAAATTCCAACGTTTCAATAACTGCTGTAAGGCCCATCCCTTGTGCAGTCCTTTTGTAATAATATCAATATAACCAAAACCGCTGGCCGTTCCTACCAAACGCTGACTTGTCTTATAATCAGCAATAGCCTTCATGATTTGAGCTGACTCCTCTTCTTTAACCTGCAAGGTCAACTTAAAAAAGCGTTCATCAGGAAGAGGGGAAAACGAGTTCACAAGTTCTAAAACAGGAAAGAAAGGTGAAAGCATTTTGACAATATTCTCAGAAACGCCTTTTTTAGATAGCCTTTCTTTTCTCCCGATAAGACAACAACAGCTTGAGGATACTTCTCTTCAATAAAGTAAATGATACTGGCGATATCCTCTCTTTGCTGGAAAACTTCAACCAAGGATTGATTTTTAGAAATAATATTAGCACCATTTTCACCGACAAAAGTTAACTGCTCATGACAATCAGGAAAATGTTCGCGCAATTGACGGTATGGATTGCTGCTTGCGACAACAAAGCGAATATCTCTTTCTTGCAGTTGTTTTAAGATTCTCTGAAATCGGTTATGATCGTAACTCCCTTTAGAATTTAAGAAGGTTCCATCCATATCGGTTGCAATAACTTTCACACTCATTTCTTCTCCTCTAACTAGCTAGTGTAATTAATCTTAGATAAATAATAACAATATTATTTTAAATCAAATAATATTTCTAATTCGTTCGACTGACTGTATTTGAAGGCAAAATCGGATCCCTTTTAAAGTTCTGGCATAAAATCACTTACTTCCTGTCATTATTATAACACACAAAAAATTTAAAAAAATTAAAAGACACCCTAAAGTGCCTCTTGTTATTAGCTGAGTAGACCAGTTATATAAACCAGGAAGAAAATAGCAAAACCAGCCAGATAAATCAAACCAAAAATTGATAACCAATTCAGCCAAATAGATAGCTTGTGCTCCTTGTTATTAACCAATGAATAATTCAAATAAGCATAAACTGGCGTTGTCAGGAAAGACGCAATCATAGCAAAGCGCATTAGAGTTGCAACATCACCTGCAAATAAAAGAACAATAATAATCCCAATAATAGATGTAAAGACCATCCAAACATTAAGCACCTTTTGTGAAGCTTCCTTTCGTCCAAACAGTAAGCGCATGGTTTCATTATTGGCACGCGAATAGCCATCAATAACTGTAATGGTTGTACCAAAGATGCACAAAAAGGCAATGAAGGCAATCAAAAGACGAGACCAAGCACCAAAGGACGATTCATACATATTGATAAACTGGGCAATGTAAGCTGCACTAGCACTCTTAACTTGTTGGCCTGAACCAAATTGAATCAAAGCACCCAGTGCCAAGAAGATAAATGCAAGAACCGCTGTTCCGATATAACCAACGTTAAAGTCAAAAATACCATCAGTCAGAGAAACTTTTGCTGTCTTGCGCTTTTCAACCGTCCACATAGAATTGATAGCCGAAATTTCAATCGGAGCTGGCATCCAGCCCATCAAAGAAACAATAAAAGGCAGGGCTGTTAGTTGCCACGGTGATGGTGCTGTGAAATCTGGAGCATATTCTCTATGTTTAAAGAGAGCAATAACAACAGCCAAGGTTGTCGCCAAAGTCAAGGCTGTCATCACCCACTTAGACAAGCCATCAAGAAAACGATAACCTCCAATTAAAAGCATTGCCAAGGTTACTATGATAAGGGCTGTTGTTAATTGCGAGATAGACAGGCCAAATCCATTCGGGAAGATATTATAAAGAATTGCCGCAGCTAAAATTCCAACAGCTGCTGTATTGACAACGGCTGAGAATATATTCATGATAAAAAATACCCACAAATAAAGTTTCCCTTTTTCTTTGTAGCCTTCAATCAGACTTTTATTATTTTGCAGTGTGTATTGCGAGCCAAAACGAAAAAATGGATATTTAAACAAGTTAACCAATAAAACAATAATGGCCAACTGCCAGCCGTAAATAGCGCCTGCTTGCGTTGATGATACAATATGGGATCCACCAACAGCTGCTGATGCCATAAGGATCCCCGGTCCCATAGCTTTAAATTTGCTTTTCCATGTTGAGCGTTCCTCTTCCGCCATAAACTTTTCTCCTTTGTATAACTTAAATTATCAGAGTTTTCTGAATATGATGTACAATTATTATAACATTGATAGAAAAGCTGTCAAGAGTATTTTCAGAAAATTTCAATAAATTATTTAACTCAATTAGAATGGGATACCTTATTAGGACAGACGGCTATGATTGCAGCGAAATAACCTATAAAAGAGTCTAATCGTGAAGATTACGTATAAAAAATCGGATTGTTAGCCTTAACCTACTCAAAACAAGACTAAATAACTTAGGAAAGTTATTATGATTTTAGGAAAATAATCCTGTAAAAAAATTAACAAGCCATTGCCAGATTTTAGCAAAAAAACCTTTACCGGACTCAATAGCTTTGTTAGCATTAAACTTTAAGTTGAGTCCCTTAAAAGTTGATTTAGCATTAGCAACAATACTATCTTTTAGAGAATTCAGAGTTGATTTAAACCCTTTATTGTGAATAACCTCACTCTTTGAGAGTTTAAATGCAAAATTAACGATTAATGTTATTTGTTTGTCAGTCATTGAAGAATTTAAATTGTAATTTTTCAACGTATTCTCAACAATCTTTCGAACTTGATCTTTTGTTAATTTATCACCTGAATCAGCCACTGCAGATTTAATATCTGTTAGAGCAACATTAAGCTTATCAGCATCATAACTTTCTTTTCCTTTATTTTCCTCATTAATTCCAGAAAGGGTATTAAGTTCTTCTTGAGCCAAATTTTTACTTTCTTCAGAAACGCTTGCACCATTTTCTTCAAGTGAGTAATAAATACCCGCTAAAGCTGATTCTCCCGTTACAGCAATTGGTGCTGCAACTGTAATTTTAGCATGTTCAATTCCAAGCGTTACAGCGGCATTTCGATACATATCCTGTGTCACTTTCGTGATGTTTTCAGGAGTAACAATCTGCACATCAAGTGTTTCCTTATTACCTAATTTTTGAATCTTAACAGATGAATATAACTGCAAACTCGGATCATCAGCAACATTCATAATTTTAGCATAGCTGCTTGTATTTAGTGTTTTAACATTGGTATCCTTATCAGCACTATAACCCAACAAATTCAATGTTTGGCTGCGCTGCTCTTCACTTAAAGAATACCCCATAACATAGTCTGGCTGAACATATCTTATTGTCTTTCTCTTATTCTTAATCATGAGAGTTAGCTTTTTAAACTGAAAAAACTAGCAATTTTTCATGACTATTCATGTAATTCCAAAGGCAGACCATCTGGATCAAAAAAGAAAGCCATTTTTTTACCTGTATAATCATCATAACGAACCTCTTCAACTCTTATACCTAAAGCTATCAACTCTTGCCTAGATGCCTCAACATCTTCTACATAAAAAGCTAGATGTCTCAAGCCACAAGCTTCTCGCGGCCAACTGATACGCTCTGGTGGGGCGCAGTAATTAGAGTCCGTTAACTTATTTCCAAAAATTTCTAACTCAATATCACCACATTTCAAATCAAGTTTGTAATCATGACGTTTCGGCCTGTGATTTTCTCGAATGACTTCAAGACCCAATTGATTAACATAAAACTCATAAGATTTATCATAATCCGAAACTATCAAAGCAACATGATGAACTGCTTTTAATTTCATTTTTGTTTTTCCTTTCAAAATATTGCCATTAGTGACAATCAAGTAGAGGCTAATCTCTAACTCCTCTCACACCATCACACCAGCGTACGTACTATTAGACATATAGCAGCGGTTCAACTAACTTCTCATGATTCCTTGTTATTACGTTTGCAATGCTCATGAGACCTCACAGAATAAGTCGTACCTAAAAGAAACTCGTTAGAGCGAGTTTCTTGTTTTAAAATGATATTTGATTATAGGACTGCCTAAAAGCTTTTTTTATCTTTTTGGAAGTCTTATTAAAATCAGTTTCCCCCTTATATGTGCCATGAACAATTGTTCTGGCAGTCGCCCCCGCATCTGTACAAGTGACCAAAGTAACTTCATTTTGTCCCGGCCGATTGTCAATAACTTCTACATGTTCAGGTGTGACAGTTTTCACTTCACTAATAACATAAGTATAAACCTTATTTTTATCAGTCAGATAAATTTCCATGCCTTCTTTTGCACGTTCTAAAGGTGAAAAGAGCATCTGTGAAGATCCGGTCATACCAAAAACATGATGGCTAGCAAGAGCATAATTATTTTCTCCCATGACTTGGTCATTTTTCATCGTTCCAGCACCATATGTTAAGCCAACATTATCTAATCCTTTGAAGATTGGTAAGTTGATTTTTAAGTCTGGAATGGCAATTCCGCCAATTACAGGAAGCTTCTGAGCAGCCATTTGTGCTGCCAGTACCGATTGAGTACTGATGGATTCCACCTTTTTAAAATCAAAGGAAGAATGGGCCGCCTTGTTGCGTTCAATATCCTTCTTGCTAACATTGGAAACCTGATATCTATTGGTATTCCAAGCAATTAGGGCATTTCTAATTGGAGTATTGAAGATTAGTGCTAAACCAATCACTAATAAAAGGATAGGCAGAAAGGTCCTTAAAAAACTTCGTTTTTTCCTAGATTGACGTTCTTTTTTCATTGCTAGCTACTCATTTTCATTATTATTTAGTGAAGTGCCTTCTATTACTTCAGACTTGACTAAAGCAAAGGTTACAATCTTAGCATTTTCATCTAGGCGCATCACTTTGACACCCATAGCTGAACGCCCAGTCTGAGAGATATCGGCAACACTTGTACGAATGATAACACCAGTATCCGTAATAATCATGATATCTTCATCATCATTGACAGTGACAAGTCCAGCGAGAGGACCATTTTTAGCGGTGATATTGGCAGTTTTAATTCCTTTACCACCACGTCCTTTAGTCGGGTATTCACTGGCAGGTGTTTGCTTACCATACCCTTTTTCTGTAATGGTTAAAACATTGCGACTATCTGCTATGTGATCTGCACCAATGACATAATCATTTTTCCTGAGATTAACACCTTTCACACCAGTTGCCAAACGTCCCATATTGCGGACAGCAGATTCTTGGAAACGAACAGAATAACCTAAATGTGTTCCAATAATGATATCCTCTTGACCATTGGTCAAAAGAACGTTGATCAATTCATCATTATCGCGCAGACTCAGCGCTTTGAGACCATTTTGACGAATATTGCCAAAGGCAGACACACTAGTCCGTTTGACAACTCCTTGTCTAGTCGTAAAGAATAAATACTTATCATGAAAATCATCTGATTTCACATTGATTATGGTTTGAATCGTTTCTCCATCATCTAATTTCAGTAAATTGACGATAGGTAAGCCCTTTGCAGTTCGGCCGTATTCAGGAATTTCATAACCTTTGAGACGATAAACTCTCCCTTGATTAGTAAAGAAGAGCATGGCATCATGCGTACTTGTTGATACCAGTTCACGAACAAAGTCATCATCATTGACGCCTGTTCCTTGGACACCACGACCGCCTCGTTTTTGTGTACGAAACTCATCTTGACCAAGACGTTTAATATAACCCTTATTAGATAAAGTAATCAGAACATCTTCTTCTTCAATCAAGTCTTCATCTTCGAGTGACAGGACTTCACCAACCATTAATTCTGTTCGGCGTTGATCAGCAAATTTGCGTTTGATATCTTCAAGTTCATCCTTGATGATGGTGATAACACGTTCTGGTTTAGCCAAAATATCAGCTAAATCAGCGATCAATGCTAAAAGGTCATTATATTCTGACTGAATTTTATCACGTTCCAAGCCGGTCAAGCGACGCAGGCGCATATCAAGAATGGCTTGACTTTGTCTTTCGGATAAATCAAAACGACTCATTAATTCAGCTTGAGCAATGGTATCTGTCTCACTATTGCGGATAATGGTAATAACTTCATCCAGATGATCAAGAGCAATCAGTAAACCTTCTAAGATATGAGCCCGGCTTTCAGCTTTAGCCTTATCAAACTTAGTACGTCTAACAATGACTTCTTTTTGATGGTCAATATAATTATCTAAAATCTGTCTCAAGGACAAAATTTTAGGGACACCCTTCTCAATAGCTAACATGTTAAAACTAAAATTAGTTTGTAGACTTGTTAACTTAAAAAGATTATTTAAAATAACATTAGCACTAGCATCACGACGGACTTCAATAATAAAACGAACGCCTTCACGGCTGGATTCATCTCGAACAGCAGTGATACCTTCAATGCGTTTTTCTTGTGCTAAGCGAACAATATGCTCATGTACTTTAGTTTTATTGACCATATAAGGAAATTCAGTAACAACAATGCGTTCACGTCCTGACTTCGTTTGCTCAATCTCAGTGCGAGCACGCAAAACAATAGAACCCTTTCCTGTATCATAGGCGCGATGTATACCCGATTTCCCCATGACAAGAGCTCCTGTTGGAAAATCGGGGCCGGGTAGTACTTCCATTAGGTCACGCGTTGTCACGTCAGGATTATCCATAACTAATTTGACCGCATCAATTGTTTCTCCCAAATTATGAGGTGGAATATTAGTGGCCATTCCAACAGCAATACCTGTCGCTCCATTAACCAGAAGATTTGGAAAACGTGACGGTAAAACTAAAGGTTCACGTTCAGAACCATCATAGTTATCTGCAAAATCAACTGTATTTTTATTAATATCACGAAGCATTTCCATAGCAATTTTGCTCATACGCGCTTCTGTATAACGCTGCGCTGCAGCGCCATCTCCGTCCATAGAACCAAAATTTCCATGACCATCAACCAACATGTGACGGTAAGACCACCATTGTGCCATCCGAACCATGGCTTCGTAAATAGATGAATCTCCATGCGGATGGTATTTACCCATGACATCACCTGTAATACGCGCTGATTTTTTATGCGGCTTGTCAGGAGTAACCCCCAATTCATTCATGCCATATAAAATACGACGATGAACAGGTTTTAATCCATCGCGAACATCTGGAAGAGCCCGAGCAACAATAACACTCATAGCATAGTCAATAAAACTCGTCTTCATTTCACTTGTTAAATTGACATCTACTAAATTTCTATCTTGCATTAAAAAATGCCTCATTTCTAGTCTAAAACTCTTTTATATTATATCACAAATAAGGCTCTTTTTCAGCTATTCTACTATAGTTTTCCGCTGAGAAAGGTAAATATTAGTGACTTTCTTAACAAAAAGTGTTAGAATGAAAATGTATAGAATATATACTTAATAAATTATAAGGAGATGTTTAGAACATGACTGCAACTAAACAACATAAAAAAGTCATCCTTGTTGGTGACGGTGCTGTAGGTTCATCTTACGCATTTGCTCTTGTAAACCAAGGTAT
>ERZ773269.3342-NODE-3342-length-10750-cov-21.321085_pt1 | contig 10750 bp, 12 predicted proteins | sample MGYA00511958_ERZ773269 | MGnify/ENA primary metagenome ERZ773269 (study PRJEB29015, sample SAMEA2737761) | human gut metagenome | biome: human gut; feature: human-associated habitat; material: faeces | place: China | collected 2012 ... | reverse complement strand
GGACCATATACGAATCGACCCCGGGCAGTTGGGCGATCCTGCGCACGTCGGCGGGACGCACCATGCCGCCTCCGCGAGGCGTGAGCATGCTGCCCTGCAGATTGCTGGCCAGCACGAATCCGCCGACCGCTTCCTTCTCGATTCGTCCGGCGGCCTGTTGAGCTGCTCGAGAAACCGCGATCGTGGATAGCATGCTCGCTGTTATGATGGTCAATACTATGAGGAGCACTATGGTTCGCACTCGTTTTCTGAGAACATAGCGCACCGACCGTGCAACGAACGTCATCAATACCTCCTGTGGGCCTTGGGCTTTTCGCCCAAAATGCGAAACATGCCGCGTTTCGCCGGTTAGTTAGCCGCGACAATACATGATGCACCTCAAGATACGGGTAGATATACGCCTTGGGCGAAAGACGGAACAGCGGCGAATGTCGGTTATTCTGGATTTTGGTCCATCTCGGGGCGCGTCGATGCGTCGGCCCGCGAGGAATCAGCGCTCGCGCCTCGCCTTCGAGGCGGCGAACGCATAGTTCTCGCATTGGATGTACAGGTATGCGACCAGGACGAGCCAGCAGATGACGGTCTTGTGCCAGACGTCGGATTCGCCCGAACACGCGCCGGCAACGCCATCATCAATATTACCCCCGGCAACATCAGCAACGTCGGCGACACAAACACCGTGCGCCAGCCCGTCGGACGATGCGCCATTCGCACCGCCACGGCATACCGTCCTCCCGCGCGTCATGCAGACCAACGAGGAGCCGATCAGCATGGCCAGCCCCCTACCTCGATGTGGCCGCTAAATGTCTTACGCTCCCTTCGTGAGAGCATTGATAAATGAAAACGGCAGCCTATGAATCGAGTAGGATGCCGTGCTGATAGTGTCCGCCGACGATGATGAGGATTTCGGAATATACGGATCACGTAATTTTAATGATTTTCTGCGCTTTATCGTTCTTTGAAGTAGGTGAAGAGATGTCGTTCTTTGATGTGGAGGGCGGTGATGGTGGTGGCGAGTAGGTAGGCGGTGTTGGTGGTGATGGTGGTTTGTATGGCGTTGAGGGTGATGGCGGTTCGGTCGGTGGTGTCGATGAGGAGTCTGGCGGCGGTCATGTCGATGGGCAGGCTGATGGCGGTGGCGAGCAGGATGGTGATGCCGGTTTCGATGATGATCTGCGTGGCGAGTGCGGGTTTGGGTACGCCGCAATGCAGTGCGGAGGCGATTTCGAGCCGTCGGCCGCGTATGAGCAGGTATCCGATGGTGAGGGCGATGAGTGCGCCGCAGGCGGGCAGGATGCGTGTGGAGCGTTGCCGGTAGAGGGTTTGTCCGTCGAAGCCGTCGCCTTTGGTGGTGTTGAGCTGGCCGAGGGTGGGTGCATCGTCGCCGGTGGTTTTCGCGTTCGGGGTGAGGGTGGACCATAGGGCGTTGCGGGTCCGGTCGGTTTGCGGCCAGGTCTTGGCCCAGCAGGCGTCGAACGTGCCGGTGGCGGGTGTTTCCTCCATGAGCGCGTACGCGTATCCGGGGGTGCGTCCGTCGTCGGGGTATTGGTAGATGCCTTTGACGCGCGCGGTGCGCCCGTCGGCGAGGCCGATCGTGCCGCCGGTGGAGGTGCCGAGCGTTTCGGCGACTTGTTGGGATGCGATCAGCCCGGTCGTGTTCGGGTCCTGTTTGGTGTCGAGGAGTTTGGCCAGGCCGGGGGTGATCTGGTAGAGGGGCGTGGTGGTGTCGGGCAGGGCCGCGAGGGTGAGCGGGTCCGTAGTGCGGATCGCTCCGGCGGCCTGGACGTTCGTGAGGCTGGTGAGGCGTTCGCAGGATGCCGCGTCGATGCCGTCGGGCGCGTTGAGTACGAGGATGTCAGCTCCGGATTGCCGGTATGCGCTTGCCTGGTCGAGGATGGTTGAGCCGGCGGCGATGTCCATGACGCCCATGCCGGCGGCGGTCAGGGCCAGGGCGAGGACGGCCGGGGCGAGGCGGGCTGCGCCGCTGGTGATGGAGCGCCATGCCTCGGAGATGACGGCGGTTGCTTTCATCGTGGTGTGGTTCATTGGTAGTTCTTCAAATCGATGATGTCGGTGCACGCGTCGCGCGTGTTCGGGTCGTGGGTGGAGACCACGACGATCGTGTCGTTGCGGGCGATACGGGAGAGGGATTCGCTGACCGTGGCCGCAGTGTGCATGTCGAGCTGGGCGGTGGGCTCGTCCACGAGCATGAGCGAGGGCTGGGCCGCGAACGCGCGGGCGAGCATGAGGCGCTGGGCCTCTCCGCCGGACAGTTCCGCGAACCTGCGGTCGGTGACCCGGGTCAGGTTGAACCGGTCCATGAGCGTGCGCGCCTGTTCCTCGGCCTCGTGGCGAGCAGGGGCAGGCTGACGTGGTCGATCGCGGTGCGTTGGGCCACGCCGTGCGGGTTCTGGAAAATCCAGCGCATCGAGTCGATTCCCTGCCGGGTCACTTGGCCTTCGGCGGGCGTGGTCCAGCCGGCGATGATGCCGAGCAGCGTGGACTTGCCCGCGCCGCTCGGCCCGGTCAGCGCGTACACGTGCCCGGGCATGAGGCTCGCGGTCAGATCGTGGAACAGGAGCGGACCGTCGGCGTACCGGTGGCCGACGTGGTCGAGGTCAACGCGCATCGCACACCGCCTGTCCCGGATCGGCCTTGATGCTCGCGGGCGCCTTGCCGTCGATCGTGACCAGCGCGCGGCCCAATGAGCTGCCGGCCACGTGCGCCTTGACGCTTGTGCCGTCGGTCGCCACTACGCATCCGTCGCTGCCCTTGAGCCCGGTGAGCGCGGACGCTGGCACCGAGTACACGCCGATCGGCTTTTTGAGCTTGTAGGTCACGGTCACGCTCGTGACGTCCTCGCCGTCCTTGTGCGCGCCCGTGTACGTGGACCATCCCGCCATCGCCTGCAACGCGGCCGTGTCCGATACGATGCCGTCGTCGCCGATGGGATAGTCCCTGCCGTTGATTTCGACCACGCGATCGCCTTGGATGCGGCCGTCCGGCAGGGACGCGGCCTTGACCGACGCGACCCCGGCCAGACTGCGGAACGCGAGTGTTTATGTTCAATGGTTTTAAGACCGGTTGAGCGTTTGGTTTTTAGTCCGAAAGAGCGGTAGGAATTAGTCCATTTCATCGTTGATGGAAAACAAGTGACACCGGTCTGTCGTTATCGATTAGTTTCCCGAGTTGAAAAAAACAACCATTGACGGTTCTCGGGAAAGGAAAGGAATGACCATACCGGTGTCGGTTCAACAACGTATCAGGCTCCTTGACCAGCAGGGAACGCCATGGCGAGCCATCGCCCGTGATTTGAACGTGTCCAGGGACACGGTCAGGAAATACGCCTTGATGGAGGATTGCTCGCCCAAACCCAAACCATCGACCACGCGGCCGAGGAAACTCGACGGGTTCACGCCCGTGATCGACGAGTGGTTGCAAGCGGACCGGTTCATGCCCCGCAAGCAGCGCCATACCGCCAAACGCGTGTACGACAGACTCGTCACGGAGAAAGGGTTCACCGGCTCGTATTCCGCGGTGCAGCGTTACGTGAAGCAATGGCGTCAAGAACATCGTCCCGCCTGTGACGGGTTCATGGAGCTGGAATGGCGGCCCGGGGTCATGCAGGTCGATTTCGGCGAGGCCGTGGTGGTGCTGGCGGGCGTGAAAACCAAGGTGCATTGCCTGGTGGCGTCGTTTCCGTATTCGAACAAGCGTTACGTGGTCGCGTTGCCTGGCGAGAACGCGCAATGCGTGTGCGAGGGATTGGTCGAGATCTTCGAGCATATCGGCCTGGTTCCGATGGTGTTGGTGATGGATAACGCCACAGGGGCCGCGCACCGGACCGCTTGGGACAAGATCACGATCGTCGGGCTCTTCCAGTTGTTCCTGGAGCATTACCGGATCGAGGCCAGGTTCTGCAATCCCAGGAGCGGTTGGGAGAAAGGCAGCGTGGAGAACGCGGTCGGGTTCCTGCGCCGCAACCTCATGGTCCCGTTGTTGAACGTCGAGTCCTATGCGCAGTTAAGCAAGCATCTGCTGTCGCGGTGTGACGAACTCGGCAACGACAAGCATTACCGGGCTGATGAAAGCGTGAACGACTTGTTCGAAGAGGACCGGGCGGGCATGCGGCCATTGCCGCGCGTGCGCTTCGACGCGGTCGATTGGCAGGAACGGCGCGCCGACAAGGAAGGTGTCATACAGGTCGGTTCGTATCGTTACCTCGCGGGCCCGGCCTGGCGTAGCTGGCCGCTATTGGTGGGATTGCGCGCGTTCGACGTGGAGATCCGTACCCGCGACGGCCGCAAGGTGGCCTCGCTGCCCAGGGCTTATGGCGAGCAGGCCGGTACGGTGCGTAGCCCGTCGTCGCTGCTGCCGGCATTAGCGCGCAAGCCACGCGCGTGGGGCGAATCACCCGTGCGCGGTGATTTTCCCGAGGGCCTGAGAACCCTGATCGACGCGCAGGACTCCGCCCGGCGCAAGGCCACGTTCCGCTTGTTGGAGCGCGTGGGTGCCGCTTGCGGTTTCGACGCGGCCTGCAAAGCCGCGGAACACATCATCGGCCAGGGCAGACCGATCGACGAGGCAGCCCTGAGCATCATGGCCAGACGGATAGCGTCCGGCGAGGCGCCGGCCGATGTTCCCGCGCCCGACCTGAGCGTGTACGACGACTTCATGAAAACAGGCGATGGCGATACGCTCAAGGAGCGGGAAGGAGGGAAGGACCGATGAGCCGGATCCAGAACCCCGCGCCGGACGCCACCCGACGCCGCGCGTCCACGAACAGGAAAATGGAAACGATCATGCGATTGGCGCGCCGACTGCCGTTGACCAGGCAAGTGCTCGCCGACCAGCTCGAAACCGCGACCCCGTCGCAAATGGAGTTCATGGACCAATGGATGAACGCGGAGATCGAGTCCAGGGAACGATCGAAACGATCCCGGCTGCTCAAGCAGGCCGGTTTCCCGGCCGTCAAGACATTGGACGGCTATGACTGGGAGAACATTCGTTTTCCGGTGGATTGGGGCAGGCGGTCGCTTGAATCATTGGAGTTCGCGAGCCGTCCGGAGGATGTGGCCATGTTCGGACCTCCCGGCACGGGCAAAACCCATCTGGCGATGGCGTTGGGAAGGAAGGCCTGCCTGGAAGGCATGACGGTACGGTTCTTCACCGCCGCTGGCCTGGTCATGCGCTTGTTGCACGCCAGCACGGAAGGCAAACTCGACAGGGAAATCGCGTCCATCGGCAAGGCCCGCCTGTTGATCATCGACGAGTTGGGCTACGTGCCGATCGACGAGGAAGGCAGCCGGTTGTTGTTCCAGGTCATCACCAACGCGTACGAGATGCAATCCATCGTTTACACCACGAACATCGAGTTCAGCGGGTGGGGCCGGGTGTTCGGGGATCCGAACATGGCCGCGGCGATCATCGACCGGACCGTGCATCACGGCAGGATGCTCAGGTTCGAGGGCGAGTCCTATCGCAGGACTCATGCTCTTATGCAATGAAACAATAAAACACGAGCAATGACAGGCCAGTTCCGAACTGGACTAAAACCTACCGCTTTTTCGGAAGGAAAACTCACGCCACACTGGCCTATAACAACTTGACAAAACACACGCGAGCGAATCCGTCGAATCGCCGGTCACGGTCGAACCCAGCGACGCCGCGCATGACACGCTCATCGTCTGCGCGGGCAGCCACACCGCCAACGCGCGGGAGAACGCGCCCTGCTGGACTCGGGCCGCCGCCGTGGCCGTGCCGGCGTTCGCCGCGTACAGGCGCCGCCACGCGTCCCACGTGGCCCAGTCGAACACGCCCGACCGGGAGCCGCCGTAGCCGAGCGCGGCCAGCTCGTTCTGCAACGCTGTCACGTCGTCGCCCTTGTCCCCGTACGCCAGATCGCGGTACAGGGGAGTGTCCGTGTGCAGGCTCACCAGAGGCGTGCCATCCACGCCGTACTCGCGTGAGCCCGAACGCACCACGCCGTCCGCGGGGCACGACGCGAACGTGGCCCGGCCCGACACCGGGAACGCGACCCCACCGGCCGGCGACGCCGTCACGTCCACGTTTAGGGAACGCACGTCGTCGAACTCCTCCGACCCCAACGCGAGATTTCCCGCATCCGAGGAATCCGACAGGGACGGCGGCGTCATCGTCCGCTCCAGCCCCACGGCCAGGCCCATGCCCGCCGCCAGACACGCGGCCATGCACGCCGCCACGAACCCCACGCCGTTCACCCGCCGACGCGTGCGGGCACTATTCTTCCCTGTCGAAACACGAGCAACACTTCCTCTACTTGCTCGGGTTCGCCAGGCACTGGGAGAACGCGTCCGACGACGTGTCCAGCTTCGACGACCCCTCGGGCTTGCCCATCTCGGTCAGGTAATCCTGCTTCGTGAACGAATCAGGCACCAGCTTGCGTCGTTTCAGGCAACCCACGACCAGTTCGATCTCGTCCGCGTTCGACGGGTTCTGCACCATTCGCTCGTACAGGTCGCGGATCTGCAGGTTCGTGCCCTTCGCGCACGCCATGCTGTCCTCGTTCGCCTTGGCCGAATCGTAATTATCGTCCGTGTTCATGTGTTCCTGCATCAACCCGGTGGACTGGTCCGTGTCGAACTCCACGTCGTCGCCCTTGGCGGCCATGCACTCCTGGTACTTCTCGTTCGCCTCGCGGTAATCCGACTCGCTGATCCTGCCGGCCTTGACCGCGCGCTCCAACACCCCGCGCTCGAAATCACTCGACGCCGACTGCAATGCCTGCTTCAACTCCGCCTCATACGACGACGATCCGGAAGACGACGAAGACGAGGAGGAGCCCCCATCTGATGCACCGGCATTCCCGGAACCCGGCATCGAACACGCCCCCAAACCCAACACCACTGACAACACACCGGCAGCCGCAACCACGCGCAACGCATCTTTTGACATATGTATTCCTTTCTTCATGTTCATCATGTTGTTTCCTTTCTTCTGTGAAAGAGGCCGCGACGGGGAAGTCCGTCCAGCCGGAGTCAAAGCTACGACGTGCACGGCTGGCAAGGCGGGTTTTGACCTGCCGCTGACTGAACCTGACCGATTCCTGACCAGGTTGGACGCGAATGCTATGGTGTGCGCATTGTTTCGCGAAGGGAGCTGGACGGATGAAGGTTCTGATTGTCGAAGACAACGCCAATCTCGCTGATGTGGTACGGATGGGACTCTCCATGGAAGGCATGGAGGCAAAAGCTGTTTACGATGGCCGGGATGCCCTGGAGGAACTGAATTCCGGGGAGTGGAACATGCTGATACTTGATCGCGATCTTCCCGGACTGCATGGTGACGAAATCGCTAAGAGGTTAAGCGAACGGCGTGATCCCATACACATTCTCATGTTGACCGCGGCATCTCAGACCGAGGACATAGTCCGCGGGCTTGATCTTGGGGCAGATGACTATTTAACGAAACCATTTGAATACGCCGAACTGCTGGCCAGAGTTAATGCGGTGCGTCGGCGTTTGAGCATGGTGAATGACATGGTCTACAACCGGGATGACTTTTCTGCGGACTTCAGAACGGGATCCATCACGGTTCGCGGTGCAGAACTAAAGTTTGGGAAACGAGAACTTGCCGTATTGAGGACGCTGATTGAGGCGCGAGGTGCGGTGATTAGTGCGGAATGTCTATATCGTGAGATTTGGCAGGATGATCACGCTCATACGAGAGGAATCGTCAAGACCACAATCTATGCGATTCGCACGAAAATCGGAATCACTGATTTCATTGAAACCGTTCCCGGACAAGGATATCGCATATCATGAAAAAGCCTGAATATCCTTCGTCGAATGGGAGCCATTCCAGCCATCCGAAACTGCGTTTACCGTTTCAGTGGTCTACAAGAAGAAGATTGGTCACCACGATCGTCATCGTGTTCTTCATGCTTACCGGAGTGGTGACCGCCATGACATATTATGTCGTGAACCGGCAACTGGAAACAGTGACCGTAAATAAATCTTTTACTCAGGCAGAAGATGCCGATGAACAACATAGTTTGAATTCGCAAGCCATTCCTCCTGACTCCGGTAAGGATTACGTTTCTGCCGGGTATGACTCCGGTAAGGATGCTTTAACGCTAACTATGGAACAAGGAGACATAAAATCCCGGGATCTGATATTGGCGGTAAGCATAGCCCCCATCATTGTTTTCGGCATATTATCTGGAGGAATAACTTGGATTATCGCCACTAGGACACAACGAAGAATCAATAGTGTGGCCTCTCAGATTATCGCGTCCGACGCTGGATTGGAAAGGCAACCTATCGTTATTCCATATGAAAACGACGAGGCGTACACTATTGCATCCGCATACAACCTCATGTTAAAGGATCTCAACAGCGCAATCAGTCGGGAAAAGGAATTTATCGCCGATGCGTCACATGAGTTAAAAAATCCACTTGCGGCCACTTCGGCCGCATTGGAGATTCCGCTGCACAACCAGCTTTTCGATGAGCGTTGCAGACCTTTCGTCGAAAAGGCTTTGGCTTCAAATCATGCTGGGGTTGAAATCGTCAATCATCTGCTCGAATTGTCGAAAGTTCAGCAATTAAACCGAGCTGATCTTAGCCGAGTTAATGTAGCTGAGATCATTCGCAATGTTCTTCAGGAAAATATGGAACTTATCGGAGATAGAGTTCAAGTACATACCAATCTGGAGAATGCATATATCCTAGCCGATGGTCTGCTAATTAGACAGATGATTGCAAACCTTATTACGAATGCCATTCAGCATAATCGTGCGGCTCAACCACATGTATGGATAAACTTAGCCAACGACAGGCAATACGAAGGCGAGTCCTGCATTGCGATAGACATATCCAATACCGGCATGGATCTTTCCGATACGAGGATAGATGATTTCCTGTCACCTTTTAACAGAGGGGAGGATAATAGGATAAATACGCATGTGGGATCTGCATCACCTCATCACGGATTGGGTTTATCCATAGTGCGAGAGATTGTCGCTATGCATCATGGCCATTTGAGTCTGCAGGCGCGGCCGGAAGGTGGATTGAGAATCATAATTCTTTTACCTGACACGCTATAAGAATCGTAAGGTGACGGGAATGTTGCTGCACATGCCCGCCCCCCCCCCTATGCATTGCCCCTGTTGCCGGGACATGTGCAGTCTACCAGTCATGGGTAAACTTCCACGCCGCCAATGCCGCTAACCCCGCCTTCCCGGGTTATGCTGTAGTAAAACCCTTTACTAAAGTTTGCGGGGAGGATGTCATGGCCACGCTCAAGGAAGTCGCGGGACGGGCCGGGGTGTCGCAGAGCACGGTGTCACGCTTGTTGAACGACCCGTCGTTCTCCATCAAGGAGGAGACGCGTCGGCGTGTGTTGCGCGTGTGCGAGGAGATGGGATATCGCAACGTGTTCCGTCCCGCGATCGCGGTGTTGGATGCGCCTCCGTCCGGGGAGGAATTGCAGGACGCGTACTTCGCCGATCTGCGGAAGGTTCTTGCGGAGCGTGCGGAGTCGTTGGAATTGGACCAGCCCACGTTCATCCGGTCCATACACGAGTTGACGGAACGCGCAACGGAGTTTGATGGGTTCATCACCGTGGGAGCCACGGTGTTTCCCGAAGCGGACCTGCGCGCTCTGCATATGGTGCTCCCGCATGGCGTGTGCATCGACACGAATCCGGCGCCGTGCCTGTTCGACTCTGTGTGTCCCGATCTGTCGCAGACGATGCTGGACGCCTTGGACGCGATGATCGCGGCGGGCCGCAGTCGTATCGCGTTTCTCGGCGGCGTGGGCAGCATCATGGGCATGCATGACTATCCCGAGGACATTCGCGAGCTGTCGTTCCGTCAGTGGGCCGCGCATCTGGGATTGGAAACGGACGGATTGGTGTATTCGTCCGGCACGTTCACCGTGGAGAACGGCTATCGTCTCGCGGAGCAGTTGGTGGCTGACCATCGTGAGGCCGGCAGCATGCCCGATGGTTTGATCGTGGCCGCCGACGTGCTTGCGGTGGGGGCGTTGCAGGCGTTGAACGCGCTGCGCGTGGAGGTTCCCGACGAGTTGGCCGTGGTGAGTGTGAACAACCAGTCGATCGCCCGGTACACGTCGCCGCCGCTGAGTTCGTATGCGATCGATCAAAGGGAGTTGGCCCGCATGGCGTTCTCCACCCTGATCGATGGGTTGAAGCATGAGCGGCGGGTGCGTCGTCACATCCTGCTGACGACCGAACTGGTGCCGCGCGCAAGCTTCGTTCCTCAGGCGTAAGACGTCGTCTCGAAGACGGGCGGCACCGGCGTCGATTTTGCTGGAAGGAGTTTACTCCACCTGGCGGCCGGCGCACCAGACGTGTTGGACGGTCCAGTCGGTGGGGTCGAGATGGTGATCTGGCGGATGCAGCCGAGCTTGCCGGCGGCGAGGTCGGCGCCCGAGGCGTCGAGCATGCGGTCCACGAGTTCGGGCACCGGGTCCTTGAGGCGTTCAGATCGTGCGCGCCCTTGCGCTTGAGGGCGAGGAACGGGCCTTCGAGGTGGCAGCCGAGGATGTCGGGGCGGGTTGCCATCTTCTCGCGCACGGTGCGGATGTTGCGGCAGATCACGTCCATCGGGTTGGTGATGAGCGAGAGGACCTGGCGGGTGGTGCCGTGGACCGCGTGGCCGGCGCGCTCGAACGCCTCCTCGCCGGTGCCGTCCGCGGCCGCAGCGCCCGTGGCCTCGATCGCCGCGTCGTAGGCGGGGCCGGCGGC